>Ga0315549_1003133_pt1 | contig 15018 bp, 14 predicted proteins | sample SalMarSW160200MG_FD_203101 | JGI IMG/M metagenome (GOLD analysis project Ga0315549, IMG submission 203101) | Salt marsh sediment microbial communities from the Plum Island Ecosystem LTER, Massachusetts, United States - Salt Marsh Sediment SW1601-200 ... | reverse complement strand
AAATGTTCATGCTTACTATTAATATGCGTGCCCATAAAAAACTCACCTCGCTGGGCATCCTGGATTTTTTTCTCTCTTTCGGTTACAGCCTGCGCTATATCTCCCAAAATATAAAAGGGTATCGCGGGTGGCAAATAGATCTTTCCAGCGGAACCATTTATGATATTCAGGGAAATGAACAGGCCCTGACTTATGATATTTTTTACCACTATGGAGCTTAACGGATGCCTGAAAATAGGAATATGCTATGAATTTTAAATCCGGCCGCCGTAAAAAAATATTTATACTGCCATGTATATTGTCAGTTATCTTGTTTTTATGTTTGGGCTGCGAGCTCTGGCACCAGATTGTAAAGAATAACCCGCCGGTAAGCGATGCCGGGCAGAATCTGACGGTTACAGTGGGCAACCTGGTTATCCTGGACGGAAGGTACAGTTATGACCCCGACGGTGATAAAATAAACTTTACCTGGTTTCCCTGGGATACCCCGGCTGGCAGTATGATGCAGTTCTATAATTATCTGAACTCGATGCCGTATTTTACCCCCGATCAGGCGGGGGATTACGTATTCATCCTGATTGTGGATGACGGTTATATTGAGGGCAAGCCTAATTCGGTCACCATCACCGCGAACCCTTAGGGCTATAAAGTGTATCTCCTTTTGGCACTACGCTTTGTACAGCGCCAAAAAGGTTTCGGTCTGATTCACATTAGCACCGCAGATGTTCTCGGAAAAGGTTCCGAAACCTAGGTTCGGCACCTCCGGCAGAGCCCGCTCATATACCTCAGCAATGGCCTGCACCTCATGAAGCGTGTTTCTGGCCAGATAGCAGAGAATACAATCAAAGGATACGAAGGCGACAACACTCTTGCCTTTCAGTTTTTCCAGACCGCGGGCCCTGTCCTGCTTTTGGGATTTGGCTTTGTATAGCTGGAACTGTGTACCCAAGACTACATCATTATAAGTAAGCAGTCCGCTGTCGTCATCTTTAGTCATAATGCTGGTAATGAGCCGCTCTTCATCCCCGGGCTCAATTCCCAATGTATAGTTGGCAAAGGTATCCGGATTTAATTCATCCGCTTTAATACCTACAGCTTCACAGTAAGCCTGGGCAGCCGGTTTGTTATTGAGCTCTACAATATGCCTGGGGCCTGCCAGCTTGGTAACATTGAGGATAGTATTTTCTACTTTATCAAAACTTGATATTCGATCAAGCAAAAATTTATAGTCCTTGGTGAGCCTTATCAACGCAAATGCCCCCACATTACCGCTTACGGCACTGCTTATAACATTGGTCACTTTAAAATCGGTTTTTCCTCCGGAACTGCCTCCGGCCGTTTGCAGCATAAGCCCGGCTCTACTTTGTCCTGCTAAAAAAGCATTGGCCGAATTAAGTCCGTAGAGCAGATTTATGGCAAACTCTCTCTCCATATCCGGTCTGGCCAGAACTATGCCCATTCCCTCTGCCGCCTTAACCAATTTGTCATGGCTGTCATCACAAATGGCGTCGTTTGTACACTGTGCAGACATATCAACCGCATCCACAATTACATCCTCGATAACCCCTTTGGGAAGCGAAAGCCCGACAATGTTCTTTTCATCCAGCAGATATTTCCCGGTTATTAATCTGCCCGCATCCATACACCCAATATAGGGGATATTGTGCGGTGCAATTTTACTTTCCAACTGTTTATAATTGTTGTCCGCTCCGTAAAAAAAGATCATCAAACTCGTATTTTGAGTTTTAATTGCAGCTATTATTTCCTCTATATTGTTTGAAGCAAAAGCTTTTATCTCAGTCATCCAAACCTCCTTATAACTTATACGTATAATCTTTTAGACCGATCTCAGGACCTTTGATAACGCCCAAAACCTTCTTTATATCCGCTTCAGAATCCTCTGACTGAGGGGTATAGCCATTGAGATTAAGCCCTGTTTTTAAGGATATCTGGACCCTGACAATACGTTTTTTCATTTCATCCGACTGCAAATTTCAATATTGCACTCGCATACAATCAAGCGTGAGGCCAGCTTGCTAATTTTTTCTGCTTTAGCGGATAATTCTTTTGAAAAACCGCTCCGGTTGGACTACACTATTACTATATATTATCGTATGACAAAAAAACACAATCTTTTATACGACATATTAATAGTTATGCTCATAGCTTTTGCTGCAATGGCATGCTCTTCCTGCTCTACCAACAGTCAACCAGCCGAAGAGCAGAATAATATGCAGGCAGCAGACGAGCAGGATCTCATTCCAATATACATTACCTGCAGCTACAACCAATTTCCAGGCCAGGCTCAAATTTTAAATGCTAACTGGATTAATGAGAATTATGTGGAGCTGACCTTTAACTTTTTTCCTTCCGATCCTGAATTGAAAGCAGAATATCGCTTTCCCCGTATGGGGGATACCGGAAGAAAGAAAGTAATTTATATTGATACCGCGCAAAGCAGCAATATCAAATCACAACTGCGCGTCGGGGATGTCATCCCTTGTATACGCAGTGAAATAATTAAGGGAACGTGCACACCGGTCGTGTTCACTTTTCCCAATTTAGAATCTTGATTAAAGAGAGGTATCAGATATGAGACCTAAATTATTTAAATTAGCCTTCCTTTCTTTTAGTATCATACTGTGTGTGTCGTTAATGACACTGGTTACAGGCTGCCCTCCACCGGATATGACCAGCAAGGGCGCCGGACTGGAAGAAACTCCCAAAATGCTTTACAAATCGTTCCGCGCCTCTACCCCGCAGGCGAATAGCGGAAAAGCCCCGGAGCTGGCGGGGGACGTTGATCTTTCGCCTTCTTTTCCCCAGCCCGGAGATCAAGGCATGATCGGAAGCTGTACCGGCTGGTCCGTGGCCTATGCCTGTAAATCCTACCACGAAAACATAGAACGAGAGTGGGGAGTAAACAATAATGAGCACATATTCTCGCCGTCCTTTATTTACAATCAAATCAACGGCGGAGTGGACGGCGGCGCTCCCATCGAATCGGCGATTAATGTGGTAATCCAAAAAGGCTGTGCCAGCCTTTCCGCCATGCCCTATACCGAGAATATCAATACTCAGCCCAATCAGAACGCATATAATGAAGCGGTTCAGTATAAGGCCAAAACATTCGCCAGAGTCGATTACAACAACATCGCTGCGGTTAAAGAAGTACTCTCGCGGGGAAATCCCGTGATTATCGGCATGATGATTTATGAAAACTTTTATGAATACACAGGCGGTGTAATGACCGGCACCAGCGGAGCCCTTTTGGGCGGCCATGCTATGTGCGTTGTGGGATATGACGACAGCAAGGCTGCGTTTAAAATAATTAATTCATGGAGCACCTACTGGGGAGAAGGAGGATACGGCTGGATCGGGTATGAACTGTTTAAAAAAGAGGTCAAGGTCTGTGTTGTGATTTATGACGAGGTTACCGATCCCAAAGAAGCGGCTGTTCCCACCAAAACCGAAGCGTCCAAAGGATCTTTTAAAGATACGATCCAGGTTACCTGGAACAAAGCCAAACACGCCACATCATACAAAGTATTTCGTTCGCAAAAAGCGAACGAGGATTTCACGGAAGTCGCTCAGACTAAAGGCACCAAATATCTTGATAGCAAAGATGTAAAAGCGGGCACACTCTATTACTATGCCGTAAAAAGCGTGAATGAAACCGGAGAAAGCGAGTTCAGTGAATCATCCAAAGGGTATGCCGGAAGTCTGGAGGATGAAATCGGAATTCCCCAGAAGGTGCAGGCCCTGTTTGAAAATGGAACCGTTTATCTGACCTGGAAAAAGATCGACAACATCGACGGCTATTACGTCTACAGTTTTAACGAGTCCAAAGAAAACTTTGTGAGAGCCGGGGCCACAAAAGACACCAATTTCAGGGATACAAGAAAGTTCAAGAACGGTGATGTCGTATGGTATATCGTAACGGCCTATAAGATTAAAAATGAGAGCAAACCGAGTCAGTCCATATCGGTTACCGTGGTAATCGAAGAAAAACCCGAGCACAAACCCGTAAAAGCACCGCGTAATGTACAGGCCTCCCAGGGCGAATACGAAGATAAAATTATTATAAGCTGGAATGCCTCCAAAGGCGCGGAAAGCTACGATCTGTTAAAATGGAATCATAAAGAGGAAAAGTGGTTTGTTTATAAAGAAGTAAAAGAGCTATCCTCTACCGATACGGAGATTTCGCAGCCGCTTGAATATTACGCTATAACCGCGAAAAATCAATACGTAAAGAGCGAACCGTCCGATCTGGCATCAGGTTATCTTAAGGAACATACCAAGGAAGAAGAAATTGTGTACGATGATGAGGAGTACTATGAAGACGATGAGATCGAGGACACCGATTATACCGATGAAGACCTGTATGATGACGATGAAGAATATACGGACGACGAAGAGGTGATTTACGATGATTTTGAGGATGAAGGGTTTTTCGATACCGAAGAAGAAAAGGAAGCTTTCTTTGATTCTGAAGAAGAAAAAGAGCAGTTCTTTGATTCGGAGGAGGAAAAAGAAGAGTTCTTTGATTCCGAAGAAGAGAAGGAGCAGTTTTTTGATTCGGAAGAGGAAAAAGAGGAGTTTTTCGACTCTGACGACAAAACGGACGATTTCTTCGATTAATATAATTATGATAAGCTTAAAAAAAGGGCGCGCCGCAGACTACTGCAGCACGCCCTTTTACTTTAAAAAGCCGGAATGTCAAATAAAGTTTATTCTGTTTTTTTCTTTTTATTCTGCTCTGTACCTTCAAGATCCTCGGGTTTTTCCTGCCCCTTTTCGTGCGTCCACTTTTTCAGCCTTGATTTGAACCGGCCTTTCCATTTTTCATGCTCTTCATCATCATGATTATGTTTACCGTGAGCCCCGCTCTTAAAGAGAATATGGGCCAATAAAACCAGACCCCAGGCCTGCCAGTAGTCAATTTGGCCAAGACCGAAAATCTCCGGCATAAGCCAGTTCCATAACAACATAACAAACAGGCCGAACACAAAGGCCAGGGCAACCGCCAGTACTATCCCGCCCAGAATGAAAGGAATATGTACCAAAGGTCGAAATCTTCCAAAAAACTGCATATCTTAAACCTCCTCCGTTAGCATCTGCTTTATTTCTTTTAAGCGCTCGCGCAAGAATTTCACTGCATAGCGTTTCCTGGCAAGCAGGGTATTGATTGATGTTTTAGTAATTCGGGCAATCTCTTTAAAGGTCTTTCCCTCCAGAGCCTGCAGGTAAAATACCTGCTTCTGTTTTACAGGCAGCTCTTCCAAGGCTTCGAATATAGCCTCCAGCACAATATTCTTGATCATCTCCTGTTCAATATCAATGCCTTCATCTTTAATAATATCTATTAATGAGATATCTTCCAGCTTCTGATAGAGGGAGACGGTTTTCAGGCGCTTTTTGCGATACCAGTCCACGATTTTGTTTTTGGTGATTGTAAAAAGCCAGGACGCCATATTATCTATGGGCTCGGTAAGATTAAAACCGTTTACCGCCTTTACAAACACATCATGTAAAATATCTTCAGCGTCTTCCAAATTGCCTACCTTGGAGCGGATGTAGTTTAATAAACTGTGACTCTGCTGTTTATACGATCGCTCCAGTTCCTGTACCAATACTGCCTCCATAACATTAATAAAAGACGTGAGACTATATATATTATTGTATTATTATAGAGGAAATTACTTATAAAGATATCAAAAAATATGAAGAATTACGCACCCATCCGCACTATATTTATATACGTAACTACGTTATGCGCCGGATTATTTTTTTACTTATTGCTTTCAGCTTTATAAGCACTCTCTCATCCGAGAATGAACTTGATGCTCTCCCCTTTTGGGAGATCGTCTCGCCCGCTCTCACACCCAAGATTAAGGCGGATTATGCCTTTCCCATTTCGGTGCAGTTTAAAAACGGCTGTTTTGCCTTTGCCGTAAACCATATCGCAGAGTACAAGTTTGCGCTCAAGATAAACCTGTATGAAGCGGAGAAAAAAATAAACAAACCCCGTACAGACCTCTGGACGCACGAGCATATAAAAAATTTCTTAACCGCATATAAGCTAAAACTCACCTGGGACAACAGAGCGGATATCTTTTTTCATCTTTTAAAAAACGGTGAGCCGGTTATGATTCAATACAAGCATTACCTTTCCAACACGTCGTGGGTGGGACACTTTGTGGCCGTCTACTCTTTTGATGCTACGGGTGTGTTCGTCTCCGATTCCATCAGCGGCAAAAGAATTCATCTGGCATATGAGCGGGTGTTTGACCAGTCCGGTAAATACACCCAGTTCTCATTTGCAGTCGTACAAAAAAGCTAAACATCACAGTACCGCGTCCTGCCTCGCACACAATGAAAAAGGGCTGCGCATTTTTAAACGGCAGCCCCTGTTTATAAGTATTTTAATACTGATCTTATTGATCGGCCGCTTCTATTGCGGCAAAGAGTTTGTCCTGATTTGCTACTATGAGCTGCTTTTCCTGTTCTGTGATGCCGCTCTCTTTAAACAAGTCCTCAAACTGCTCCAGCATTTTCTCCTTCATTTCATCGGACTGTCCCTCCATCTGGGCCGACATCATCATCCAGGGAGTAAGCGTCCATACCTTGACATGCACTTGCCCGAACTCTTCCGGTTCGCTCCAGCCGTTTTCCTTTAACAGAGCGAGCATCTCTCCTCCGGCCAGCCAGGCTGCACCCATGGTCTCAACATCTTCACCTATTTCCTTTGCCCGCTTTACAAAAGAGGGCAGTGTCTTAATATATTTATCAAGAAGCGCTTGAGTTAAGGTAATCTCAAACGAAAGATCTTCACCGGGACTTGATTCATCTCCACCCGCGACTTTGTCTGCATCCTTCTTTCCCTCTTGCCCACAGGCTAAGAATGAAAAGAGCAATAAAACCGTGATAATAAATGTTATTATTTTTTTCATAAAACCTCCTCATGTGTAATAGCTATATAATAAGAAATATTTTAACTTTATTCCATACCTTTGATTCCAAATAACAAATTAGTACAAATAATCCGCTTGACAACATGAGGTGCGTATTCCTATAGTAATGTTATGAAAAAAATTAGATTTGGCATACTGGGTGTTTCTCATCACTTTATCCTGAGAGTCTCTTTAGCGCTTGCAGATTCCTCTGTGCTGGAGATGTACGGTCTGGCCTCGCGCCGGGCGGAACAAGCAAAAGCATGGGCTAAAGAATTGAATATTCCCAAGTGGTACGGTTCTTATCAGGAACTACTTGAGGACCCGGAAATTGATGCCGTGTATATTCCCCTACCCAATCATCTGCACGAAGAATGGATAAAAAAAGCAGCGGACGCGGGTAAGCATATACTCTGTGAAAAACCGCTTACTCTCACCGCCGCGCAGGCCCAGGCAGCAGCAGCCTACTGTCAAAAGGCGAATGTGAAAATTATGGAAGCATTCATGTACAAGTGCCATCCCCAGTGGCGGCGTGCACAGGAGCTGGCTGCAATCGGAGAAATAGGCAACCTCCGCTTTGTTCACAGCTTTTTCTGTTACTCCAATTCCAATCCCCGCGATATCAGGAACCATCCCGAAATGGGCGGCGGAGCACTCTATGATATCGGCTGTTATGCGGTATCATCTGCGCGCTTCCTGTTCCAAAAAGAGCCCGTACGCGTGCTGTGTGTTTTGACCAGGGATCCTGATTTTAAAACGGATGTACTTGCCTCCGGCGTACTGGATTTTGCTGAGGAGCGGGCAACCTTTTCCGTGAGTACACAGGCCTTTAACTATCAGCAGGTCGAGCTGATCGGATCGGGGGGCAGAATGCGCATGCCGATTCCCTTTAATATCTATCCCGATGTACCCGCTGAACTGTTTATTACAACCGGGGTAGGTACACGCTGTGTTAAAACCGGCCCCTGCGATCATTACCAGGTTGAATTTGAAGAGTTTGCCAGGGCAATTATCAATGATACGGAACCGCCCATTCCGCCGGTAGATGCTGTCAATAATATGAAGGTTATCGACGCGCTTTTTCAGTCCGATCGGGAGCGAAAGTGGGTAAACCTGTAAAAACACCAAAGAGTATTCACTTTTTAACGTTACAATCCGGATATTAAAAAAATAATAGGCTCAACCGTCTGATTTCAAATTTTTTTTGTCTTTCGCGTATAAACAGGAATATGACATTTGAAAAGATTTATAGTATAATTGTTTTATGCACTATAAGGATTATCTTACTCCCGAAAGAGTAATTTTATTGAAGAGCGAAACAAAAGAACAGGTCTTTGCCGAACTGGCTCATCTGATATGCAGACAGAATCCCCGCTTAAAATATGATCAAGTCTTGAGTGAGATCTGGGAAAGAGAAAATATGGTTACCACTAATGTAGCTCCTGGAATAGCAATTCCTCACGCAAAACTCGCATGGCTCGATCTCCCTGTAATAGTGGTGGGAAAAAGTGTTAAAGGTATCGATTATGATGTAAACAACGTAAATAAGGTCTATCTTTTCGTAATGATTTTAAGTGATAATGACAGCTACCTTCCGCTATTAAGCGGTATTGCCTCAAGGCTCAATCAGAAACAGCTGTATGATAAAATAATTGCCGCTCAAACCACACATGAAATCTATAAACTGCTGACAACCAGTGCCGATGAGGTTTCTTTAACTGAGGAAAAATTAAAAATCTCTCGGAGTCTTTTCCGGCATGCGTGTACGCTTTTAAAGGAAATAGCGGCCAAAGCTCTTATTGTTTATGCCGATGCTTTGGGTGATATCGGGTTTATACTACAGCATATTACGGATGAAAAAGTGTACATTATTACTCAGTATAAAGAAAAGTATCAAAATATTATAAATTATAATAATACAGAGCTTATCCAGGTCCCTTTCCATGGCTTGGACCGCGGCGGTCAGCTGGAGATAGCCCAATTATTCATTGCTGCCAAAGGATTATTAAAAAAAGGCGATAAGGTTGTCAGTGTTTACGGAAAGCAGAATTCAGGTGTTTTCGATGCCGTTATTATTACGGATATTGAGAGTGTACTTGGCGACTATTTTCCTTTTGAACCGGGACTGCTTCCTCCGGATTTAAAACATGAAGTTTTTGCCAGGACCATTCAGCTGGCAAATAATCTGGCATACGAAGGCAGAGAGGGAAAACCCGTAGGCGCGATTTTTGTGCTGGCCGATCATGAGCATGTTGCACGCTATTGCCGGCAGATGGTGGTTAATCCTTTTAAAGGCCTGAAGGAAGATGAGCGAAACATCCTTGATCCCAGCTTGGAAGAGACAATCAAAGAGTTTTCCAAACTGGACGGCGCTCTGATTATCCGAGGGGACGGGGTCATTATTACGTCGGGCGCATACTTGAGCACTCATACTCCGCATATTGATTTTCAACCGGGATTAGGCGCCAGGCACGCGGCTGCCGCCAGCATAACTTCTGCGACTCAGGCCCTGGCTGTGGTAATTTCCGAATCAACAAGGAAAGTAAGTATTTTTAAATCCGGCAAGAGATTTATTGTTATTTGAGTGTGAAAACTATTTTTATCCGTGCATCATTCAAATTATCAGGCATAGGTATCTATGTTATTGCCGAGGGCGGGGTCTTGTACACGGGCAAGGCTTTGAATAAGCTGCAGGGCTGCCTGTTGTTGAAAATCCATACTTTTTTTGAGCATGCTTACGGCAACCTGCTGACGTAACATATCAGATCCAAAACCGGATACTGCTTCAAGTTCCATGCTCTAAATATAGTCTAAAGCGCAGAGGCTGTCAAACAAATAATCGGATCGTTAAGCGGCGCAGGGCACCTGTCCGGAAATTTGTATTTGAGGATGTTTTTATAACAGAAGCTTTTAGCGGAACCGCGTTTGCTTGACAACAAAAGGAACCTCCGGTATGCTATATAGAATTCGGTGTGGATTCATTATTATCAGACAGCAAGAACCCGATACTGAACGTAAAAAAGGCACTAATATGGACGAATTAGATTTTTTGGGGCGCAAAAAAAATACAGGAAGAAATGATCCCTGCCCCTGCGGTTCCGGAAAAAAATATAAAAAATGTCATTTGTTTAAAGATGAAGCTGCGTATAGCGAAGAATTAAAAAAACAGCAGGCAGAATTAGAAAAAGCAAATAAAACGGCTGAAGATAGCGAAGAATCTGCTGATGATAAAAAAGCGGTCAAAACAAAACATAAAAAAATTAATCCTTTCCAGAAACCCAAAATGACTAAAACAGGCAAGTTCTCCAATATTCCGAGGAAATCTGCTAAATAACATTAAAGAAGACAATACCGGGAGTCCTTAGGCCGCAGAATATACAGCTTTGCGTTTTGCTTCATTGCCCGCGTTTTTACGTTCCGATTCCTTGAGTTTTATCTTACGCAGTCTGATGGACCGGGGAGTTAGTTCCACCAGCTCATCGTCATTAATAAAGGCGATGTAATCCTCCAGACTCAGCTTGACCGGGGTCGTGAGCACGATGTTTTCATCACTGCCCGAGGCGCGCAGATTAGTAAGCTTTTTACCTCTGCCGGGATTTACCACCAGGTCGTTTTCACGCGAGTGCTCGCCGATAATCTGTCCCTGGTATAGTTTTACCTGGGGACCGATAAAGAGCCTTCCCCGTTCCTGAAGATTAAAAAGAGCGTAGGCCACGCTGGTGCACTGCTCCATGGATATAAGCACACCCTTTTTTCGGTTTTTGATCTCTCCCACATATTTATCGAATCCCGAGAAAATGTAATTCATAACTCCCATACCTCTGGACTCTGTCAGAAAAGTATTTCTAAAACCCAACAGCCCGCGCGTGGGGATGGTATACACCAGGTGAACCATACCGTTGTTGTGCTGCATATCCTTGATCCGGCCCTTGCGGCCGCCCAGGTGCTCCATAATCTTACCCATGTAGGCTTCATCGATATCTATGGTGAGCTCCTCGTAGGGCTCCAGCAGTTGTCCGTCTTTCTTCTGCATAATGACTTCGGGCCGCGTCACCTGAAACTCATAGCCTTCACGCCGCATCTTCTCGATGAGAATGGAAAGGTGGAGCTCTCCCCGTCCGGAGACCTTGTAGCCGATGCCCGCTTCCATCTCTTTTACCTGCAGTGCCACATCGTTAAGTGTCTCACGGTAGAGCCGCTCACGCAGGTGTTGAGAGGTGACAAATCTGCCCTCCAGGCCCGCGAAAGGCGAGTCATTGGGGATAAAGTTCATGGACATGGTCGGCGGATCAAGCTCCATAAAGGGGAGCGGCAGCGGTTTCAGCGGGTCGGTAATGGTCTCACCGATAGTAACGTTTTCCAAACCCGCAAGAGCCACAATCTCACCCACTCCGGCACAATCCAGCTGAACCATTTTTGTACCTTCAAAACGGTATATCTTGGTGACCCGTGTTGCGCACGCTACATCAGTGCCTCGGCAGGCAACCACATCATCATTAATGCTGATCCTGCCTCCGGTGATTTTTCCGATCGCCAGACGGCCCAGAAATGAAGAATAGGACAGAGAACTCACCAGGAGCTGCAGCGGAGCCTCTGTGTCCCCGGCCGGCTCGGGAATAAAGCGCACAATCTCATCAAACAACTCCGTGATGTCCGCTGTTTTATTCCGATAATCCCGGGTAGCATAGCCGTCTTTGGCCGATGCATAGAGGATGGGAAAGTCCAGGCAGGCCTCGGGCGCCTCGAGCTTTAAGAAGAGCTCCAGGACCTGGTCTACAACCCAGTCCGGACGTGCAGCCGGTTTATCAATTTTATTGATAACCACAATGATGGGCAGTCCGAGCGCCAGCGCCTTTCGCAGCACGTAATAGGTCTGCGGCATGGGTCCCTCCTGTGCGTCTACCAACAGCAGCGCACCGTCGACCATTTTCAAGATACGCTCAACCTGACCCCCAAAATCCGCATGGCCGGGAGTGTCGACAAGGTTAATCCGGTAGTCCTTATAACAGACCGATCCGTTTTTAGAGGCGATGGTAATGCCCCGTTCCCGTTCCAGATCCAGGGAATCCATCATGCGTTCCTCTACGATCTGATTGTCGCGGAACATTCCGCTCTGACGAAACATTTGATCCACAAGGGTGGTCTTGCCGTGGTCAACATGCGCGATAATTGCGATATTTTTAATCCTCGGTTTATCCATATTATATTTTTCCTTCCCGTGTAAACGGCCGGGCGCGTCGCAGTCTTTGGCCCGTGCTTTAACGGCGGGCGCCTCTGCCTCGAAAGCCGGCAGCGTGTCTCCGCGGACTGGACCGGAATCCGTATTTGACATAAGGAGCGCACGAGGCGGCTTCTTCCTTTTTGAAACCGGGTATGTCCTGTACCTGAATTCTCGTACAAAGCAGTTTCTCGATATTGGCAAGCAGATCGATCTCATCATTGCTCACCAGGGAAAGTGCCAGACCGTTGGCGCCTGCCCTGCCGGTGCGCCCGATGCGGTGGATATAATCTTCAGGGATTCCCGGAAGATCATAGTTGACCACCTGTGGCAGATGATTTATATCCAGGCCCCTGGAAGCAATATCCGTGGCAACCAAAATATCCACGTCGCCTTTTTTAAAGTCGGCCAGCGCGCGCGTGCGCTGGGACTGGCTTTTGTTGCCGTGAATAGCGGCAGCGCATATGCTGTTACGCGCAAGCTTCTCCGCCAGATTATTGGCGCCGTGTTTTGTCCTGATAAAGACAAGCGCACGGCTCACATCGCCCTGTTTTATCAGGTGTGTGAGCAGCTTGAATTTATCGGCACGGGCCACGGGATGCAGTATCTGGGTGATCGTTTCCACCGCGGTATTGCGTCGGCTTACTTCAACCAGCCTGGGATTGTGCAGGATGCTGTCGGCAAGGTTCCTGACGCTCTGCGGATAGGTAGCGGAAAAAAGCAGGTTCTGCCGTTTTTGCGGAAGAAGCTTCAGTATCCTCCGTATATCGTGAATAAAACCCATATCCAGCATGCGGTCGGCTTCATCCAGTACCAGGATTTCCACATCGGATAAATCAAGCGTGCGTTGCCCGGCGTGGTCAAGCAGCCTGCCCGGTGTCGCTATAAGGATGTCCGTTCCCCGGCGAAGCTCCCTGATCTGGGGATTGATATTGACTCCCCCGAAAACAACTGTGGAGCGCAACCTAAGGTTTTTACCGTAGACCGCTACACTTTTTGCCACCTGTGCAGCCAATTCGCGTGTGGGGGTTAGAATAAGAGCGCGGGGATGCAAGCCCCCCTGTCTGTTCGCACTTAACAATTGAAGTATGGGCAGGGCGAAGGCCGCTGTTTTGCCTGTTCCCGTCTGGGCACCCCCGATAACATCGCACCCGTTTAAAATCTCCGGGATCGCCTGTTCCTGAATAGGGGTCGGGCTTTTATAGCCCTGCGCGGTAACCGCGCTGAGTAGTTCGGCCTTAAGGCCGAGTTCTTTAAAAAACATAAAATAACTCCATCTTCGACCTGTCCCCTTTATTAAGAGAAGGTCATTTGTGAGGATACAGAGATTGTTTCGAGCTAATTGAATCTATAGGTCTTATGAACAAAAATTTCTAACGTCTTCTGAACATCACATAAAATATTTCATGTAATATACACAATAATCGTGAATAAGGCAAGTGGGTGGTTGAAAAAGTGTGTGGTATTAAATAATTGTTCCCATTTTAGGAACATTGTATTGACATGAAATCAGGAACATTGTATTATAAGTTTATATGACAATCGTTGGACGCGGGGCGCTCCTTGAGTTTCAAGCCAGGTACCCCGATTCAGCCGGAGCGCTCAATGCTTGGTTCGCGGAAGCGGAGAAAATATGATGAAGAATATTATCAAACCTGTCAGAAATAAAAAAGATTACGCTGATGCTTTAGAAAAGCTTTCCGCTCTTATGGACGCGGAAGAGGGAACCCTTGACGCGGATGAAAGGGACGTGCTTTCCATCCTTATTGAAAAATATGAACAGGAACACTTCCCCATCCCAAAACCATCACCTGTTGAAGCGATTAAATTCAGAATGGAGCAGGCAGGACTGACGCAAAATGAGCTTATCCCTTATATAGGAAGCCGTTCCAAGGTGTCGGAGGTTTTATCCGGTAAAAAAGACCTTACACTTAAAATGATCAGGGCGTTGCACAATCATCTGGGAATTCCCGCGGAGGTGTTAATCCGTGATCCGTCCGGTACGCTCCCATCGGATTTTGAGGATATTGATTTTGACAGATTCCCGATCATTGAGATGGAGAAAAACGGCGCTTTCCGGGGATTTGATACTTCAAATATAAATGAAAAAGCGGAGGAAGCAATCAGGTATCTTATTAAAAAGACAGGTGGGCCGGAAGCAATCCCCGAAGGACTGTTTCGCAAAACACGTTCGGCACGTGCGAACGCGAAACTCGATCCGTACGCGCTTCAAGGCTGGAGCCTGCACCTGCTTGCGGAAGCGAAAACGGTGAAGAACATAAAAAAATACAAAAAAGAGAATATAAATAATGCCTTCCTTAAGGGGCTTGCAAGTTTGAGTATTCTGGATAAAGGCCCCGATTTTGTAGAAGAATACCTGGCGAACGGGGGAATCATCTTTAAACTGATAAAGCATCTAAAAAACACTTACCTGGACGGCGCATCTTTTATCACCATGGAGGGCGTTCCTGTGATCGGTCTCACACGCCGTTATAACCGGATTGACAATTTTTGGTTCACCCTCTTCCATGAAATCGCCCATGTATTAAAACACCTGGAAAATGGCCATTTTATCGCCGATGACATGACACTACGGGGTTCAGCATCGGACAATTCCATAGAAAAAGAGGCGGATAATTTCGCGGAAAAGACACTGTTGGGCACTACTTTCGATCTTGATGAAAAAGAATTTCCCTCTCAAAATGATGTTATTGAATACGCGAAAGAATTGAATATCCATCCCGCGATTATCGCGGGGCATATCCAGTACAAAAAAAATAATTACAGGCTTTTTTCGAATCTTACTGTTGGAGGAGATGTGAAAAAATGTTTTGAAGATAAAAAATA
>Ga0315549_1003131_pt1 | contig 15023 bp, 11 predicted proteins | sample SalMarSW160200MG_FD_203101 | JGI IMG/M metagenome (GOLD analysis project Ga0315549, IMG submission 203101) | Salt marsh sediment microbial communities from the Plum Island Ecosystem LTER, Massachusetts, United States - Salt Marsh Sediment SW1601-200 ... | reverse complement strand
TGGGGCGCGGTCACCACGCCCCTACGGGAACGGAAGCGCGACCCGGCCTGGGCCCGCGACTTCGAGGCCATCCTGAAGGCTTATGAGCAGGCTGGTGGCAAGCCGGACGCCTTGCAGACGCCACGGGTCGCCAGCGCCGTCGTCAGTGCCAACCGGGTGCTGGCGCTCAACGAGATCGAAGGCGTGAGCATTGAGGCGGAGGAACTGGAGAGCGGTGTGCGTGCCCGCATCACGGTCGCGCCGGGCACGAAAGTCGCCTACCCGGTGCACCTGTGCTTCGGCATGATCCCCGCCGAAGGTCTGCAAGAGATCATCTCTGAGTTTGAGATCGGGGAAGGGGCGGAGGTAGGCTTCCTGGCTCACTGTACCTTTCCGAATGCGGTGGACCTCAAACACGTGATGGAGGCGCACGTTCACGTCGGGCCGGGCGCTACGATGCGCTACAGCGAAGCGCACTACCACGGCCCCCATGGTGGCATTGAGGTGCTGCCCACCACGCACGCGCAGGTGGATGGGGGGGGGCGGCTGGAGTTCGGGTTCAACCTGGTGCACGGCCGGGTGGGGCGCCTGGTGATCCGGTTCGAAGTGGACGTGGCGGATCGTGGCGTGGTCGAGTTAGTCACCAAGGCCTACGGCTGGGCCGACGACTTCATCAGCGTCAACGAGGTAGTGCAGCTCAACGGCGAGGGAGCGCGTGGCCTGGCCAAGACGCGGGTCGCGGTGCGCGACCGGGCCACCAGCGAGGTCTACACCACCGCCGAGGGCAACGCGCCCGGCGCGGTGGGTCACATGGACTGCACCGAGATCGTACGCGGGGAGGCAGTGGCGCGCAACGTACCAGTCGTCGTCGTGCGCGACGAGCGGGCGCGGGTGACGCACGAGGCGGCTATCGGCAGTGTCAACAAGAAAGAACTTGAGACATTGATGTCTCGTGGGCTGGAGGAGGATGATGCGGTAGACATCATCATCCGGGGAATGTTGGGGTAGTCGAGGGGTGAAGGATCGGATGCGATTAAGACACAGGCTGTGGGTGGTCTTGTTACTCCTGGCGTTGGCTCTCATCTGGGGAACAGGTGTGGCCCGGGCCGAGGGCGGCCCGGTCGTGCGGATGGTCTATTTCTACGCCACTGATTGCGCCCATTGTATCACCATAATCAACGAGGTGTTGTCGCCGCTGCAGGCCAAATACGGCGCTCAAATGCAAATCAAGGTGGTTGAGATCTCCGACCCGACCAACTACGAGATGTTGATCCGGGCCGAGGAAATGTTCGGCGTGACTCCAGAGGAGCGCGGGCTGCCGACGCTGGTCATTGACGGGCAGGTGCTCATCGGTGAGGATGCCGTCTGTGAGCAATTACCTTGCCTGCTCGATACCTGCCTGGGAACAGGGGGCACGTCCTGGCCCAATATCCCCGGTCTGGAAGGCATCGCTGTTGGGGGCGCAGAAGGGTCGGGCCTGGGGCTTAACCTGGAACTGGAGGGGTTGGAACCTTGCGGCCCAGAGGATGCGGTTGCCTGTGAGGGGCCAGCGCCGATTTGGGTGGCCTACTTCTACGAGGTGGGCTGCCAGGAGTGCAGCCACGCCGAATACGACATCCGGTACGTGCAAAGCAAGTATCCACAACTGCTGGTCGAGGAGTACAACGTTCAGGAAGACGCCGCTTTGGCGGAATGGCTGAGCGCTCGCCTCGATGTGCCGGAGAAGCAACGCCTGGCAACCCCGGCCCTCTTCGTTGGCGATGAGTACCTGATCGGCACCGCTATCACGTCCGAGGCACTGCTGGCTCTGGCTGAGAAATACGCTCCTACCGGCGCGGAGCAGGTGTGGGCTGATTTCAACCCCGAGGAGGCCGGGCAGAGCATCATTGAGCGATTCAAATCCTTCGGCGTCTTCACCGTTGCTTTCGCTGGCCTGGTGGATGGTCTCAATCCCTGTGCCTTCGCCACGCTGGTCTTCTTCGTCTCTTACCTGACACTGAGCGGGCACAAGGGGCAGGAGATTCTGGCCGTGGGTGTGGCTTTCACCCTCGGCGTGTTCCTGGCCTACCTTGCGGTGGGGTTGGGCTTCTACAAGGTGCTCGACCTGCTGGGCAACTTGCTGACGACGCTGGGACGCTGGGTGTACGGTCTGACCGGCCTCTTTTGCGCCGTGCTGGCGGTGTTCAGTTTCCTCGACTTTCTCAAGGCCCGGCAGGGTGAGATCGGCGATATGGCGCTGAACCTGCCTCACGGGCTGCGGATGCGCATCAACGCGATCATCCGCAGGGGGCGCAGGTCAGAGGCGTCTGTGGCGCTGGCTTTCGTCACGGGCGTGGTGGTCTCGTTCCTGGAACTGGCCTGCACCGGCCAGGTCTACCTGCCAACCATCATCTTTGTGATGAGCCAGCCGGAGATGCGAGTGCGCGCGTTCATCTTCCTCGCGCTCTACAATCTGCTCTTCATCCTACCGTTGGCGGTGGTCTTCGTTCTGGCTTACTACGGCACCGGCTCCAAGCAGTTAACTCGCTTCCTCCAGCGAAGGGCGGCGACGGTCAAACTGGGGATGGCGCTGCTCTTCGCCGCGCTGGCGGCGTGGCTGACTGTCGCCGTAGCGGTGTAGACTGGATGCTGGATGCCCCGACAACTACGGCGGGCAACTCGCCTCCGAGTACCACACCTTCTCCCACACAATCTCGTACCCCTCCGGACTCGCGTATCGCCCATAGTCGCCGCGACAGCAATCATCCGGTATCGGCCAGACGAGCGTCCCCGAAGTAGTAAAGTAAGTCAAAGAGTGCGGGAACCCTGAGAACTCGTTATACGGCCCCGGCAGTTCATATTCGGGGGCCACCCCGCTGTAGAAGTAGCGATACTCCTCACTCGGACCTCCTCTTATATCCCACACAACCAGCCCTCCGGATTCGTCGCACCAGCCCAGGCTCGGCTTCGACATCCATAGTGGTTCGGTCGGCGTTGGCGTGAATTCCAGCGTGGGAGTGACGGTGGGCGTCGCTGTCGGCCGAGGGACCGGCGTCGGACTTACGCGGCAGGTGATTTTTAACTCCTCTCCGATAGGGTTCCCCTCGCTATCCTGCAACTGCCACGCGCTGGTGTAGATGCCGTAACTTGACGGCGCTCGCAGGGTTATCTCGATCTCCGCGGTCTCTCCCGGCGAGAGTGGCTCGATCTCCGACTTTTCTATAACCTCCAGTTCATCGCCGGACACGAAGGCCAGTTCGGCGTCCCCCGGCCATGCACACGTGCCCGTGTTCTTGATCCCCCAGCGCTTGACGAACCGCTGTCGCGGCGCCAGCGCTCCGGACCAGATGCGCCAGTCGCTGACGACCTCCATGTCAAACACGCAGGCGGCTACGGCGGTGGCGGTCAGGTCGGGGGTAGGAGTGGAGGTGGGCGTGGGGGTAGGGGTAGGTGGGGAAGTGGGCGTAACACCTGTGGTCGCCTCATAGGTGGCCAGTGCAGCACGGGTAGCCAGCGCAGCATCAACCTCAACGGCGACCTGGGTCGCAAGGGCATCGCTGGGCGTAGGCGTACCAAGCACATCTGGCGTGGACGTTCCCGCCTGCGGGAGCAGGGCTGCAAGTAGGCGGCTCGCTGTCCCCGTGGCGAAGAGAGCGACACAGCCAAGAAGCATCAGGATCAACACGGTGGCCAATACTGCGACCCAGACCCTTTTGGGACGGGCTGTGGGGGCTGCTGGCGGAGGCGGTGTGGCCAGTGGTGGGCGACCAGTCATTGCCCTGGATGCCGGCGATATCGCAGTGAGTTCTGACGAGATTGGCTCGATGGGCTTGCCGGCCATAGCCCGTTCTAGATCGGCAGCGAACCCTTTGGCAGTCTGATAGCGGTTGTCGGGGTCCTTGGCCAACGCGCGCACAATCACTGCCTCAATACCCGGAGGCAGACCGGGGTTGAGGGCAGTGGGCAGCGGCAAGGGATCGCTGATGTGCTTGAAAATGATGCCCAGTGGCGTATCGGCGTCGAATGGGAGACGGCCGGTAACCAACTGGTACAAGACGACGCCCAGTGAATAAACGTCGGTTCGTTCATCCCCGGCCTGGCCCATTCCCTGCTCGGGAGCCATGTACGCAGGCGTTCCAACCATCGCCCCGCTGGCCGTCAACCCGGCGACATCCACTATCTTGGCAATGCCGAAGTCGGTGAGGATAACCTGTCCATCCTGAGTGAACATAATGTTGGCTGGCTTGACGTCCCGGTGTACCATCCCGCGCTGATGGGCGTAGTCCAGCGCATTGGCGACTGCGATGGCGATACGAATCGCTTCCTCCGGCGGTAGTCTCTGGTCTTCCTGGACCGTCTCCTCCAGACACACTTTCAGGCTGGGACCTTCGATGAACTCCATCACCATGTAGTAGGCATTGTCTTCCGCGTCGAAGTCGAAGTCGTAGACCTGAACGATATTGGGATGGCGGAGCGTCGCGACGACTCTCGCCTCGCGCTGGAAGCGGGTCAGAAAATTCTCTTCGTCAGCCAGGAAGGAATGGAGCACTTTGATGGCTACGTAGCGGTCGAGGCCCGGTTGGTAGGCTTTGTAGACCTCGGCCATACCACCGCTCCCCAGGTGCTCGACGATGCGGTACTTGCCCAGCGTTTTGCCGACCAACATCTCATCCCTTGAAAGAGTGATTTCCGGCCAATTGGTGCCCGCACTTTTCGGTAAACTGCCCCATTCTATCTTACTACAGAACTGCGCAGGGAGAATTGAGAAATGATTGCAATTTCGTTAAAGAGAGGTTACAGTACAACCCCCTGAATTCTCTATCGGAGCGACGTGTTTTTGGTCAGACAGTCAAAACGGCCCCCCGGGTGTCCGCGAAGGGCCGTCTGGCAAGCGGGTGAGGGGACTCGAACCCCTGACATTCAGCTTGGGAAGCTGACGTTCTACCACTGAACTACACCCGCGCTTCTAAATTATATCGAACGAGCGCGAAATGTCAAATCGCACTACTTCATCCTCGGACGCCAGAGCAGTTGTTCGCGAATCATCAAGTCAGTGCCACGGATTTTGAATGCCAGTTCTGCGGCTATGTTGCGCATCAGACGGTAGCCCAGATCGGGATAGTTATCGCATAGTTTGATCAGGCGGTTACTGGGGATGACCAGGAGACGTGCCTTCTTTGAAACGCAGCGGACCGAGGCTGAGCGCAATCCTTGGTCCACCAACGCGACCTCACCAAAGATCTGACCGCGCCTGAGAGTAACAATGGCCAACGGACGAGATGGTTCTTCAGTGGTGGTGGTTTGAACGAGAGCAGGGCTTACCAGGATGTCCACCTCTCCATCGGCGATGACGTATAATTCGTCACCGGCGGTGTTCTCCTCGAAGACGGTCTCTCCGGCTTTGGGAGTGGCCTCTGAGCAAAGGGCCGCAACCATCTCCAACTGAGGCTCGGTCAAATCGTAGAATATGTCCGTCCGTCGTAGAATATTGACATATTCTGAGGTCTTGTCCACCTTTTTGGTCATGGTCGCCCTCCTCTGCGAGGGATTGTACCACACTTCTACCGGGCGTGCAAAAGTGATCCGGGGTGAGACTTCGAAGCGAGTCTAACCAGGCCCAACGGGGGCCACGATCTCGACTTGCCAAACAGCGCACTCTTTGTTATAATCTTCAATGTGCGGGGCGTGGCGCAGTTTGGCTAGCGCGCTACAATGGGGTTGTAGAGGTCCCGGGTTCAAATCCCGGCGCCCCGACAGAGAGGCAAGCCTCAGGTTTGCCTCTCTTTTTGCCTTCTTGCCAAGTATCCCATTTTGTGCTACAGTATTACGTGGAGGCACCGATGGCCCAAAAAATCCTGGTAGTTGACGATGATCTGGATAGCGTGAAGTTGATCGGGATGATGCTGCAGCGAAGGGGGTACGAAATCGCTGCTGCACAGTCGGGTGCCCAGGCTCTGGCAAAGGCCCAGACGGAGAACCCTGACCTGATCATTCTGGACCTTATGATGCCGGATATGGACGGCTACGAAGTCTGCCGCCGACTCCGCGCCAACCCTGCCACAGCCAACCTACCCATCATCATGTTCACCGCCAAAACACTGGTGGGCGACAAAGTAGCTGGGTTCCAGGCCGGGGCCGATGATTATCTGACCAAGCCTGTCCATCCAGCCGAGTTGGCTTCCCGTGTGGAGGCCGTGCTGCTGCGCTCGGCGCGTCGGAGGATAGAGGAGCAGGCCCCAATGCGGGCTCAAATTTTCGGCTTCCTGGGCTCAAAGGGGGGCGTGGGCACCACCACTCTGGCGGTGAACGTCGCCGTGGCTCTGGCCCAGGGACCCGCGAAGGGCCAGAGGGTCGTGTTAGCCGACATGCAATCTGGTATGGCAGCCCTCTCTCTCCAGTTGGGACTGCGACGTCACGGGAGGTTAGCGCGACTGCTGGAGGAGCCAGCCGAGCGCATCGAAGCGAGGATGATAGAGGCGCAATTAGAGGAACATAGAACTGGTGTCCAGGTTTTGAGTGGTCAGATTGAACCGGCTGGAGTGGCAATACCGGTGTCTCCGGCTCACGCTAAGGCTATCTTCCGGCACCTTGGGGCCATGGCTGACTATCTCCTTCTGGACCTGGGGGTGGGCCTGGGTGAGGCAAACCGTTGCATTTTACCGGAATGCCATCAGATTGTTGTGACCATTGAGCCGGAGCGTGTGGCGCTTACGCTGGCGCAGTCGCTGTTGGGCGAGATGACGACGTCTCTTAACCTCGCCCACCACAGAATTAACGTAGTGTTGGTCAACAAGACTCCCTCCGCAACCACCTTTACCAGGGACACGATTGAGGGACTGTTGCAACACGATCTCGCCGGGGTAGTCACGCCGGCCCCCGACCTGGCGTTCCAAGCGATCGAACATGGGATTCCGATGGTGATGGCACAGCCGGATAGTCTGGTTGCCCAGCAATTCAAAGCCATCATGGAGCATCTGGTCAAGGTCTGACATGCCCGTTCAGCCCGCCTTCACCCATCCGTGGGACGTCTCACCGACTGAGGCCGAGGGAATCCAGCGCCGACTGCGTGATCGTGTGCTCGTGCAGCCCCTCGATCATCAGCCAGAGATCATCGCGGGTATAGACGTCAGCGTGAAAGAAGAACAGGCGCGAGCAGCCGTAGTGCTGCTCTCCTATCCTGACCTGGTTCCCCTTCATGCGGTTACGGCGGAGATGCCTGTTTCGTTTCCCTATGTGCCGGGACTGCTGGCCTTTCGGGAAGGACCGGTGGTGCTGGCGGCGATGGAGCGGCTGACGGACCGGCCGGATGTGCTGATGTTTGATGCTCAGGGGCTGGCACACCCGCGCCGTATGGGGCTTGCCACTCACCTTGGTATCCTGCTGGGTGTACCCGCTGTGGGATGCGCCAAGTCGCGCTTATGCGGGGCGTATGTGGAACCCGACGAGCAGAAAGGCGACTGGACGCCACTGATTGACGGGGACGAGGTGATCGGCGCGGTCGTGCGGACGCGCGACGGTGTCCGGCCTGTCTTCGTCTCCGTTGGCCACCGGGTGGATTTAGAGACGGCGATTTCGCTGGTACTGGGCTGCGCTAACAAGTACCGCCTGCCGGAGCCGACTCGCTGGGCGCATCGGGTGGCTGGCGGGCAGCCTCTGCCGACGGTTTGTCAGCCGACGTTTTTTGATTTGTGAGGCATATATGAATTGCGCTGACGAGATCGCGCGCGCTGCGGCGCTTCTGCGAGAAGCCCGCTATGCCGTCGCATTGACCGGCGCGGGCATAAGTACCCCCTCTGGCATTCCCGACTTTCGTTCGCCGGGGACTGGGCTGTGGGAGCACGCCGACCCAATGGAAGTAGCCTCTATTTATGCTTTCCGACGTCACCCCGATGCGTTTTATGCCTGGATACGGCCGCTGGTGAGGACGTTGCTGACGGCAGAGCCCAACGCCGGTCACCTGGTGCTCGCGGAACTGGAGATCGGTGGGTGGTCGAGGGCAATCATCACTCAGAACATTGACGGTCTGCACCAGCGGGCCGGGGCGCGCGTGGTGCTGGAACTGCACGGTCATCTGCGAGAGGCGACCTGCATGAGTTGTTACCGAGTCTTGCCCATCGGGGAACTGCTGGATGATTTTCTCGCCTCAGGCGAGGTGCCTCGCTGCCCCGTATGCGGTGGGGTGATGAAGCCTAACGTCGTGCTCTATGGGGAACAGTTGCCTATTGATGTGGTCAACGCCGCAATGGGGCACGTCCGCCAGGCTGACCTGATGCTCGTGGCAGGGTCGTCGCTGGAGGTTGTGCCGGCCTCGCAGTTGCCGCTCCTGGTACGTGAGCACGACGGCCGCCTCATCGTGATCAATCTGACGCCCACCTACATTGACGAGGTGGCCGAGGTAGTCATCCACGCTGACGTTGCTGAGATATTGCCTCGCATCGCACGGGCCTGCGTAGAGGGATAGTACAGTGGTAGACCTTGGCCAGCAAACAGGGGACGGGGAACGCGTGGCCCGGTTGGAGCGGCTGATCGAGATTAGCCGTTCGTTGAATTCGACCCTCAGCCTACGTCCACTGCTATATCGTATCATCGTGGCGGCACAGGAGATCACCAAGACGGAAGCCTGTTCAGTCCTGTTGGTAGATCGCAAGAGCGGCCAGTTGCACTTCGAGGCAGCGACGGGAACGCAGGGTTACAGAATGCACTCGATCGTCGTCCCGATGGAGGGCAGTATTGCGGGATGGGTTGTGCAAACTGGCAAGACTCTCGTCGTCCCGGATGCCCACAGCGACCCGCGCCTCTACCGCAAGGCAGACGAGCAGTCTAGTTTCACCACTCGCTCCATCATTGCCGCCCCATTGACTGCCAGAGGCAACGTGATCGGTGTGTTGGAGGCGATCAACAAGAAAGGCGGAGACGAGTTCACCGATGAGGACGTCGAACTGCTGACCGTGCTGGGCGATCAGGCAGCAGTGGCGGTGCAGAACGCCTTGCTGTTCCAACAATCCGACCTGATCGCTGAGATCGTGCACGAGATGCGCACGCCGCTTACGGCTATCATCTCTTACGCTGAGCTCATACACTGGCCCGAGACAACGCCGGCTGAGCGTCACCAATTTACAGACATTATCCAACACGAGGCTGACCGGATCAGCAAGATGGCGAACAATTTCCTCGACCTGGCACGACTGGAATCGGGCCGCGCCCATTTGGCTCGCGCCCAGGTTGATGTGGCCACGGTGGTCCACATGGCAGTCAACGTGTTGACGCCGCAGGCGGACGCGAGACAGATCGAGTTGTTTGTCGACATTCCTGCTGCCCTTCCGCCCATCGTAGGGGATGCACAACGCCTCCACCAAGTGATGCTCAATCTGGTGGGCAACGCGATTAAGTACTGCCAGCAGGGCGACAATGTAACGGTCACAGCAGGGAGCGATGAGGACCGCCTGACTGTAAGCGTTACCGACACAGGTCCCGGTATCCCGGCGGAGTCCCTGCCGTACATCTTCGAACGCTTCTATCGCGTGCCCGATGCAGAAGACCAGACGCTGGGGACTGGGTTAGGGCTCACCATCACGCGGAAAATCATCGAGGCCCATGGAGGAGAGATCACAGTCAGCAGCGAGGAGGGACACGGCACGACATTTACGTTCACGCTGCCGGTGGAGGGCGCTCAATAGCGCGTGCTAATGATGAAGAGCACAAGCAGGGCAAGAACCGTGCTTGGCAGCGCGGTTCTTCTTGTTACCAGTGTCGCGATTCGTGAAAAGAATGATAGACCACCTGGCAAGGAGATCAAACCAGAGATATTGACTGAAGCGGAAGGAGGACTATAATCTGTGCACCGTAACCTGGGAGGTGAAAATATGAAGATCGTTGATCTGCGTAGCGATACCGTGACCCAGCCGACACCGGCGATGCGGGATGCAATGTACCGGGCGGAGGTGGGGGACGACGTCTACGGAGAGGATCCAACCATCAATCGGCTGGAGCGGATGGGGGCGGAGCGGATGGGGAAGGAAGCGGCGCTGTTCGTGGTCAGCGGCACGATGGGAAACCTGGTAGCGTTCCTGACCCACTGCGGGCGCGGCGACGAGGTCATCCTAGGCAACCACAGCCACACCTTTCTCTTCGAGCAGGGCGGGATGGCGGCACTGGGGGGCATCACGCCCTGGCCAATCCCCAACCAACCCGATGGCACACTGCGGCTGGAGGACATTGAGGGAGCGATCCGAGAGGAGAACGTTCACTTCCCCCGCACGCGGCTGGTCTGCCTGGAGAACACGCACAATATGTGCAACGGCACACCGCTGACGGCGGAGTGTACGGCACAGGTGGCGCGGCTGGCCCACACCCACGGCCTGCGGGTGCACCTGGACGGAGCGCGCATCTTCAACGCGGCGGCGGCGCTGGGGGTGGACGCGCGGGAATTGGTGCAAGATGTGGACTCGGTTATGTTCTGCCTCTCGAAGGGACTGTGCGCTCCGGTGGGGTCGCTCCTGTGTGGCAGCGCCGACTTCATCGCCGAGGCACGGCGGGCGCGGAAGGTGCTGGGCGGCGGGATGCGGCAGGCGGGGCTGCTGGCGGCGGCGGGCATCGTCGCCCTGGAGCAGATGATCGACCGGCTGGCAGAGGATCACGTCCGGGCGAAGCGGCTGGCGGAGGGGCTGAAGGGGATACCAGGCGTAGAGGTAGCCCCGGTAACGACAAACATCCTTTACTTCTGGCTGACGAAGGAGGTGTCGAAGACGCCGGAGGAGGTAGTAGATGCACTGGCGGGGCGAGGAGTGTTGTTGTTGGGCCGGGAACTGGGCCGCTTCCGCGCGGTGACGCACTACTGGATCAGCGATGCGGACATTGAGACGGCAATCGAGGCGGTGCGGGCGGCACTGACCTGATACGGATGTTTGACAGCCCTCCGCAATTGTGATACATTTGTGGGGTGATTTAAGAACTCAAAATAGGACACGGATAGTCACGGATCAGACGGACTCTCACTGATTTTTCTGTGTTTATCCGTCTGCCGAGGGCGTGAAAAAGGAGTCAAGCAAAAACAATGCCTCACGTTTTGGTCATTGACGACGACATAGATATACTCCGCATGTTGAAACTTGCCTTGACCACTAGCGGATTCGAGGCCACTCTGGCTGTCTCCGGCCTCGACGGTCTACGTCGTGCTTACGAGACACACCCCGACGCCATCATCCTGGACGTTATGATGCCTATGCACGATGGCTTTGAGACCTGCCGCCGCCTGCGCGAGATGACCGACGTCCCCATCATATTTCTCACTGCCAAGGGGACTGTGGATGACATCGTGCGCGGGCTGGCGCTCGGCGCCGACGATTACGTCATCAAGCCCTTCAACAAAAAAGAACTCATCTCCCGCCTGGTGGCCTGCCTGCGGCGTGCCGCCAACAAGGAGGAGTCTCCCGACATTCTCGTTTTCACCCAGGGAGCCTTCGTGCTGGACCGCTCTCGCCGTCACGCTGTGGTCAATGGCGAGATCGTCCATCTGACCCCGACTGAATTCGAAGTTCTCGACTATCTCGTGCGTCACGCCGGCAGGGTTCTCAGCAGGGATGCCATCCTGACCCGTGTGTGGGGCCCAGAGTACCTGGGCGAGACGGAGTTAGTCAAACAGTTCATCTACCGGCTGCGCCAGAAGATAGAGGCCGATCCTCGCAACCCCCGCTTTATCCACACCGTTCCTAGCACCGGCTACTTCTTCGAGGCCGAGGAGACCGTCTAGACGTATCATCTCAATATGTAGGGGCGCACCCTTGTGGTCGCCTCTGGGGCAGGCACAAGACCTGCCCCTACTTAACCCGGGCCTCCGGCCTCGCCAGGTGTCCCCTCCGCTCCATCAGCCGCGTCAGGTAGCCCCGCAGCGCCTCCAGCGAGTAGTGCTGGCGGGCGACCTGGAAGTTGTGCTCGACCGTCTCCCGGCGCAGCCGTGCATCGGTGAGCAGTTCCACCGCCCGGTCGGCTGCCGCCTCGATGACCTCCGGCTCCACCTGCACCAGCCCCAGGCCATCCCGGCCCCGGATTTCACCGCCCAGGGAGACGACCCGGAAGCCCTTGTCCCGCACATCTGCCCGGTAGACCGGATACTCGAACAGCATCAGCGGCAGCCGGGCCCGCAGCGCCTCCAGGAACTGGTTGCCCCATCCTTCCCACAGGCTGGGGTAGGTGACGAAGTCGGCGAAGACGTAGGTATCCCACAGGGAGTAAATCTTCTCCCCACCCCGTGTCTGCCGCCGACCACCCACCAGGTCGCCGATGAAGAGCGCGTCAATCCCCGCCCGCTCGACCTTCCCCCTGAGCAGATTGAGGTAGCGTCCGGTGGCATCCTCCGTGTACCCGGCCAGCACTAGCACGATGCGGCTGTCGTCGTCGAAGGGACGTCCATCGTACAGCCCGCGTTGCTTGAGCCGCGCGCGCCGCTCCGGGCTGTCCAGTGCCTCGACGAAGTCCACCGCCAGTTCGATGCCCTTGCGCTGGACGATGCGGGTGGCCTGCAGGATCAGGACGTCGTTCGCCCCCAGCCCGATGCGGGCGCGAAAATCCCGATTGTAGTCGTCAATCTGCCAGTCCGCCCCGTCGAAGTCGAAGACGTTGGGCACCACGCTGGCCTCGATCCCCTTGCGCTCGAACAGTTCCCGCTGCGCCAGGCTGTTGATGACCACGTGCTGGATCAGCGGATCGCGCGGCGGCAGGTACTTGTCGGCAATCTCAATGGCCGTCCCACAGGTGAGGGCCACTTTGCTCCGCTCCCAGTAGAAGTCGTGGTGGTGGGCCAGCGCGGGCAGTTGCAGGTCGCGCATCACCCGCGCCAGCGCGATGGCCGCCGGCGGGCTGATGGCGACCGACCAGACGTTCTGCGGGATGAGGAAATCAACCCCCTTCCGCTCCACGAAATCCCGCACCTGGCGCTCAATCGCAGCGGCGAGGCGCTCAACCTCTGCCCGGTATGCAGCCTCGTTGTCGAAATCGCTCAACTCACGGAATGTATTGTGATTAAGCCGCTCAACGTCCGGGCGGTGGTGGTACAATTCCTCGATCAGGGTGCCCTCGACCGTGCCCAGGTCACCCGCACAGAGGTGCACCGTGTGTCCCATCCCCTCCAGCACCTGCTTCCACTTATCAATCTCCAGCGAGACCCCATCCGTCCCGCCGACCTTGTAGTGAAAAATGCCGATAGTGCTCATTATTCGCCTCCTGCTACACTCCCGACCAGCCAACCACTATCCACCAACCAGTTATCAGTTTAGCACAAAAGGGCGCGGGGGGCAATCGGGGCAAAATGGGACTAACGGCCTATTGACAGACCCGTCCGTTGCCCGGTATAATGCTAATTATAGTCTGGGCGGGGTACACTCTTGCGCCATCGTTGACCCCACGGGTAACCAGTGCCATCGCACCACAACAGCCCGGTCGTTGATTCCGGCCATCACCAACCACGCCGTCATCGCCGCGCCGGGCTATCAGACTATCACCTCCACCGCCATGATCATCGCCAACGGGTACGCCGTCTACCTGCCACTGGTGCTGAAGGAGCATACTCTGTGAAGACGAGGCTGTTGTTCATCGTTGTGCTCCTGGCGTTGAGTGGAATCAACCCGCAGCCGGTCATCCGCGCCGCGCCTCGTGCGGTAATCCAGGCCCCCGTCCTCAAGTGGCAGCGCGGCGGCTGCTACACTTCCTGGTGTGAGACCGGCTGGTATTCCTCCCCCGCCGTGGCCGACCTGGACGGCGACGGGACGATGGAAGTCATCGGGGCCGCCTACACGCTTTTCGTCCTCAACGGCGAGGACGGCACTCTGCAATGGAGCGTGGACCCGGCCGGCAGCCGGGTATGGCCCGGTGTCGTCGTCGCCGACCTGGATGGGGACGGCGACCTGGAGATCGTCACCGCGCACGGCGGCGGTTACGTCCACGTCTTTGACCACGCCGGCAACACCATCTGGTCGCAGCACCCCGTCAGCAACGAATTCCGCTCTCTGGCCGTCGCCGACCTGGATGGCGACGGCGACATGGAGATCGTCGTCGGGCTGGCGCGCCTGGACAGGGTCAACGCCTGGGTCTTTGAGCACACCGGCAGTATACGAGCCGGATGGCCCCAGTTGAGCAACGACGAGGGCTCCGCCGCCGGCCTCTATAACGACAACATCGGCCTGGGCGATCTGGACGGCGACGGCGTGCTCGAACTGGTCATCCCCTCCGACACCATCATCATCTGCGCCTACGAGCCGGACGGCAGCCACCTCCCAACGCACGAGATGTACCACGGCCACTCGGGCCACGACATGGATCACTGGGGAGAGGTGCCGGCCTATGTGGACCTGGAATACGAGACGCGCGGCTGGGGGCCGTGTTACACCGAATCTACCGCCAGGGCCAACTTTGCCAACGGGCCGGCGAACGTCGTGGACGTGAACGGAGACGGCGTCACTGAAGTGGTCGTCATCGGCGACGTGCACGATTGCCACACCAGCCCCTACACCGACCTGTACAACGGGCCGTACATCTTTAACGCCGACCGCAGCCGTTTCAACGCCAGTGGGTTCGATTGGACCACGCTGCCGGTTGACACGGGCACGCCGGTGATCCAGAACTACAACGTCATCGAGAGTGTGCAGCCGAACCCGGTGACGGTGGACCTGGACAGCGACGGCAACCTGGAGATGCTCTACCCCTCCTACGATGGCCGCGTGCACGCCTTCTGGCTGGACAAGACCGAGCACCACAACTGGCCCTACTCGGTCTATAACGTCGCTGAGGGGTGCTACCGCTTCGCCTCCGAGCCGGTCGTGGCCGACCTGGACAACGACGGTCACCCCGAGGTTATCTTTGCCTCGTGGGTGCAGAAGGGAAGCGGTCGCACCGGCAAAGTGCACATCCTTGACTACCAGGGCAATTCACTACACGAGAGAGACCTGCCTCTCGCTCACTCGGGCAACTGGAACGGCGCGCTGGCAGCCCCCACCCTGGCGAACATTGACGACGACCCCGACCTGGAACTGGTGCTGAACACGGCCCATTCCGGCCTGGTGGCATACGACCTG
>Ga0315549_1003130_pt1 | contig 15024 bp, 9 predicted proteins | sample SalMarSW160200MG_FD_203101 | JGI IMG/M metagenome (GOLD analysis project Ga0315549, IMG submission 203101) | Salt marsh sediment microbial communities from the Plum Island Ecosystem LTER, Massachusetts, United States - Salt Marsh Sediment SW1601-200 ... | reverse complement strand
AGGAACAGCTGGTTGTGCCCGAGAGCCGGACACTCTTAGGCCCCCAAAAGGAATCGATGCTGGAGGCAGGCTTAGAAGCAATGGATATCAAGGTCGAAACAGAACTTTACTCTGCTCTGTTCTCCGGTTCCGGCCCAATGATCAAGGGGTTCAAGTTAAAAAAATACCGGGCCACCGCTGAAAAAAACTCCCCTTTAAAGGAGTTGATTCACGTCAACAATAAAGACGGATATGGATTCAACCTCGGATTCTCCGGTCAAAATATACCGAATATTGCCTGGTCAACGTTTAGCGTAGAGAAAAAAGGCATCACGCTTGAAAGGGGCGATCAACCAGAGGAGTTGGTTTATACGTGGAAGTCTCCTCAGGGCGTAGACGTACAAACGCGGTTCCTCTTCCACGCCGAAGAGTATGCCATCGATCTCGCGATCACAGTCGACAACGGCTCCGGATACACCGTCGATGATGCCCTTTCGCTTCACCTTGCACACCTTCCCCGGGAGACCAAGAAGGCGTATGGCGTATTTGAGGGCATGGCCCTTTTGCTCGGCAACAAGCTCGAGGAGATAAAGGCAGACAAAGTAAAGGAAAAACAGTTCGAGGGCCGGATACCGTGGGTGGCCTATGAGCAACCGTACTTCATGGCTGCTATAGCCAACGAAAACGATCCCGCGCTCACCGCAAAGGGTGCCACGCTTCCCAACGGAGAAATCAGGGTGTCGTACCTAACTCCCTCTCTCAATGTGAAGCCCCTGGAAAAGATCACCAAAAATTTCACCCTCTACCTGGGGCCAAGGGATCTCTATGTGCTGAAAGGGTTAGGAAAAAAACTTGAAAAGGCAATCAACTTCGGCTGGTTCGATATAATCGCCAAACCCCTGTTGGTCACGCTCCGCTTTTTCAATAAATATGTCTCGAATTACGGCCTATCCATTATACTGCTCACCATCCTCATCAAGATACTGTTCTGGCCCCTTACCCATAAGAGCTATCAATCCATGAAGGAAATGAGGAAGCTCCAGCCCATGATGGCCAAGATAAGGGAAAAGTACAAAAACAATAAGCAGGAAATGCAGAAACAACTCATGGGCCTCTATAAGACCTATAAGATCAATCCCATGGGGGGTTGCTTGCCCATGGTGGTGCAGATACCTGTCTTCTTCGCCTTTTACCGAATACTGCCCAGCTCAATAGAGTTGCGACACGCCCCTTTTGTGCTGTGGATCAACGATCTGTCTGCGCCTGAAAGGCTTCTGTCTTTCTCCCTGAAAATACCTTTTATGGCTCCCCCTTATGGCATACCGGTCTTGACCCTGTTGATGGGCGCATCCATGTTTCTCCAACAAAAAATGACACCCTCTCCAGGTGACCCCGCTCAGGCAAAGATGATGATGTTTCTGCCGATCATATTTACGTTTTTATTTATAAACTTTCCATCTGGTTTAGTGCTTTACTGGTTGGTAAACAATTTGCTATCAATTGCCCAACAATATAGGATTAACAGACAAGTGGGTTAATATCAGGAGGAAGCCTTATGTCATCTATCGAGATAGAAGCGAAAACAACTCGAGAGGCAATAGAAAAGGCCTGTGAGCATTTTCAAATGAGCCAGCAGGATCTCGATATAGAGATCTTGGAGAGCAGATCCCTTGGTATTTTCGGAATTATAGGAAACAGGAAGGCCAAGATTAGGGCCACGCCTAAAGCTGACCCGAGCATAAAGCTCGCCCAGGAAGTCTTGACAAAGATAATCTCGCTTATCTCACCAAACACCACTGTTTCAGCGGAAAGAACGGGCACCGACATACGCTTAACCCTAAAAGGGAATAACCCTGGAATACTTATTGGTTCCCAGGGCAAGACCCTTGAGGCCCTGGAGTTTATCATTAATAAGGCGGTGAATAAGGTATCAGAGAAAAAGACAAGGGTAATCGTGGATGCCGAGGACTACCGGAGAAGAAGAGAAGAATCGCTCCAGAGGCTTGCCTTAGAGATGGGAGAGAAGGCTAAGAAAACAGGAAAGTCTATTATCACAAACCCAATGAATCCCTATGAGAGAAGGATAATCCACCTTGCCCTTAAGGCTGACCGCAGCTTGCAAACGAAAAGTAAAGGTGAAGGCCTCTATAAAAAAATTCTGATCGTTGCGAATAAAGCGAGGATCGACGAAAGACAGGGTGAGTGAGCCTGGATTTCCATTTTGGGATGGATTACAAGGATGAGACCATTGCTGCTATAGCCACGCCGGTGGGTATAGGCGGAATAGGCATAATCAAGATCAGTGGAAGGCTTGCGGAAGGCATCGCGCAAAATATATTCCGGCCAAGGCATCCTATCAAATCGCTCGACAATTTCCGTCTCTACCTGGGCCACATAATAGACCCAGGCTCAGGGCTGCCCATCGACGAGGTGTTACTGTCCATCATGCGTGGCCCTTGCTCCTACACACGAGAGGATGTGGTTGAGATCAATTCCCACAGCGGCTACGCTATCCTTTCAAGGGTGCTCCAGATAATCCTCCGGTCCGGTGCTCGGCTCGCTAAACCAGGGGAATTCACGCTCCGGGCCTTCATGAACGGAAGAATTGATCTCACACAAGCAGAGGCCGTCGCTGACCTTATCAACGCCAAAAGTGAAGCGTCTCTGTATCTGGCCGCTCACCAGCTTTCCGGTGGATTTCTAACAAGGCTCGAGGAACTCAGAGAGAAACTATTAGAGATGCTCGTTGAAATAGAGGCCTGCATCGATTTTCCCGATGATCAGCCCATAAGGATAGACCGTCATCACATAGGAGATCGTATCCACACGGCTATCCTTGAACCCATCAAGGAATTGGTATCCGCTTTTTCACAACGGAAGACATGGCAGGAGGGAATAACCCTTGTGATAGTAGGGCGAGTGAATGTCGGTAAATCGAGCATCTTTAATAGGATGCTCCAGAAGGAGCGGGCGCTCGTTACTCCCATACCCGGCACAACTCGTGATATCATCGAATGCGGGATAAGCATCAAAGGAATCCCTATACGGTTAATGGATACGGCGGGGATGAGGAAGGTGAGGGGAATGGTTGAGAAAAAAGGGCTCGGTTTAACAAAGGCCTGTCTTAGCTCTGCCGACATTATCCTTTTGGTGATCGACAGGAGCAAGGCCCTCGCGAAGTACGACACCGAGACCTTGCGCAGGGTGACTAAAAAAAGGGTTATTGTGGTTATCAATAAAATCGATCTTCCTCAAAAGGTAAGCGAGAAAAAACTTAAGGATGCGTTCAATAACCTTCCAAGAGTTTTTGTTTCAGCCCTTACAGGAGAAGGTTTCAATGATCTCGTAAACACCATCCACGAGCGTGTCATAAATACTGCCGCGGTTATGCCTTCAGCGCCTATTATCCCCAACTTGCGACACACCATAGCGCTCCGCCAGGCTGGTGATTGCCTGGAAAAGGCAGCAACGAATATAGTAGCTGGCCTTCCTTTAGAGATAGTTGCTTCTGATCTTGTGTGGGCAAAAAACTCGATAGATGAGATAACAGGGAGAAAGATAAGTGAAGAGGTGATCGACGGCGTCTTTACTAGGTTTTGCCTAGGTAAATAATCGATCGAGATTATGTTTCTCAGGTGATAAATTGATTGTAAAAAAGGGGGCAATAGTTTATGCTTACAGTTAAATAAAAACTATTAACCCTTAACCTTAATCACCATGCAACCCTTTGTGGTCTTTGTAAAAGTGAGACCTGATTATTCTTTACTGTTTATGGAGTAAAACCAAGCATTGATAACCTCGTAAAAAGTCGTATTCGGTGAATCTGTCATTTCGACTGCAAGGAGAAATCTTGTGTTTTCAGTATGTTACATTGGTAAGATTTCTCGCTTCGCTCGAAATGACAAGTTGTTGAGACTTTTTACGAGACCATCAAGTATTGGTTACGCCAGGTTATGGAATGTATGAGATAAGAGAGTTACAACTTAAACAGCGTACTTATTAAAAAGGAGGAATGTGATATGGATTTTAGTCTACCAGATGAACTTCAGATGCTCAAAGAAACCGTTCGTGACTTTGTGGATGAAAAGATTGCTCCATTTGCGGATGACTGGGAAGAACAACACTATTTCCCTTATAAAGAGGCTATCAAACCCATGGGTGACTTAGGTTTCTTCGGTACGGTCATTCCCGAGGAATACGGGGGAAATAATATGGGTTGGCTGGCAGCTATTATACTCACCGAGGAAATTGCTCGTGGCTGCAGCGCGCTCAGGGTACAGATTAATATGCAGACAACAGGAAACGCCTTCACTATATATCATTATGGAAGTGATGAGCTAAAAAGGAAGTACATCCCGAAATTGGTGAGCGCTGAGTATGTAGGGGCCTTCGCCATGACGGAGCCTAATGCTGGGTCCGATGTAATGTCTATGAAATCTATGGCTGAAGACAAAGGAGATTATTGGCTCCTTAACGGCTACAAGACCTGGATCTCCAACGCGAGGGTTGCCGACGCGATCATCTATTATGCATATACTGATCGCTCTCTGGGATCAAAAGGGCTTTCAGCTTTTGTCGTTGAGCCAAAAAATTTTAACGGTGTTACCACCACAGACCTGGATAAGTTGGGTACCCACGCTACACCAACCGGTGAGATTATTTTAGAAAATACCAGGGTTCCCAAGGAAAATATCATTGGAAAACCTGGTGACGGCACGAAGATTATTTTTGGGTCTCTGGCTAATTCCCGTCTTTCTGCAGCGGCAGGGGGTGTTGGTTTAGCACAGGCCTGTCTGGAATCGGTCCTAAAATACGCTATGGAGCGAGAGCAATTTGGCCAGGCGGTGGGGAAGTTTCAGATGAATCAGGATATGGTTGCACAGATGTCCTCTGAGATCGAGGCGGCCCGTCTCTCTTGCTATAAGGCAGCATGGCAGAAAGATCAAGGAATGCTCGGCAACAACCTTGAAGTAGCGCAAGCGAAGTACCTGGCTGCTGAGATAGCCTACAAATCGTCTCGGTATGCCATGAGTATCTTAGGGGCTTACGGATATTCCACTGAGTACCCGGTAGCTCGTTACTACCGAGATACGCCGCCGTACGGCATGGTGGAAGGGTCAACGAATATCTGTAAGTTTATTATAGCGCAAGATCAGCTCGGCATTAGAAAGGCGAATAGATAAAGTTCTTATTTCACCCCTTTCTGTGTTTCACTATGGGAGGGTGTGAAATAGAGCTTGTTGATACGTTGTTTAAAAGATACCGGTTTAGCCGTTAAAAAGGGGTAAACCCCGAGAGAAACACATATACCCATCATTACATATATAATTTAAAAAAGGTTTGATATAGGATATCAACAACAAATAGACAATTCCGTTACCTATAAAACTATAATCAAATAGATATATTATCTATAATATAAACAATTCTTCATCATCATATTATTATTACTATTTATATAAATTAATAATAGAGGAATAAATGGAAATAAAAATCGACAGAGAAACCCTTTTTAAGGCTATCTCCCGGGTCCAGGGAATTCTCGAGAAAAGAAGCCATATGCCTATCCTCTCTACCGTACTTTTGACAACAAAAGGTGATGATCTTGAGTTATCGGCTACTGACCTCGAAATAGGCTTTCAGAACAGTTATCCAGCCGAAGTGATTCAACCCGGAAGTATTACTATATCAGGCAAAAAACTCCTTGACATCACAAGAGAGACTAATAGCCCCAAGATATATATCTCGGAAAAGGAGAATAACTGGGTGTATATCTCTGATAGTAACGCCCACTATAACCTCTCCTGTCTCCCTGCAGACGAGTTTCCAGCCCTCACTGAGCCGGAAGGAACTATTATGATAGATATCGACGGTAAGGTTCTTGATGAGATGATTAATAAAACCATCTACTCAGTAACCATAGAAGAGGCGGGGTTTAAACTCTCGGGTATTTTCATGGAGAAGGTGGATAAAGGAGGAGAGGATTTCTTACGCATGACGGCTACCGATGGCCATAGGCTTTCCATGATCGATAAAAAAGTACCTGATGTCGAAAGAATAGAGATAGGAAATGGCGTTATGATCCCCAAGAAGGGAATGGTGGAGTTGGGTAAACTCTCCTTAGAGCAGGAGATATTATCTATAGGATTAAAACAGAACAACCTTGTGGCCAAAAAAGAAAAGGCCCTTGTAGTGATACGATTATTAGAGACGAAGTTCCCTGACTATAAAAATGTACTACCAGCCGCAGGTGAGGATGAAAAGCAGGTCATAACTATCAATAAACAACCCCTTTTAGATGCCATGAGAAGGATGATGATTATTAGAAGCAATCAATACCAAGTCGTGAAGGTGAATATAGAAACGAATTATTTAGAGATGAACTCCGTAAACCCTGAGTTAGGTAACGTGGAGGAGAGGGTGGAGATCAAGTATGAAGGCAAGCCACTCGAGATAGGGTTTAATCCAAAATATTTTATCGATGCCCTTCAACCTATGGATAGCGACACCGTTTATCTCACGATTAAAGATCAGTCCGGGCCGTGTTTGATTACCGGAGACCAAGATCAGGGTTTTTTAGGTTTAATTATGCCGATGAGGTTATAGGTAATGGCGACCGATACCCAAAAGTACACAGCTTCGAGCATAAAGGTATTAAAGGATCTCACTGCTGTCAGGAAAAGACCGGCTATGTATATCGGTAATACCTCCACAGAGGGGCTTCACCATCTTGTATACGAAGTTGTGGATAACAGCGTGGATGAGGCGCTCGCAGGACACTGTGATAGCATAGAGGTTAAAATATTAAGCGATAATAGTATTATTGTTACAGACAACGGGAGGGGGATACCGGTAGGTATTCATAAACAAGAGAAATTACCTGCCCTTGAGGTGGTAATGACAAAACTCCACGCAGGAGGTAAGTTTGATAATAAGAGTTATAAGGTTTCAGGAGGACTTCATGGTGTCGGGGTATCGGTGGTAAACGCTCTCTCAGAGTATCTCGAGGTGGAGGTGTACCTAAAAAACGTAGTATACCACCAAAGATACGAGAGGGGTGTGACCGTGAGCCCCTTAAAGGTAATAGGAAAGACGAAGAGGGGGGGCACCAGTATTCACTTCCGTCCGGATGAAGAGATATTCGAGAGTGTTGAATTCAGTTTTGATATCATCTGCCAGAGGATGAGGGAGCTTGCCTTCCTTAACATAGGGTTAAAGATACATGTAGCTGATGACAGGACCCAGAAAGATAAGGAGTTCTATTACAAAGGCGGTATCGTTTCCTTTGTGGAGTACCTCAACCAAAACCAAGACGTCCTGCACGCCAAACCTATCCATATTGAGGGAGAAAGAAATGGAGTGATCATTAATATCGCCTTTCAGTATAGCCAGTCTTACATCCAGAAGATATTTTCATTTGCCAATAATATAAACACGAGAGAAGGAGGTAGTCATTTAATAGGTTTTAAGGCCGCCCTAACGAGGAGTATCAACTCATACCTTCAGGCGACCCAGCAGAACAGAAACATAAAACTTACCGGTGAGGATGTAAGGGAGGGTTTAACTGCTGTCGTTAGTATACAGTTGAGAGAGGCTCAGTTCGAGGGGCAGACAAAAAGCAGGCTTGGAAATAGCGAGGTGAAGGGTTTGGTTGAGAATCTCGTGAACGAGAAACTCACAATACTCTTCGAGGAACACCCATCTATTATCAAGAACATACTAAACAAGGTGATTGAGGCAGCCACAGCTCGCGAGGCAGCGCATAAAGCCAGGGAGCTGACTCGAAGAAAAGGGGTTCTATCCGATACCTTCCTCCCAGGAAAACTCGCTGACTGCCAGGAAAGGGACCCTCATAATGCAGAGATATTCCTGGTGGAGGGTGATTCAGCGGGAGGTTCTGCTAAACAAGGGAGGGATAGGAGATTTCAGGCGATCTTACCATTGAAAGGAAAGATCCTGAATATAGAGAAGGCGAGATTCGATAAAATGATTTCCAGCTCTGAGATTAGAACTATTATTTCAGCGCTGGGCGCGGGGATAGGGCAAGAGGAGTATGATCTCTCAAAGCTGCGGTACGACAAGGTAATTATTATGACGGATGCGGACGTCGACGGTTCGCATATAAGGACGCTTCTTCTCACATTCTTCTATAGACAGATGCCTGATCTTGTGGAAGAAGGCCATCTTTATGTGGCAAACCCCCCGCTCTACCGTTTAAAGGATGGAAAAACAGAGGTATTCTTCCACCATGAAGACACCTACAGCTCCTACCTAATCAAGAGGATTTCCGAGAGGGAAACAGTGTTGTTCAACGGGAAGAAGAGGATTTCAGGGAAACAACTTCAATCTCTCTTATATGAAATGATCGACTATCTCGATAATATGAATATCCTCATAAAGAAGGGGTATAGCAGCAGGTTTCTTACTATCATATGCCGAAAGGATATCCGTAAGGACCAAATGGAGAATCAGGAAATGGTGCTTTCTCTCTCGAGGGAATTTGAGGAGGAGGGGTTCGTCACCAAGAATGTGATATTCGATGAAGAGCACAATCGGTATGAACTGTTGCTGCGCGACGCAAAAAACAATGGCTTCAACTTTACCTTTAACTGGGAGCTTCTACGGTCTCCGGAATTTAAGAAATTGGTAAGCATTAACCAGACATTGAGAGACTTTAACGGTCCTTTCTTTCTTGGTGGCGATGATAAGGCACAAACAAAGATAGAGACAAGAGAGGAACTTGTTCAACACCTTATGGACAAGGCAAAGAAGGGGATCACGATCCAGAGGTATAAAGGTCTAGGCGAGATGAATCCCACACAACTATGGCAGACGACGATGGATCCGGGCAGGAGGAGTTTGATAAAGATTACCATCGAAGACGTTGTCGCTGCGGATGAGATCTTTACCCTGCTTATGGGTGATAAGGTTGAGCCACGCAGGGAATTTATTCAGAGCAATGCCTTGGAGGTACAAGAATTAGATGTATAGCCAACCTCGGTTTTATGGAATGCCTACCGGTCTCAAGTTTGATGATTGCCTTTGCATGGAGTTATTCCACACATAAGGCCCTCCACAAAACATCAACGATAAGCTCGTCATAAGATCGTGCGCCTTATAAAGGCGTGCCGACTAAGGAGAAGAGAGGAGTTTAATGAAGGCAACAGACACCAGCACTGTTACCATAGAAGAGGAAATGAAGAGATCCTATCTGGAATACGCAATGAGCGTAATAATCGGGAGGGCCATACCTGATATACGAGACGGCCTCAAGCCCGTTCACAGGAGAGTCCTCTACGCTATGGAGCAGTTAAAGAACTATCACGACAGGCCGTACAAGAAATCAGCCAGGGTTGTGGGTGATGTTATCGGTAAGTACCATCCCCACGGTGACGCTGCCGCATACGATACGGTTGTGCGGATGGCCCAACCCTTTTCTATGAGGCATCCGTTGATTGATGGACAGGGCAACTTTGGATCGGTGGACGGCGACCCACCGGCTGCCATGAGGTATACCGAGATACGGATGCACGAGATGGCCGAGGAGTTCTTGAAAGACGTGGAAAAGGAGACGGTAGACTTTGTCCCCAACTATGACGGCTCTCTCATGGAACCCGTGATCCTGCCCACCAACATCCCAAATCTACTCATTAATGGATCATCGGGGATCGCGGTAGGCATGACCACAAACATACCTCCCCACAACATTCGTGAGGTGGCCAATGTGATCATCCATACAATCGACAAACCGGAGATCAGCTTAAAAGAGATCATGAATGATCTGCCTGGACCGGATTTTCCCACAGCAGGTTTTATATATGGAGGCGAGGGGATTGTCCAGGCATATTCAACGGGAAGGGGAATCATAAAGGTTCGCGCCCGGGCATTCGTGGAAAAGATGGCAGAGGGCAAAGAGCGGATAATCATCACCGAAATTCCCTATCAGGTCAATAAGGCGAACTTGCTGAAGAGCATCGGGGATTTGGTCAAGAATAAAAAGATAGAGGGTATTTCCGATATACGAGATGAGTCGGATCGCGATGGGTTGAGGGTAGCCATCGACATAAGGCGGGGGGCCAACGCCTCGGTGGTGCTCAACCGTCTCTACAAGTTCACCCAGATGGAGACATCCTTTGGGATTATTATGCTGGCTATTGTAAACGGGAGACCGGAGACCCTTACCATTAAGGATATCATACGCCACTTCATCGACTACAGAAAAGAGATAATCGTTCGGCGGACCTCGTTTGAACTCAAGAGGGCAGAGGCGAGGGCCCACATATTGGAAGGCCTGAAGGTGGCGTTGGATAACCTGGATCGGGTGGTGGAGGTGATACGTTCTTCAGCGACGCCGTCTGAGGCAAAACAGAACCTCGTTAAGGAGTTCCAGCTCTCGGAGATCCAGGCCCAGGCCATTCTGGATATGAGGCTGCAGAGACTCACAGGGCTTGAGAGGGATAAGATTAATGAAGAGCATAATGCCACCATCAAGGATATCGAGCGATATAGAGCCATACTGGGCAATGAGGCGCTTGTGCTGGATATTATCAAGGAGGAAACGAGAGAGGTCCAACGAAAATACGGCGATGATCGCCGGACCGAGATTGTCAGAGACACTCGGGAAATAGACATTGAGGACCTGATCGTCGACGAGGATATGGTTATCACGGTGAGCCATGCCGGATACCTCAAGAGGACCCCTATAAGCCTTTACCGTGCTCAGCGAAGAGGAGGGAAGGGGGTAGCAGGGACAACGACCAGAGAAGAAGACTTTGTGGTAGCCATGTTCGTTGCATCCACACATCATTATCTCATGTTCTTTATGAACACGGGACGCCTTTACTGGAGAAAGGTGCACGAGATACCAGAGGCGGGAAGGGCAGCCAAGGGCACTGCGATTGTGAACCTGTTGGATCTTCAGCCTACGGAAAAGATAGCCACAACCTTGACCGTTAAGGATTTTAGCGAGGGAAAGTACGTTGTGATGGCGACCAAAAAGGGGCTCGTGAAGAAAACAGCCCTCTCCGATTATAGCAGGCCCAGGGCAACAGGGATTACCGCGCTAAAGATCAACGAGGGTGACGAGCTGATAGGGGTAAGGGTAACCAAAGGCGAACAGGATATCTTCTTGAGTTCGAGGCAGGGAAAGGCGATACGTTTTCACGAGAGCGAGCTCAGGAGCATGGGGAGGGTGGCCGCCGGAAATACGGGCATCCGGCTCGCTCAGGGAGACCAGGTGGTGAGCCTGGAGATATTGCACGAGGGTGAAACCATACTCACCATTACGGAGAATGGCTATGGGAAGAGGACTGCAACCACGGAGTATCGGGCACAGAAGAGGGGGGGCCAGGGCATATTCTCCATAAAGACATCACAGAGAAACGGCCCGGTAGTGTGCTCAAACCAGGTAGCGGAGAACGATGAGTTGATGATCCTCTCCGGAGAAGGGAAGATCATACGGATCAGGGTTGCGGATATCTCTGTAATCGGACGCCACACGCAAGGGGTGAAGCTGATTAACCTTGAAGCACCTGAGAAGGTGGTTGCTGTGGCGAGGTACTTGGAGACATAGGAGTGGAAGAATGGCCAGAATAGGCGTTGTGGGCGGAGGGGGCTGGGGCACCGCTCTTGCTCATCACATGGCCCGCAAGGGGTTTGCCGTCGATCTATGGGTACGGGAAGAAGAGGTGCTCCACCAGATAGAGAGAAAAGGGGTAAACGAGGAATTTCTGCCTGGAGTGACGCTCTCCCCCGGCATTCATCCCGTCCAATCATTTGAAAAGGTATGCAGGAACAAGGATTTTCTCGTCATCGCTGTTCCCTCTCAGTTCTTCAGGTCCATCGTCACCGAGATCGCATCTCTTCTCTCTGGCTCAACCCCTATTCTCGTGGGAACCAAGGGCATCGAGAACACCACCCTGATGACCATGTCGCAGGTGGTGGCGTCGGTGCGAGGAAAAGGGCATGAGGACGAATTCGCCTGTTTATCGGGCCCGAGCTTCGCACGGGAAGTCTGCGAACAACATCCCACCGCAATAACCGCGGCCTCGAAAAACGCCGAACTTGCTGTCGAGTTGCAGGAACGCCTGTCCACTGAGTACTTCAGGGTCTATACCAGTAGCGACGTGATAGGGGTGGAGCTCGGCGGTGCGCTTAAGAACGTGATTGCTGTAGCCGCAGGTATATCAGACGGGCTTGGCTTCGGCTTCAACGCACGGGCAGCGCTTATTACCAGAGGCCTGGCCGAGATTGCCAGGCTCGGCGTGGCCATGGGAGCCGAACCGCTTACCTTCTCAGGCCTGGCAGGCCTGGGGGACCTTGTGCTCACCTGCACAGGGGATCTCAGCAGAAACCGGATGGTAGGGCTCAAGATTGCCGAGGGTTTATCCGTTGAAGAGATCGTGTCATCGATGAAGATGGTTGCCGAGGGGGTCGAGACATCCAAAGCGGCTACCATGCTGGCACGGAGGGTGGGAGTCGAGATGCCTATCACGTCCGACGTGTATCGCGTTGTCTACGAGGGTAAGGATGCACGCGATGCAGTTACTGAACTCATGACACGACAGCTCAGGGGGGAGCTTGAGGGGGAAAGGAACATACTTATCGGTAGGCCATGATTCCAGGCACTATAGTTACACAAGACGATAACCCTTTGCCCGAGATTCTCAGGGAAAGATTGCCCCGGTCTCTTTTCACGCGGACAATATATTACGCTCCCGTTCTCGGATCGACCAATGCCCGCGCAAAGGAGCTGGCCAAGAGGGGGGAAGCGGAAGGAGCCCTGGTGATCACCGAGAGACAGACGAGGGGCAGGGGCAGGCTGGGAAGACAGTGGCACTCCCCTCAGGGGGTAAACCTGCTGTTCTCCGTGCTATTCCGGCCAGCCTTTTCCCTTGACAGGGTTTTCTCTCTTACCATGCTCGTTGCTGCTTCCCTCGTGGATGCAATCCGCGAGATGAGCGGGCTTAACACCTTGATAAAGTGGCCCAACGATATCTACTGCAACGGAAAGAAGATGGCGGGCATCTTGACGGAGTTCTCGGGGGGTGGCAGGGCCATAGAGTATGCGGTAGTGGGCATAGGGCTCAACGTGAATTGGGACCTCCGCAATGAACCCGAGCTTCAACACAGTGCCACAAGCCTGATGAATGAGGTGGGTTATCCGGTTTCAAGGATTGCTCTGCTCTCATGCATTCTGGAGGCGCTGGAGAGGGACTACCGGCTTTTACTGAGGGGAGAAGACGGATTCATCCGCGATCGATGGAAGAGGCACACCATGGTAATCGGGAAGGATGTTCTGATCGATCCCCAAGGAGAGAAGAAAAGGGCCACGGTGACGGGAATTGATAGAAACGGGGCCCTCCTCGTTGAAGAGGAGGGCGGGAAGGTGTCCTCGATCGTGTGCGGCGATGTGCAGGTACTTTTCCCGTTATTAGCGGGAAAGCGAGATTAAAAGAGATATATCTGGTGGCTGTCAGGGTTCTTTCCAAAGAAGGTAACATCGTCTATTTTTTCAACCTTTGGGCCTCGCAGGAGCGTATACAGGGTTCGCTCTATGCCTATGCCGCCGCCGTAAGTATCCGGAAAGGCGGATTTCCCTTTCTGGTCCTTCAGGCTTACCGCCAGCAGAAACGGCCCGTACCCGTCGAGCTGGTTGATGTTCTCGATGTTGCCCTCGGAAATGAGGGGCCTTACTGGGATAACCTTGTTGTCAAGCAGCCGTTCCACAATGGGCTCGTAGAGCCATTCCCGTATGGCTCCCGAGAGGAGTTCCCGGGCCTCGGTCTGCTCACCGGTGTCTCGAATAATGCTCTTGGCGCAGATGTCATAGTTGTAAACCATATCGGAGGTCACCTCTGAACCCTCTATCTTTCCCTCCGGTGTTAGGTATGGGTAGATGAGATCGTAGTTCTCCCGTGGGATGCCGGTGATCCAGAAAAACTGCGATGCCGTCTCAGTTCCGGTCAGAGATTCGTAGTCTTTCGGTCCAAACCGTTTCTTGACCTCATCAAAGACAAAGGTGGGGAACGGCTGCTTGGGGATCTCTATGGCGACGCCGAGCTCCTTGAGTTCGTCCTCGTTCCTTTCCACGACCCTCTCCAGACTGTAGATGATGAGCCTCTCAAAGAAGTCCTTGGCGATCTTCATGTCTGCCCGCAGGAGTTCCTTTACCATATCCTGCTTGGAGAGATAGGCCTCCAGGTCGATGCCCCTGTTTCTCCTCACCTCCACGTCCATCTGGCTGAAATCGACGATGTATTTCCCCCGCTGGACCCTGTCGGGGCTCTCCACCTCGAGCCTGATATTGGGAGAGTCCACGAATATGCCCTTTACCTTTGGGTTGTGGCATGCGAGAAACTTAGCGTATATCATGCTGTGTGTCAGAACATAATGAAGGCCCTTGTAGGAGATCGAAGGCACATGCTCTACATCGTGGGCCAGGGGGTCAGTGAGGGGGCTCAGTTGCACCCTCTCCATGTTACAGAGGCCCTCATCGGTCAGGAACTGGTGCATGGCAGTTACGAGGTTTGCCCGTATCGATATGGCAGCCAGCAGGGTATCTCCCATCCACTTTTGATAGTAATACTTCTCTATGTATTCCTGAAGGCTCGATCCCCCTTGCTTCAGGGCAGCCTGAAAGCCGAAGAGGGCATCGCCTATTCCGATTATATCTTGATCTTTCATCCGTTCACTCTCCTAGAGGTCTTCATAGCTCAAAATCATAACATTTATGTCGTGTTGTTTATTATTGATTTTGGATGATGTTACAATAGGCCAACGGCACAGGGCTTACGGCAAATTCACAGAAAGCCTGCCTCTTTGCCTTGCGCCTTCCGCCCTTAGCCACATGACTAAAGAGACGTGGTCCATGCCCTCATCTACTCGTCGCTCGTTGCTTTGAGACGAGCCTCACCTAAAGTATGGGTAGATATTTATCGATCTCGTACCGGCTTACATGAACCCTGTACCTGTCCCACTCGATTTTTTTATTGGCCACGAACTTATGAAAGATGTGGTCGCCAAGGGTTTCGCGAACTAGCTCGC
>Ga0315549_1003128_pt1 | contig 15030 bp, 14 predicted proteins | sample SalMarSW160200MG_FD_203101 | JGI IMG/M metagenome (GOLD analysis project Ga0315549, IMG submission 203101) | Salt marsh sediment microbial communities from the Plum Island Ecosystem LTER, Massachusetts, United States - Salt Marsh Sediment SW1601-200 ... | reverse complement strand
CTTGACATTACTGCGGGGGTAGGTCTGGCAGGCGAGGCGCCAGCCTGCCTTTAGTTCCTGGGGGGAAAAGATTTCCAGTTCGCTGGGTGTAGGCTTGGAGACAGTGCCGCTTAAGACCTGCACCTTGCAGGAGTGGCAGACCCCTTTGCCGTTGCATATGCTGCTGATGCCAACGCCCAGCTGGCGGGCGCAGGCCAGCAGAGACTCTTTTTTCTGGCATTCCCCTCTTCTGCCTACCGGCTCAAAATCAACGCTGCAAGCTGTCATGATTTACCCCTGTATTTTAATTTACTTTACTATTTTATAAGGGCAGGTTTTCCTGAGGCTGCATCGGGCGCAAACTTCGGCCTGCGTCCACCTTGTCATCTTGGGGCCGACACCGATGACCATGGAGGTTGATTTGCGGGGAACCAGTATTCCCGAAGGGGTCAGGCTCACACCGATTTCATGGGCTTTAGCCAGCTCCAATAAATTCCCCTGCTCGGACATAGGAAAACCGGGCATACCCGGGTTAACCGGGCTGCTTATCTCGTAGCCTCGGGGGGCAACCTCACCGGCGATAATGCTGATGATTTTTGGTACCAGCGTGTCTACGGTGGCGCTGCCAATACCGTCCAGGAGCATGCCGCGTAGAGCTTCGCCTTTTTTAGTATAGTCGCTTGCCTGTTTTTCCAGTTTGGGGCCGATGGTGCAGATGATAACGACAAGCTCTTTAGCTTCGGGTAAGATGGCCGGTAGTGCCGGGCCGTGTATAGCTTTATCACCCTCCAGCGATATCTGGCTGCCGCTCATCCCGCTTACCGGGTAGTATTCATAGGCCGCCGCCGGCTCCAGGAGGTGAGAACTATCTGTACTGGCCAGTTGCTCATCAATCAGGCTCTGTATCTCAGGTCTGACCTTAGCCCTTCCTCCCAGTCCCTGCCGGCGTAGCACTGCCCCGGCCTTAAGGCTTAAGGGGATATCACGGATTACCGGCATGTTTCCTTTCCGTTAGAGTGTCTATTTGTAGACGCCGTACTCTTTGGTGAAGTCAATCATGGCCTTCAGATTTTCCGGCCTGACACTATCGGCAGCCACCCCGTTGGCCATGATATAGCCGCCGCCTTTGGCGCAGCTATCAATAAGTTTCTTGACGTAGTCTTTAACCTGCTGGGGTGTGCCGACGCTCAGCAGGTCGGTGGGCACGTTGCCGCCGATGCAGGCGACGTCACCGAGTATCTTCTTGGCCTTAGCCATGTCGGTGGCGTCAAAGGTCCAGTAGGTGGTACCCCTGGGTACGTCCCGGATTACCTCCAGGCGGTTGTTGTAGCTCCCTTCAACAAAGGGAAGGGGAACGCAACCTTCGTTAATCAGGCCCATGAGGAGTTCCTTAAAGCAGGGCCAGTAGAATTTCTTGAACTGGGCATCGGAGAGGAAGCCATCGGCGCCTTTGTGCAGGGGTATCATAACCAGCGGATTGCCGCTCTTCTGAGTTGCCGATACTCCCATATTAATCATTAAGGGCGTTATTGCCTCCATGGCTTCGATGACCTTGTCGGGCTGGCGGTAGATATCCACCATTATTCCCCTGGTGCCCCTGAGGGTATCGCCAATGACGTCAAAGGGCACCTTGCTGAATCCACCGCCGCCGGGGAAGCCCAGTGATGCCATCTCCTTATTGAAGTCACCCACAGTTTCCGCCCATTTCTTGGCTTCACTGCCCGCCTCGAGGAGGGCTTTGTAGGCTTCCTGAACGGTGGGCAGGCCGTATGGTATGAGATTGGGGCCGACGGCGACGATTTCCTGGATGTTGGCCAGATTGCACAGATTTTCGAAGGCCTCTAACTTGCCGAATATGCGGGGGAGGTAGGTGCTGGTGAAGAAATAGGACGGGTCTTGAATCAGGGCGTCGTATTCATCAGCCATCATGTATTCCGCTTCAAGGCACTGGTAGGTGTGGTTAGGCGAGACCCCGTGGCCGGGCCAGGCGTATAATTTATAGTCAAGGATATCAAAGACCCTCCCCGGAGTGGCGAGACCTATGCTGGCTCTGACATCTGGCTCAAAGTCCAGGGTGTATTTTTTGCCGGTCTTAGCTAGCTTGTCGTAGTCATACATAGCTTCCTGTGGAGTTATTCCGGCATATATGTTGGGGAAAAAGCCGAGTATGGGCATGACCGGCACCCTGTCCGGCAGCTTCTTAAGCTGTATGGCGTCTTTTATCCTGGTTACTCTTTCCTTGTAAGCCTTTTCAGCCTGGGGGCTCTGGAATTTCAGGTCTTTGCCCTGTGGGTCTTTTGGTGAGAGCCACCGGTCAAATAAGTCCTCCTGCTTTTCCTCGGGGGTTAACTCTTGCCACTGCTTTGTCACTCTTATTACTCCTTTAAGCTCGGGGGATATCACGGATTACCGGCATGTTTCCTTTCCGTTAGAGTGTCTATTTTTTATAGACGCCGTATTCCTTGGCGGTATCAACTATCGCCCTGAGATTCTCCCACCTTACCTCATCAAAGAACGCCCCATTGGCCATGATATAGCCACCGCCCTTGCCGCAAATATCAATGAGCCTCTTGGTGTGGTCTATGGCATCCTGGGTGGAACCTACGGTCATCAGGTCCATGGGCATGTTGCCCATTACGCAAGCAATGCCGTCCAGTGCCTTCTTGGCCTTGGCCATATCGGTCTGGTCGAACAACCATGCCGTCTTACCTTTAGGTAAGTCCCGAATAACCTCCAGACGCGAGTTATAGCCGCCCTCAGCCCAAAGAAGTGGTACGACTCCCTCCTCAATTAAGCCCATCAAGACCTTTCTAAGGCTGGGCCAGTAGAATTTCTTGAACTGGGCATCGGAGAGGAAGCCGTCGGCACCCTTATGCAGGGGTATGAAAATCAGGGGATTCCCGGCCATCTTAGCCGCGCCTACCCCCAGCTGAATATATATTGGCGTGAGTGCTTCCATGGCCTGGAGAAGCTTATCGGGCTGGCGGTACATATCCAGCATTATTCCCCTGGTGCCCCTGAGGGTATCGCCAATCACGTCAAAAGGTGCTTTGGTAGCGCCAGCTTGATAGGCGGGAAAGCCTAAAGTTGGCATTTCCGCTTCGAAGCCACCCACGACTTGTATCCATTTCAGGGCCTCGTCCCCGGCTTCCATAAGAGCCTTAAGGGCGGTTTGAACGGGAGGCGTACCATAGGGTATGAAAGGAAGGCTAACTCCATACATTTCGGTCAGGCCGGCGAGAGGAGTGAGCATCTGGAAGGACTCCAGGGCTCCGAATACACGCGACGGCCAGGTGAAGCTGAAGAAATACAGTGGGTTATGAATCAACGTATCATATTCATCCGCCCTCATGTATTCGCCTTCAAGACACTGGTAGGTGGTTTTATTGGAGACCCCGTGGCCGGGCCACTTGTATAGATTGAAGTCAAGAATCTCGAGGAACTTCCCCGGGCTGGGAACAAAGGCACCACCGTGCGCATCCGGCTGAAAGTCCAGGTAGAATTTTTTCCAGGCCGGTATGATTTTGTCAAAGTCATACATGACATCGTGAGGGGTTAACCCGGAGTAAAAAGCGGGGGCAAAACTGGGAATTAGAAAGACCGGCACCCTGTCCGGCTTTTTCTTGAGTTGTATGGCATCTTTTATCCTGGTGGCTCTCTCCTTGTACAACTTCTCGGCCTGGGGGTTCTGGAATTTGAGGTTGTTCCCCTCGGGGTCTTTCGGTGAAATCCACCTCTGAAACAGTGCTTCCTGCTTTTCATCCGATGACATATCTTCCCGTTTCTTTTCCATTTTTTATCTCCTTTTACATTTTCTTGTTATAGAGATGCTTACTTGGCGCCGGCCCATTTCTTGGCCAGGGTAACTCCGGCCATGGCATCCTTACCATAGGCGTCGGCGCCGGTATATTTCTTTATCTCCTCGCTCATCTGGCCGCCGCCAATCATGACCTTTACCTTGTCTCTTAAGCCGGCCGCTTTTATGGCTTCTATGGTCTCCTTCATGGAGTCAAAAGCCAGCGCTAAAAACCCGCTCAGGCCAACAACAGGGGCGCCCGTTTCCTTTATCTTATCGACGAACTTCTGCACCGGCACATCCACGCCCAGGTCTATGACCTCGAAGCCGTTAACATCGAGCATGAAGACGACAATATCCTTGCCGATGTCATGTATATCACCGGCCACAGTGCCAAAGACAATCTTACCCAGCTTCTTGCTCTCCGCTCCCTTGGTCAGTCTGGGCTTGACCAGCTCGGACACCACCTTTAGTATTTCACCGGAGTAGACCAGGTCTGGTATGAAGTATTCGCTATCGGCAAAGCGATTGCCTACGATTTCCATTCCCTTCCTGGCATCGCCCAGGATCTTAAGTGGGTCCTCATTGGCGTTCAGCCTGTCTTTAACAATCTTGATAGCCGCTTCTTCTTTTAAATCAGCCAGTGCGTTAACCAGATTTTCAGCCATAACTCCTTACCTCCTTAATATATTTTGGGGCTCTTTAATTCGCCCTTCCAGTAAATCGGGGCGATATCATTTTGTAGTGTTTAGGTTCTAATGTCAATACCTGCAGCGATGTTTCGGTAACGGCTAACATGGTGCCCACCTCGGTGGGAAAGGGCAGGCTACATCCCTTGAGTGTTGTTATAGCCGTGTGGGGGGAGGTCAAGCTCCCACCACGCCTCCGGGTCTCCGCCGTAGCCGGGGTCGGTATCCAGCTTGTGAATAAAGCCGTTGAACGCCGGTGTGGTGGCTATAACCTGCCTGACGAAATCGTGTATGTGTATAAACGACCTATCCTGCTTGGAGAAGGGGCAGGTAGCCAAGCAGATGCCGCAATCATGCCCGCCCAGACTCAGCCAACCCGAAAAACAGTTGGGTGCTTTTTCGTAGTATGTCTTGACGCCGGGGTTGTTCCAGGGCCCCTGTACCTCCCATGAGGGCTCTGTTTCCATGCTGAGGGCATTAGTGGGGCAGAACTCGGCACACTTCTTGCAGGTGCGGCAGAAGTGGAATATACCGGCGTCTATCGGCTTGGTGGGAGCCAGGGGCAGGTCTGTGATTACCTTGAATACCCGCACCATGGGCCCCCATCTGGGCGAAATCATCCGGTTCAGACGGCTCAGCTCACCCAGCCCGGCCAGTACACCGAAACCAGGGCTATTGCCCGAGGTGCCCATGTTGCCGTCCGCCAGGCACTGGTAGCCCAGCCTGGTTATGAACTGCTGGAGGCGGAGCTGGACTGAAGTGCCTTCGGAGTAACCCATGGAGGTGGCGGCTTCTTCCAATGCGCTGGGTGCCAGGGCCATGCTTGGCTGAGACATCCGGACGGTAAAGACAATGACCCATTGCGCCTTGTAGGGAATTACCTTCTTCTTTTTTGTCTCGTAGGCCTTGTCTACATCTTCAAACTCCCAGTCCCTGCCATCCCAGCCGTCATGCGCATAGATCAGTTTGCGGGTGTTTTCGTCAAGCTCAACCACGCCTACGGAGGCGGCCCCGTAAATTTTGGCGGCGGCCCGAACCATTCTCGTGTTTTCCTCGGGTGTACCCTCGTAGCGGGGATAACTAAAGTCTTCGGGTATGCCCGACATGGTGGAGGGAACATTGAGTCCGGGGCCGAGGAAGGCATGCTCTGCTGACAAGAGTGATGTTATCCATCCGCCGGCACCCAGTGCCTTGTCCCTGAGGGTGAACCCCGGTTCTTGGTTAAGTATACTTTGTTTACCCTTCTCGGCGGCACGTCCCCCCAGCTTCATGGCGTTATCAGGACCGACCGCCTGGACAAAGCCATCGTTAAACATGATATTGCTGCAGTTGAAGCGCTTCATCAGGCTCCAGTCAATCTCCACGGTGGGTTTATCGACTTCCTTTATCCATCGGGGCGTTTTCCGCCCCGCCGCCGGTGACGACTTGACCTCGTCAAGGTCATGGTATGCTGAAGCGACTATGCCGGGGGCACCGGTGTTTCCCAATCCCAATAGCTTCATCAGGGTTTTCTTGCTGAGGGTGGTGTGATAGTTCAAAGCTGCTGCCTCCTAATCTTTAAGCAATATATCCCAGGCGAGTGGAAGAGATGCGCGCCTAGAGGGATTCGAACCCACGACACTCGGTTCCGAAGACCGATGCTCTGTCCGCTGAGCTATAGGCGCAGGGTGGGGTGAGTGAAGGGATTCGAACCCTCGATCTCCAGGGCCACAACCTGGTGCCTTAAACCACTAGGCTACACTCACCATGGCGCAAGTACAGCTATTATAGTCAAAAAAGGCCTGGCTTTCAATAACTACTTACGGCTCAGTTCGACGATGGTAACCCCGGCACCGCCTTCCCCAGAGATGCCCGGCCGGTAAGAGTCTACCAGGGGGTGCTTGTCCAGTATTTTCCTGACGGCTTGGCGCAGGGTGCCCGTCCCCTTGCCGTGGACTATCCTCACCTGGTAGAGGCCGGCCATGAAGACGTCGTTGAGGTATTTATCGAGCATGGGCAGAGCCTCGTCCAGGGTGAGGTGGCGCAGGTGGAGTTCGTCTGAGGTTGTCATATCTCCAGCGATTGTAGCATAAGTTGGGGGGCGACAGAAACAATACATTGGGAATGGGGAAACAATTGGAGGGTGGGGGAGGGCGGGGTTTGTTTTTAGCGTTATGGTAAGTAATCGGGGATTTGGGGAGCGGGCTATTTGTTTTGGTTGCTCCGTTATGGTAAATACGATGGGATTTTTGGGGTATGTTGATTTGTTTTTCTGCGCCGTTATGGTAAGTTTGGGGGTCTGGTCTGGTTTTTAGAGTGTGTTTTGCGTCCCACCCACCCGCCCTAAAGAGGTTTCACCTCTCTTAAATTCTCTTTTATGGGGTTTTTCTTCCCGCCCGACCCACCCTACAGAGGTTAGACCTCTATAAATTCTTTAGCAGGGGGAGGGGTCAGAAAGTTCCAGAAGCGGAGCTTATGAGGGCGGGTGGGTATGGGAAGTATAACGACGGTTTAAACTGGGGGCAGCTTCTATGGTTTCCGGTAGAAGATATCCATGCTTTTGACCTTTTTCACCCCTTTGAGCGATGAAGCCACAGCCAGCAGGATGTTGGCGATAACCTGCCTGGGGAAGGTGGTCAAAACTACGGGGGCGTGGTTAACGTAGAGGGAGAGCCGCTCCCGCTGGGGTTTAAGAAAACCCTTTTCCAGAAGGTCGGCGATGCCTTTGGTATCTTCTAACGAGAACTGCCGGGTCTTTGCCTCCAGCGGTTCGTCGGTGGCGATGGCAATGAGCTTCCTGGCTTTGGGGAGGAGGGGGCCGGCCTGCTTGCGGTGAACTTCTATCTTGGGGGTATCGCCCTGGCTGAAACCCTCGGCCAGGATAATATCGTAGTCTTCACCCAGCAGGTGGGCTATCTGCTCGAAACCGGCTTCGCCGCCGAGCGGCTTGATTAAAACCAGCTTGTCCGATGAGCTGATTACAGCCGCCTCGCTGCCTGCCCGGACGTGGCGCCAGCTGTCCTTGCCCGGCTCGTCAAAGGATGACTCCTGGGGGGCGTGCTTTACCGTAGCCACTCTATAGCCACGGGACTTTAATTCTTTAATCAGCTTTTCCAGCAGGGTGGTCTTGCCCGATTCCGATTTACCGACAATCGATACTATGGGAGGCATTACTTCTTCTCCTTTAACGCCTTTATTATCTTTTCCGGCGTTACCGGCAGCTCCTTGAACCAGATGCCGGTGGCATCGTGGATGGCGCTGACCACCGCCGGCGGGGCGCTGACAATGCTGCCCTCCGAGGCCTCCTTGGCGCCGAAGGGGCCGAAGGGGTCGTCGGTTACGATATCAATTAATTTTATATTGGGTACATCGAGGGCGTGGGGCATCTTATAGTCCAGAAAAGTGGGGTTGAGGGTCTTGCCCTCATCCATGATGAAGTCTTCATAGAGAGCCTGCCCCAGTCCCTGAATGGCGCCGCCCTCGATCTGGCCTTCCGCCTGTATAGGGCTGAGCAGGCGGCCGCAGTCGGAGGCGAGGGTAAAATCGGTGGTGGTTACCTGCCCCGTCTCCATGTCCACCCCGACCCGGGCGGTGTGGGCGGTAAAGCTGTAAGAGGTGCCGCCGTTGCCGATGCCGTTGGCCAGGTCCAGAATCTCCAGGCCGTAACTGGAGTAGCCGGTGCCCATGATGACCGCCCCGGTGCCTGAGTAGCAGGCGATGCGCGCCAGCTTGATGAAGGGCATCTTCTTTTCTGGGTCTGATTTAACGGAAACCTCGCCCAGCCTGATTTCTATATCCTCCGGTTTTACCTGCCAGTTTTTGGCGGCGACTTCCACAAGCTGTTTTTTAACCTGGCGGGCGGCCTTCTGAGTTGCCTGCCCGGCCAGTATGGTAACGCGGCTGCCGTAGCTGCCGGGGTCAACCGGGGTGTAGGCGGTGTCAACCCGCTTGATGGCGACATCGTCCAGCTTGATGCCCAGCTCCTCGGCGGCAATCATGCAGAGCACCGTGTCCGAGCCCTGACCGCAGTCGGTGGCCCCGGTAATGAGGTTGACCGTGCCGTCTTCACAGAGCCGGATAATGGCGGCGCAGGCCTGGTGCCCCATCTGCCTGGCCCCGCCGGAGTAAGATGTCCCGGAGATGCCGGTACCCCAGGAGATAGCGCCCTCTTTTTTGGGCGTCTTGTCCTTATCGCGCCAGAGGGGGTCTTTGACGGCTTCCTGTATAGCCTGCTTCAAGCCGCAGGTTTCGAGGGTCACTTTATTGATGGTTTCGTAGATTTCCCCCGGTTTGGGGTTGTCAATGGCGTTGCGCATCCTCATCTCCACCGGGTCTATGCCCAGCTCTTCGGCCAGCATCTCCATCTGAATCTCGGCGGCGAAGCGGGTGTGGGTAACGCCGTGGCCGCGCATCGCCGCCCCGATGGGGTTGTTGGTGAATACCCGGTAGGCATCAAATTTGAAGTGGGGCAGCTTGTAGGGCAGGGTGGTCATAAAGCCGGTCAGGTACATTGAGAGGGGGCCGATAGCGGTGTAGCCGCCGCCGTCGGCGACGACGCGCTGCTGTACCGCCTTTAAAAGCCCGTCTTTGTCCACGCCCATCTTGCTGTAGACAATCATGCTGTGGCGGCGCCGGCTGGTGGCCAGCTCTTCCTCCATGCTTTCTATGTATTTGACCGGCTTGCCGGTCATTTTGGAGAGCAGGACGGCGCAGAAATCGCCGCCCAGGGAGTCGTTTTTGGTGCCGCCGAAACCGCCGCCGATAAATGGCTGGATAACCCTCACCCGGCTCAGGGGGACTTTAAAACAGGCCGCCAGGTGCCGGTAGTGGAAGTAGGGGCTTTGCTTGGACGCCTGGACGGTTATATAGCCGGTGGGGTCGTAGTAGGCCAGTGTGGCCGGCGGCTCTAAATAGCCGTGGGTGGCCCTGGCCGTCCGGAAGCGGTCTTCACGGACGAGGTGGGATTCGGCGAAGGCCTTTTCTACATCGCCGAAGTTCCAGTGATATTCCACGCTGATATTATTCTTTACATAATCATGGACTTTGGGGGCGCCGTCCTTCATGGCTTCTTCGGGGTCGAAGACGCCGGGAAGCTCTTCGTATTCAACTTTTATAAGGCCGGCGGCCTGCTCGGCGGTGTCCTCGTCAACGGCGGCCACTCCCGCCACCGCCTCGGCCATGTAGCGCACCTTTTCCACGGCTAAAGGCGTTTCGTCCCTTGTCGCTGGCATCCAGCCCCAGCTCCAGCCGCCGAAGTCCTTTCCGGTGACTATCCCCTTAACGCCGGGCAGCTTTTCAGCTTTTCTGGTGTCAATATTGAGGATGCGGGCGTGAGGGTAGGGGCTCCTGAGCAGTTTGCACCAGAGCATATCGGGCAGGGAATAGTCGGCGGCGTATTTAGCCTGGCCGGTGACCTTCTCTTTAGCGTCTACCCGGGGCACCCGCTGGCCTATAACCGAAAGTTCCGACATCTTATTTGCCTCCCATGTTTTCCGCCGCCGCCTTGATCGATTCAATAATCTTGGTATAGCCGGTGCAGCGGCAGAGGTTGCCGGATATAGCCTGCTTGATTTCTTCCTCGGTGGGGGTGGGGTTTTCATCCAGCAGCGCCTTGGCTGACATTATCATGCCGGGGGTGCAGAAGCCGCACTGCAGGCCGCCGTGGTCGACGAACGCCTGCTGGATGGGGTGGAGTTTATCGCCGTCGGCCAGTCCTTCTATGGTGGTGATTTCCTTGCCGTCGGCTTCGGCGGCCAGCACCAGGCAGGAATTAATTGCCTGCCCGTCCATGAGAACGATGCAGGCCCCGCACTCGCCGAGGCCGCAGCCTTCTTTAGTCCCGGTAAGCCCCAGGTCTTCCCTGATAATTTCCAGCAGGGTGCGCCGGGGCGGCACGGAAAGCCGGTAGGACTGGTTGTTTACCGTTATGTTTATCTCTTTCAACGTCGGCTCCCTATGGCCTGTTTTATCGCCCGCTTGACCAGTACCTCAACCATGTCCCGGCGGTATTCCGCCGAGGCCCGGTGGTCGTCTATGGGTCTGGACTGGCCGGCGGCGGTCTTAGCCGCTTTTTCGATAAGGGCATCATCGAGTTTCTGGCCTTTAAGAATAGCCTCCGCCTCTTTAGCCCTGATGGGGGTAGGGGCTACCGCCCCCAGGGCGATGCGGATGTCCTGGCAGACCCCGTCCTGGGCGGTAACCACCGCCGCCACCCCGACGATGGCTAAATCCATAGCCCGCCTGGGGGTGAGCTTGAGGTATACCCCTTGGCTGTTGGGGGGTGGGTGGGGTATTTGAATTTCCTGTAAAATCTCGTCATCGGCAAGGGCGGTCTGGCTGGGGCCGGTGAAAAAGTCCTCAATGCCGACCGTTCTCTCGCCCTTCCGGCTGATGAGCTTTAGCTTTGCCCCGAGGGTGAGCAGCGCCGGCGCCGAATCCGCCGAGGGAACGGCGTTGCAGATATTGCCGGCTATAGTACCCCGGTTTCTCACCTGGGGGGAGGCCATGCTACGGGCCGCCTGGGCTAATATACCGAACTTTTCCCCAATTATGGCCGAGTTCTCTACCGCCCCGATAGTCACCAGGGCGCCGAGGCTGAGGCCGCTGACGTCATACTTGATATTATCCAGACCGGGTATGGTTTTGAGGTCTATAACATAATCCGGCGCCCCGATTTCCCGCCTTTTCAGCTTGGGGACAAAATCAGTGCCGCCGGCGATAACCTTTGCCCTGCCTTTATACCGGGAAAGCAGGGATAGGACTTCATCAAGGGTGGCGGGGGCTAAATAGTTGAATTTGGGCAGACGCCGGTAGAATGTCGTCATTTGGGAACTCCGAGTATATAATCGCCCATTTGAGCCGGCTTTGTCAAATCCGGTAATACACCACGAACATGGTGTGCTGAACTTAGTCATGATAAAATATAGAAACGGGCGAGTAATGAAAGCTTGCGAAATTTAGCAAAAGGACCATCACAGATATGAGAAAAATAATTAGGCTAATAACGCTTTTGGTTATTTTACTAACCATCATCGGTGGAGCCGTTGCCTGCAAATCCAGCTCGCCATCAACTATCGATGAGAGCACCGTACGGGCTTATGCTGATCCTGCGACAGAGGTGACTTTGCAGGGCCTGAGTGAAAACGACCTGGCGAAATACACCCAGTATGGTAACCCCGAATTCAAAGCTGCGGTGACCCGGGAAATACTAGATGAGGCTGCTAACAAGATAAGCGGCCAGTTTGGCGCTTACGAATCTAAGGAGTTCCTGAGAATTGAGGAGCAAGGCGGTTATATCCTTGTTCACTATAAAGCGAAATACGAAAAAGGCGAAGTGGGTATCAGGATGGTTTTTGACAAGGACCATCTAGTTGCTGGTCAGTGGTTTGAATGACCTGAAAAGAGCCGCTGGCCCCGCTGGGAAGAACAACTGGCAGCGGGTGGGAATCATTAGAGATGGTACAGAGGTATACAAGGTCAATTAATTTTAAGGATAGCCTTAAGTTCTACAAAGTACCGTTAGCTTGGTTGCCACGTTAAGTGCCAGCAGATTCCAGGTATTCTTCAGCACCCCTGTAAAAATCAAATATAATCGCTGAAAGTTTAGACATAGCTTCGGAGTTCAAGTTTTCACCATCTCGCAGTCTGGTTGCAATCTCAGCACATAGCGACTTGACTACAACACCATCTTCCCGTTCAATATCAGTACCAAGACGGTTGGCAACCATGTTGATACACGATATTTTATTTTTCTGTTCCTGTAGCTGAATAGCTCTATCGCCTACGTAAATGTCGGCCCACTTTAAGGCCGTTCGACTTCTTAAATCATTGACTCTAATAATCAAAGCTTCACCTGTTTTTCCTGAGTATTTTTGCAGGTTTGCATCCATAATTGCCGACCTGGCAATGGCCTTGTTATATGCAGGCATGATGTCAAAAATGTCAAGCCTTCCTTTTTCTTTCAGATAGCCACTTGTAAAGAAGCTCGCTGGTAAAGTAAATTCGTCTGTATTAAACTTCTTTGCACATCCGAGGGCAAATGCAAATAATACCATGCGTAGCGCCGTCATCTCGTTTCTAAATAGCTCTTGGTCTATAGATGAGAACGATTGGTCAACTTCTGCAATGGACTTAAAGTAAGTATCCAATAAGTCATACCAAACATCTTTGCCAACAGTAGTTCCATTAAATATATTCTTATCGTAAAACTGCCTGCAACACTCCCCAATCCTAAACTCCGGCTTGCTTTCTAGTTGAGGACTTAACGCAGATAATGCATCCTCTGTGTTACCGGTGCTGGAATTAATATGTTGACCTATGCGCTCTTTGTAGCGAACATCTTTATTGGATAAGCCAAATGCGTTCTGAATTTCATTAAGAATGTAAATTTCCCCTTGGCCTAGTTTCTTGTCGGGTCCAAATGCTTCATATACATTAGAATATAGATAACTCAGCAACCCCTTGCTTTCCCTCTTTAGGAGTTTAATTTGTTCTTCGGTTATGGTCTTTGTTGTGATTATCTCGTTCTGTGTCTTACGAAGCCAGCATTTTCTACAAATCGTCCCGCGGGTATGCCCCGGGAGTTTCGTTTTGCATATTTCACAAGAATTAGCCATTATTCACTTCTCTAAATATCGCTTTATATATTACCTTTGTCAGTAAGTATAGTACAAAGTTGCTCTACCCATCCAGTCTATTCAACACTACGCGTCGGCAAACTGTCAATCACCCATAAATACTAATTCCCCTACCGAATACAACTAGGTTTGAGTGGAAAGGTGCCTCAGTTTAAAATGCCCAAAAGGGAGGTGAATGAAAATGCTACCCAGGAGTGTTAATCAAAATTTAACAGGGGCTTATAAAACAATTAAAGAACTGGCAGCGGGTGGGATTGAACCACCGACCAAAGGTATGTATGCTCAATCTACATTTACAGGTGAACGTGAGAAGTCTTATAATATAGGTATGGCAGGATTCAAACCACTTCTAAAACAAATTGCTCAACTCTCACCGGAAGAGAGAAAAGAGCTACTCTCGGTGCTCCAGTCAGATAAAAGCTCAACCATTAACTCTCCCACAGAGGGTTTAATTGACTGGCAAGCTGATATGGTAGCAAGAGGCCTGGCAGAGGGCACTATCCGGCTCTATACCCGCACCGTGAAACGGTTCCTCGACCTTTACCCTATGCCCACCCGGCGGGATGTGAGGAATTACTCGGTGCAAAGGCTTCAAGAGGTCACACCAACCAAAGTGAGGAACGACCAGAAGTCGCTCCGGAGCTTCTTTAGTTTTCTTGAGGATGAGGGGCTTTGGGTTGATAATCCCACCAAAGGGTTGAAGCTAATCAAGACTCAGAAGGTAATCCGCCAAGCGCCTGAGAAGGAGCACGTTGACCAGCTTCTGGCAGCTTGGAGAGACTCACCTCAGCGCCTCGAAGACCGACTGCTAATTGCCCTATTCGTTGACACGGGGTTGAGAATCCGTGAAGCCTGTAGCATCGAGGTAAAAAGCGTTGACTTGGAGAACCAACAGGTTAAGGTGATGGGGAAGGGGGGCAAAGAAAGACTGGTTCCCTTCTCACCAGTGGTAGCAAGCTTGATGGGAGAGCACATGAGTAAATCTAGAATCAGAGAAGGTCGCTACCTATTTGCTACCGGAAGCAAGCAGGGCTATAAGAGCACCAACAATCTTGAGCGAACCTTTCGCAGGCTGTGTAAGAAGCTGGGAATCCCGCGAATAACTCCACACATGCTCCGGCATTATTTCGCTACCTATGCCCTTAAGAATGGGGCAAAGATGGAAGTCATAAGTAGAATCCTCGGCCATAGCTCAATCGCTATCACAGCCGATGTCTACCGCACAGTGAAGCAAGACGAGGTACAAGCAGAGCATAGGCGGTACAGCCCGTTGGCCGACCATCCGGAGAGCTAGCCTACCCCCAGAGACAGCCCTAGGTAAACTACCAGCCTGGGGCTTCTATGTGGCTGTCTAGGATGGCCATAGGAGCGCCTTAAATTTCAAACAGGTGTATTACCATTAGTGTAATCGTGGCTCGCCTCCATTGGTCAGCCTACAATTGACACAGAGAGGCATTTGTGGTAATATAAATAGACAACAGCAAAAGGCAGACGGTTTCTATAGTTCTTATCTCCGGCAAGTCTCTTGACTTAACCGGAGAACGGAAAAGTTAGCAACCAGCCCAGCTGAGTTAACCTAATGTTATGTTTAGTGTTAATTGAGGCTGGGTTTCTTTTTGCCCCAAAATAGGCTGTTGCAAAAAGTCGATAGGAGAATGACGATGGAACAGGAACAGGGTAAGTTGGGAATTCTTCAAAAGGGGGAATTCCAAAAATACCTACGGAATCTACCGACTCAACGGCTGGCAATCGTAGCATCCACCGACGAAGAAACCGGTGAGACTAGGATTGTGGAATCGCACCAGGTTGGTAACACCCCGCCTGAGACTAAGGTCGTCTCCGATAAAGAAATTATGGAGGACAACTAATGGCATTATCTGCAAATAAAGACAGACCCGTGAAAGCGGGCGGAGCAGTCCAGACTTTTTTGGTCGAGGACAACGTCCACATT
>Ga0315549_1003127_pt1 | contig 15031 bp, 12 predicted proteins | sample SalMarSW160200MG_FD_203101 | JGI IMG/M metagenome (GOLD analysis project Ga0315549, IMG submission 203101) | Salt marsh sediment microbial communities from the Plum Island Ecosystem LTER, Massachusetts, United States - Salt Marsh Sediment SW1601-200 ... | reverse complement strand
CGCTTCCCGCCGGAGCCCAACGGCTACCTGCACATCGGCCACGCCAAGAGCATCTGCCTCAACTTCGGGATCGCCCGCGAGTTCGGCGGCCGCTGCCACCTGCGCTTCGACGACACCAACCCCACCAAGGAAGAGCAGGAGTACATCGACTCCATCCAGGCCGACGTGCACTGGCTGGGCTTCGACTGGGGCGAGCATCTCTACCACGCCTCGGACTACTTCGAGCAGCTCTACGAGTGGGCCGTCCACCTGATCAAGACCGGCAAGGCCTACGTCGACGAGCTCTCGGCCGACGAGGTTCGCGAACACCGCGGCACGCTCACCGAGCCCGGCCGCAACAGCCCCTGGCGCAATCGCCCGGTCGAGGAGAGCCTGGACCTTTTCGAGCGGATGAAGGCCGGCGAGTTCGCCAACGGGGCCAAGGCCCTTCGGGCGAAGATCGACATGGCCTCGCCCAACATCAACCTGCGCGACCCGGTCCTGTACCGGATCCTCCACGCCGCCCATCCGCGGACCGGCGACGCATGGTGCATCTACCCCACGTACGACTTCGCCCACGGGCAGTCGGACGCGATCGAGGGCATCACCCACTCCATCTGCACCCTGGAGTTCGAGGTCCACCGGCCTCTCTACGAGTGGTTCATCGACAACCTGCCGGTGCCTTCGCACCCCCGCCAGATCGAGTTCGCCCGGCTCAACGTCACCTACACGGTGCTCTCCAAGCGCGTCCTTCTCCGCCTCGTCAACGAGGGGCACGTGCGTGGCTGGGACGACCCGCGCATGCCCACCATCTCCGGCCTGCGCCGGCGCGGCTTCCCGGCCGAGGGCATCCGCGACTTCGCGGCCCTGATCGGCGTCGCCAAGGCGGACAGCACCGTCGAGGTCGAGATGCTCGAGCATTGCGTCCGCGACGTGCTGAACCGCAAGGCGCTCCGCCGCTTCGCCGTCCTGGATCCGCTCAAGGTGGTCGTCGAGAACTACCCCGAGGGCCGGGTCGAGGAGATGGAGGCCCCCAACAACCCCGAGGATCCGGCGGCCGGCACGCGCAAGGTTCCCTTCAGCCGCGAGCTGTGGATCGAGCGCGAGGACTTCATGGAGGAGCCGCCGCCGAAGTTCTTCCGGCTGGCTCCGGGGCGGGAGGTTCGCCTTCGCGGCGCCTACTTCGTGACCTGCACGGACGTGGTCAAGGACGCGGCCGGGCGCATCACCGAGCTGCGCTGCACCTACGACCCGGCGACGCGCGGCGGCGACTCGCCCGACGGCCGCAAGCCGAAGGCCACTCTGCACTGGCTCTCGGCGGCCCACGCCATGCCGGCCGAGGTGCGGCTCTACGACCACCTCTTCACGCGCCCCGATCCCGGCGCCGAGGGCGATCTCTTTGCCGACCTGAATCCCGAATCGGAGAAGGTCCTGACCGGCTGCCAGCTCGAGCCGTCGCTGGCCGAGGTGCCGGTGGGGGAGACCGTCCAGTTCGAGCGCCTGGGCTACTTCTGCCCGGACCCCGATTCGAAGCCCGGCGCCCCGGTCTTCAATCGGACGCTGACCCTGAAGGACACCTGGGCCAAGCTTCGAGCGCAGGGCCGGCATGGGGGCTGAGGTGTCCGCCTCGCTTGCTCTCCCTCCCGGGCACCGGCTGGTCGGCGTCGTGGAAGAGCCGGGGCTGTGGGAGCCGGCGGACTCGCTCTGCAGCGGCGTGTGGCCGGAACTGATGCACCACGACCCGGTAGCGCGCCGCTGCTGGGTCCATCTCAGCCGCGACTGGCCGGCCTTCCAGCTGGTGCTCGTGGACCCCGAAGGTGAGGTCGCCACCGCGGCTCAGGCCGGCCCGCTGTGCTGGGACGGCACGGACGAAGGGCTCCCGGAAGGCTGGGACGACCAGTTCGAGCGGTCCGTCGCGGACCTGGAAGCCGGCCGCGAGCCGGACACGCTGGGTGCCATTCAGATCGTCGTCGCGCCGGGCCGCCGAGGCCAGGGCCTCAGCGGCCTGATGCTCGAGGCGATGAAGCGGTGCGCCTCGGGGGCCGGGTTGAAGGCGCTCATCGCCTGCGTTCGGCCGACCGACAAGGGCCGCTACCCGCTGCTGCCGATCGAGGACTACGCCGCCTGGCTGCGGCCGGACGGGCTGCCCTTCGACGCCTGGCTGCGCATCCACGTCCGGGCCGGCGGGCGAATCGTCCGTCCCTCGCCGCGCTCGATGACCATCGAGGGCTCCATCGCCGAATGGCGCGAATGGACCGGCCTCGACTTCCCGGCATCCGGGCCCTACGTCGTGGAGGGCGCCATCGCCCCGGTCGAGATCGACCTGGCGGCCGATCGCGGGACCTACTTCGACCCGAACGTCTGGGTCGTCCACGACCTGGCGGCCGCTCCGAGCGCCCCCGCGCGCTAGCTCTCGAACACGCCCGAGTCTGTTTCGGGCGGCAGACCCAACGCGGCCACGCCCGTGGGAATCGGGGGATCCTCCGCTGCGTCGCGGAACGGGCAGGCGAAGTGGTGGCGGCCCGAGCCGACCTCCACGTCCTGCCATTCGGGGTCGGGCAGCGAGACGAAGGCCCTGGCCCCCGCGGGAACCAGCAGATCCACCTCAAGCCGCCCGCCGGCCCTCGTCCAGGAGACCTCGGTCCGTCCGTACGGAGTCTCGTGGGCGGCCGAAGCATGGCTCAGCCCGCCGCCCGGCAGCGGGGCGACGAGGAGCCGGCGGTAGCCGGGCGCCGCCGGCGCGAGACCGGCCACGATCCGATGCAGCCAGTCCGCGACTGAGGCCAGGGCGTAGTGGTTGAACGACAGCATGTCGCCGGGGTTGAGCCGGCCGTCCGGCAGCATGCTGTCCCAGCGTTCCCAGACGGTGGTCGCGCCCATCGTGACCGCGTACAGCCAGGACGGGCATTCGGTTTGCGTCAGGAGGTGGTAGGCGGCGTCGATAGCGCCCGCCCCGGCCAGGGCGTCGCAGATCAGCCGCCCGCCCACGAAGCCCGTGCAGGCGTGGTAGCCCTCGGCCCGCACCAGCTCCAGGAGCCGGGCGCGGGCCCGCTCTCGGGCCGCGTCGTCGGGCAGCAGGTCGAACTGCAGGGCCAGGGCGTAGGCGGTGGGGGAATCGCACACGACCCGGCCGGACGGAGATACGTACTCGCGAGCGAAGGCGAACTTGATCTCGTCGGCGAGCGTCCGGTAGCGGCGCGAGTCCTCGCCATGCCCGAGCAGCGCCGCCGCTTCGGCCACGAGCCAGGCCGTATAGGCGTGGTAGGCCGTGGCGACGAGATACGGATCCGTGCGGGCCTTTTCGGGGGCGTCTGCCGGGGCGGCGGGGTCCAGCCAGTCGCCCAGCTGGATGCCGCTCTGCCACAGGTGGCTGGGGCCGCCAATCCGGGCGATCTCGTCCACCCAGGCCACCATGCTCGGGTACTGCTCGCTCAGGATCTCCTGATCGCCGAAGCGCTCGTAGAGGACCCACGGCATCACCACCGCGCCGTCGCCCCAGACGGCCATCGGCGCCAGCGGCCAGCTGAGCCCGAACCAGGGCACGTAAGCCGGCACGGTTCCCAGGGCCTCGTGCTCGGTGGCCACGTCGAGCAGCCAGTCGCGGAGCATGCCCGAGCAGTCGTACAGGAACGTCGCCGCGGGGGCGAAGACGCTGGCATCGCCGATCCAGCCCAGCCGCTCGTCCCGTTGCGGGCAGTCCGTCGGCACTTCCATGAAGTTGCCGCGCATCGTCCACAGGACGTTCTCGTGGAAACGGTTGAGCAGGGGGTTGGAGCACTCGAACCAGCCGGTCCGCTCCATGTCCGTGTGCAGCACCACTGCCCGCAGGCCGTCCTCGCCGGGCTCCCCCGGCCAGCCATCGACCTCGACGTAGCGGAAGCCGTGGTAGGTGAAGTCGGGCTCCCATTCCTCGGTCCCGCCGCCCTTGCAGACGTAGCGATCGGTCGCCGCCACGGCGCGGAGCGGTCGGGTGGCCAGCTCGCCGTCCTCCAGTACCTCGGCGTGGCGCAGAGTGACGGCGGTTCCGGCTCTGGCGCGAACGCGCAGCCGCACCCGGCCGACGAGGTTCTGGCCGAAGTCGACGATCGTCTTGCCCGAGGGCGACCGAGTGACGGCCACCGGCGTCAGCTCTTCCGTTCGGCGAACGGGCGGTCCCAACGGACCGACGAGCCGGGCGGTCTCCCGGCCGAAAGCCCGCACCGGCGTCCAGCCCTCCGCGTCTCCGCCCGGGGCCGACCAGCCGGGCCGCTCGCACCGGGCGTCGTAGGTCTCGCCGGCGTAGATGCCGGCTCCCGTCAGCGGCCCATCGGCACACTGCCAGCTCGCGTCGGTGGCGATCGTCTCGACGTGCCCATCGACGTGGCGCACTTCCAGCTGGGCCAGGAGGGCGACGTCGTCGCCCCAGATGCGGCGCTTGCCGCCATGGAATCCCAGGTGGCCGGCGTACCAGCCCTCGGCGACGGTCGCGCCGATGACGTTGGCGCCTTCTCGGAGGAGGGCCGTGACGTCGTAGGTGCGGTAGCGGACGCGATGGTGGTAGCTCGTCCAGCCCGGGGTGAAGACGTCGTCGCCCACTCGCCGGCCGTTGACCTCGGCCAGGCACATGCCGTGGCCACTGAGGTACAGACGGGCGCGCTCGATTCCGGCCCTCAGCTCGAAGGCCTTCCGCATCAGCACCGGCGGACGGTCGGGTCGATCGCCCAGCTCGCGCTCGGGACCTACCAGCTCGGCCAGCCAGTCGTCTTGCTGGAGCAGGCCGGCCTCGACTTCGATCGGCTCACTCCAGTCCGAAGGCTCGGCCGAGTCCACGCCCCAGACGCGCACCCGAACGGAGCGGCGATCGCGTGAGCCGAGCTCGGCGGCGGGCCAGGCGACAAGCTGCGAGTCGGCGGATTCGACCTTGTGGCTCGAAGCTTCCCCCATCTCGTCGCCGACTTCGATCTCGTAGGCGATCTGCCTCCAGTCCGGCTCGTCGCTTTCGATCTGCCACGACAGGCGGGGCCGCGGCTCTCCGATACCGAACGGCCGGCGATGGTGTTCGACCGTCAGGCGACTGACACGAACGGCCATCCTGCGCTCCAACTGCTGGCTGGTGGTGGGCCGATGGTAGACGAACGGGCGTCCGGTCTGGCCCTCGAATCAAGAAGGAGCCCGAAGTCTTCGGGCTCCTTCGAATGGCGGCGAGGGCTAGTAGGAGCGGCGCTGGGTGCCGAAGCAGTCGCTGCAGTAGACCGGCTTGCTGCCGGTGGGGCGGAACGGGACCTGGGCCTCGCGGCCGCAACTCGAGCACGTGGCACTGAACATCTCGCGCGGCCCGCGATCGTAGCCGCCGCTCGAGTAGCCGCCGCCACCGCCTCCGCGCGAGGCCTTGCGGCTGGCACGGCAGGATGGGCAACGTCGTGGCTCGGTGAACTGCCTGTCGGCGTAGAACTGCTGCTCGCTTGCGGTGAACGCAAATTCCTGATTGCAGTCCACGCAGTTCAGGGTCTTATCTGTCTGTTCGTACAAAAGAAGAACTCCTTCTCGTGCGGCCTCAGCGAACCTTTCTCGCCGAGAACCGGAGGAGAGGAGTGTCGTAGTGCCGCTTGGTTTCGACGCCTGTTCCGGCGTCGTGGGCGAAGCGTACCACGCAGGACCGGCCACGTCGAACTTCTGTTCTGAGCCCCGGCTCCGGCGCGAGCCGCCGGGGCGTCATTCCTGTAAGATTTCGGCCTGCCCGCTGGCGCGTGGCCTAACGGTAAGGCACCTGACTCTGGATCAGGGGATTCTAGGTTCGAATCCTAGCGCGCCAGCCACTCCCCCCACCCGGACTTCAGACGGCCACGTCGCGGCGGTCGAAGGCCAGCCCGCCGGCGATCACCATCAGGGCACTGACGCCCGCCAGGACGGCCAGGTCGGCCGGCTGGATGCCGTTTCGCAGCGGCACGCCGCCCTGGTAGAAGTGGAAGGGCGAGATGTCGCGGAGCCAGTGCAGCCCCTCGATGGTCGGCCCCAGGTTGTTACCGAAGTAGCCGACGATGGCGACGACGGCCACGGCCAGGTAGACGATGCTGCGCCGCCCGGTGGCCGCGCCCAGGCCGAGGGCCAGGCTGCCGAAGAAGATACCGAGCAAGGCCAGGTGGAGCGCGCCCGCCACGAGGTTCGCCGGCCCGATGCTGTCGATCTGTGCCGGGCCCGAGATGGCCAGCAGCGCCAGGCCGAGCGCCGCCGTAACGCCCAGCATCGAGACCACCATGGCCGCGCAGCGCTGCAGCAGCACGCTCCAGCGCGACACGGGGTGGGCGAGCGTCAGGTCCAGGCGGCCGTTCTCCTCCTCGCCGGCGATGGCCGACCCGCCGACCGCGGCGGCCATGATGATGATGATGGCCGGGCAGAGCATGCCCAGCGTGGTGGCGCCCAGGTAGCCTGCCGGCGAAGTCACGTCGTCGAAGCCCATGGCGTCGATCATGGCCTGGGGGTAGGACTCCAGGGCGGCCCTCATCTCCGGGGTGTTGACCATGGGGTAGAAGGAGGCGTAGAGAACGCCTATCCCGGTGAGGCCGACGGCCCAGGCCAGCAACGAGCGGCGCTGGTCCCAGAGGGTCTTGGTGAAGACGCTACGCAGCATCGGTGCCCTCCTCGCCGCGGTAGTAGACGAAGAAGACCTCCTCCAGGTCCGGCTCCTCGACAGTGAGGGTCGCGACGCCGAAGCGGGCCAGGGCCTTGACCAGTGGGTCGGCGCGCCCGGTGAGGCGGCAGCGCAGCACGTTGCCCTCGACCTCGATGTCGCCCACGTCCGGCAGCTTGCCGAAGGCGTCCTTGCGAACCGGGGCGTCGAAGCGAACCTCGACCCGGCGGACGGCCCGGCGCCGCAGATCCTCCACGGCTTCGACCGCGACCAGCTTGCCGTCACGCAGGATGCCGACCCTGTCGGCGCACTGCTGGACCTCGCTCAACACGTGCGACGACATGAAGATCGTCTGGCCGGCCTTGTGCGCCTCGGCGGCCAGCTCGAGGAAGCGCTGCTGCATGATCGGATCGAGCCCGATCGTCGGCTCGTCGAGGACGAACAGCTCCGGCTCGTGCATGAAGGCCTGCACGACCGCGATCTTCTGGCGGTTTCCCTTGGACAGGCTGCCGATCCGAACCTTCAGATCCAGGTCGAAACGTTCGGCCAGGGCTCGTATCCGCCCTGCCTCTACGCCGCCTCGCAGATGCCCCAGGTACGTCAGCAGCTCGCCTGCCGGCTGCCCTCCGGAGACGACGAAGTCGCCCGGAAGGTAGCCCACTCTGCGGCGCAGGGCGGTTCCGCCCGCTCTCGGTGCCTCGCCCAGGACCGTCGCCTGGCCGCCGGTGGGCCGGATGAGGTCCATCAGGATGCGGATGGTGGTCGTCTTCCCGGCGCCGTTGGGGCCCAGGAAACCGTAGGTCTCGCCCTGGCGAACCTCGAGGTCCAGGCCGGCCAGGCCTCGACGGCGCCCGTAGTACTTGGTCAGCCCGACGGTCCGGATCATCTCGGTCATAGCTGCTCCTGGGGCGGCGGGTCTCCTTGGGCCGCGAGATGGGCTGTCGAGTCGCGGGCCGGGTTCGAGGCGGATGCGGGCGGGCTGCAGGACCGCCCCAGTCTACGCTGCCCCGCATTGCCCCTGCCTCTCCGTCTGCGCTTCGTGCGGTACAGAGGAGCCGTCGGGTACTGGTACCAAAGGTCAGGTGCTTGCCGGCAACACCGAGACCATCATCCCCAGGCGGGCTGCCCGGAGCCTCCGGGGGCCCGGTAGCGCTGTGGAGATGGCGTGGAAGAACAGGCCGCCAACGCTCCGAACCGGTTGTTGGCCGACCTCACGTCGGTGATGCGGGCGACCGCCGAAACGTCGCGCGAGTCCGCGCTCGAGCAGTGCCGGACGGACGGCCAGGCCTTTATCGAACGCCTGCACGAGATAGCGGAGGAAGGGGCCAAGGGGCTCACCAAGACCGCCGAGGACGACGTGGCCACGATCGAGGGGCAGTCCAAGTCCAGCGTGGAGCGGGTACGCGGCGAGGCGGAGAGGCGCATCGGACGCCGCCGTGAGATCCTCGAGCAGGAGGCTGAGGAGTTCAAAGCGGCCGTCGATCGCGAGATCGAACGCGTCGATGGGCGGGTGGCGGAGTTCGAGAAGGAGATTGCGGAGTTCTTCGGGCAGCTGGAGGGCTCCGATCCGGAGACCTTCGCCTCGATGGCCTCCAAGGTGCCCGATCCGCCGGTGCTCGAGGAGCTGGATCTCGATGCGCTGGCAAGCCAGGTTCGGGAGAGGCACGAGGCGATTGCCCGCGCCGCTGCCTTGCCCGAGCCGAGCGGCAAGGGGTCGAAGGAGAAGGGATCCGGGGGCGAAGAGGGAGAGCTGCCGCCGTGCTGGTGGCTCGACTCGCCGTCAACGCTGGCGGCTGAGGCCAAGGGCCCGGCCAAGGAGTAGGGGCGCCCTCCCGCGAAACGCTCGCTCAGGGTTCGAAGATTGGGCCGCTCTGGTCGCCGTCGTTGTTGTAGCCCCGCACTTCCCAGTAGCCGCGGTACGAGGTGTCGTTGGAGAGCTCGATCCGATCGACCCACTTGACCCACTTGTAGCCCCACTTGGATTCGGCCACGACCTGGAAGGGGAAGCCGCGCTCGGCCGGCAGAGTCACGCCGTTCATGTTGTAGGCCAGGAGGATGTCGTTGGCCTGGATGTAGGCCAGGGGCAGCGACGACGTGTAGCCGTCCACGGCGTGGAAGATGACGACCGGCGCTCCATCCTTGACTCCGGCGTCGGCGAGGATGTCCTCGATCCTCACGCCCTCCCACAGGATCGTGGCATCCCAACCCTCCACGCAATGGAGCGTGACGACCTTGCTGTAGCGGGAGTGGGCGAGCACCTCGTCGTAGGTCAGCTCCAGCGGCTTGTCCACGAGGCCGGTGACCTCGAGCCGGTAGCCGTCCAGGGACACGTGTTGGACGCCCTTGATGGAGTTCTCCCGGAAGTCGCCTATCGACGACAGCTGTTCGCCCTGGTACTCACGTATCTCGACCGACTGCAGAGCCTCGAACGACGGATCGACGGCGCCGCTGGAGCAGGCCGCCACGGTCAGGACCGCCAGCACAGGCCAGATTCGGATCGCGTTGCGCATGCCAGCTCCTCCGGCTACTGGGTCGAGCCACCTCGCAGGCGCCACCACAGGGCGATGCTCACGTGGAGTGCCAGGAAGACCACGATCAGCAAGGCGACGGTCTCGTGCCAGCGCTGGGAGACGGCCTTGCCCACCACCCCGAACGTCAGGGGGTCCACCACTCGGAACTGGGTTATGCCGTATCCGGTGAGGAGCGTCAGGACCAGGAAGGCCAGCGCCAGCCAGCCGAACCAGTGGCCCAGCCGTCGAATGGTCGTCTTGCCCGCAACTCTGGTGAGCATCGGGAATCGCTGGCTCCGTCTCTGCCGTCCGTGGGGCTCGTCGTGGCACCATCACATGGCACCGGCCCGATGTCAAAGCATGGCGCTGAGCGTTTCACGGAGTGACTTGCCGGCCGGGGCGAGCCAGGGCTCGCCGGGGCGGGGGATCGCGCCTCCCGGGACGGCCGCTCTGGCGTAACGCAATCGACAGGAACGGACCATACCGTGCCCCGCATGACCACCTCCGCGCGCATCGCCGAAGGCCAGATCGCCCCGCCACGGTCCCTCCACGCCGGCCCTGGGGATCCGGAGGCCAGGGCCGCAGCCGCGGCGGTCCGCCGGCGCGTGCCTCAGCCCCGTGTCTGGGGCCTGCGGGCGAGCGATGCCTACGCCCTGGCCGCTCTGAACGCGCTCGTCATCGGGGCCATGTGGCTCCGCCACGGCGGCCTGGACCGGCTGACCACGACCTCCGGGACCTTCATGGCCCTCGGGCAGCTGATGGCGCTGTACGGTACCTTCCTGGCCCTGATCCAGCTCGTGCTGGTGTCCCGAAGCCCGTATCTGGAGCAGGTCTTCGGCACCGACAGGCTGCTGTGGCTGCACCGCTGGGGCGGCTTCGCGACCGTCTGGCTGCTGGTCGGCCATTTCGTCTTCACCACGATCGGCTACGGCATGGGCGACGGTTCGGGCGCTGTGGCCGAGTTCGTGACCTTCCTGACGGTGTACCCCTGGGTCCTCTGGGCCTTCGTCGCCCTGGTGCTCTTCGTCCTGGTCGCCGTCAGCTCGATCAGGGCCTCCCGCCGGGCGCTGCCCTACGGGACCTGGTACGGCATCCACCTGCTCATGTACGCCGCCGTCGCGCTGGCCTTCCTGCACCAGCTCATGGTCGGTAGCGACTTCGTCCACGATCAACTGGCCCGGCTCTACTGGGTCGGCCTGTACGTCCTGACGATCGGCCCGATCCTGGCCTGGCGCATCGGCGGGCCGCTGCTGCTGTCCGCCCGCCATCGCCTGCGGGTGGCCAACGTCGTCCGCGAAGGGCCGGGTGTAGTCTCGATCTACCTGACGGGCCGGGATCTGGACCGGCTGGCCGTCCGAGCCGGGCAGTGGTTCATCCTCCGCTTCCTGACCCGTGACGGCTGGTATCGGGCCCATCCCTTCTCGATCTCGGCCGCGCCCAACGGCAGGTACCTGCGCTTCACCGTCAAGGCCCTGGGCGACTACACGAGCCACCTGCAGCGGGTGCGCGCGGGGACGGCGGTCATGGCCGAGGGCCCCTACGGGATCATGACCGGCGCCAACCGAAGCAGGCGTCGCACGGTGTTGATCGGCGGTGGCATCGGGATAACCCCCCTGCGTGCCCTCCTGGAGGAGCTGCCGGCCGAACCGGGCGCCCTGACCCTCATCTACCGCGCCAGCCGCCCTGAGGACCTGGTCTTCCGCGAGGAGCTGGAGGCCCTGGCTCGGACACGCAGGGCAGCGGTCCACTACCTGGTGGGCAAGCGAGGCACGCCGCAGATGCCGGCCAACCCGCTGAGGGCCTCCGCGCTCCGCTCACTCGTCCCCCACATAGAACGTTGCGACGTCTACGTCTGTGGCCCCGAGGCCATGATCGACGGCGTTCATCGAGCCCTTCGGACGCTCGACGTGCCTGCCTCGCAGATCCACGCCGAGCGCTTCGCCTACTGAGCCGGGGGTTTTGCCATGCCGAGGCGACCGGTCTTCGCCGTCCTGATAGGTGGGGCGGCACTCATCCTGGTCATCCACTTCAAGACTCCGGAGCCCGTACCGGCAAGCCCGGCCGAGTTGCAGCCGGTCATCAGCTCGGCGGCCGGAGCGACCAGCGCGACCGCGTCGGGCAGCTACACCGGGTCGGTCGTCTCGACTCCCTATGGCCCGGTCCAGGTGCAGGTCACGCTCGACAGCGGCCGGATCACCGCCGTAGAGGCGGTCCAGGTGCCGTCGAGCGACCCGCACTCATGGCAGATCAGCCAGTACGCCGTACCGCAGCTGATCGAGAAGACGCTGCAGGCTCAGGCCGCCCAGGTCGATGCGGTTTCCGGGGCGACCTACACCTGCCACGCCTTCATGCAATCGATGCAGTCGGCCCTCAGCCAGGCAGGCGGATGACGGACGAGGAGCGGTCGGCTGCCGGCGCCTTCGGCCCAGCCGACGCAGTCGACCGAACCGACACTCACCCGGATCCCGACCGGCCGGGGCTGCCGGGCCTGCGGCGGATCGAGCCGGTAATGGGCACGGTCGTCTCGTTCGACATCCGCGATCGGGGCGTCGCCCCGCAGGCTCTCGATCGGGCCGTCGAGCGCCTGCACGACATCGATCGCCGCTTCTCGCCCTATCGCCCCGACAGCGAGGTCTGCCGGCTGGGCCGGGCCGAGCTGGCGCTCGACGACGCGAGCCTCGGCCTGCGCTGGATCATGGGCCTGTGCGACGAGCTGGCCCGGCTGACCGGCGGCTACTTCGACGCGCGGCGGTTCCGGCCCGACGGCATGCCGGATCCCACGGGCGTGGTCAAGGGCTGGGCGGTCGAGGAGGCCGCCTTCATCCTGGTGGACGCCGGTGCGGCCAACTTCCTGGTCAACGGGGGAGGGGACATCGTCGCTCGCGGGTCGCCTGAGCCGGGGTCCGGCCGGCCGTGGAGGGTGGGCATCAGGCACCCGCTCCGAGGCGAGCTTCTGGCGACCGTGCTGGAAGTGGGTGACGGAGCTGTGGCAACGTCGGGCACGTATGAGCGCGGCGAACATGTCGTGGATCCCCACTCGGGCCGCCCCTCGACCGGGCTGATCAGCCTTACGGTGACCGGACCGAGCCTGACCTATGCCGACGCCTACGCCACCGCGGCCTTCGCGATGGGCCGGGACGGGCCGGCCTGGATCGCCGGGCTGGATGGCTCTGAAGCCTTCGCCGTCACGGCCGACGGCTTGACCCTGGCGACGCGGGGCCTGGCCCCGCTCACTGGAAGTGCGCCTGCCGGCCGACCGGCAGCCCGGCCCTAGGCGCTGCGCTTGAGCGGCCGCAGATCCTTGGTGAAGGGCTCGTGGCGCCGGGCCGCGGCCTCCAGAAGGGGCAGAAGGTCACGGCCGACCATCGGTCGTGCGAAGAGGTAGCCCTGGAACGAGGTGCAGCCGTGCTTGGCCAGCATGGCCAGCTGGCTCTCGGTCTCGACGCCCTCGGCGATGACCTGCAGCTCCAGGTCCTTGCCCAGGGCGATGATGGCCGAGGCCAGGCGGGCCTCGCGCGGCCCGGCGTCCACCGAGGACACGAACGAGCGGTCGATCTTGAGGATGTCGACCGGGTACGTGGCCAGGTACGACAGGGCCGAATAGCCGGTCCCGAAGTCGTCGATAGCGACGCGAACCCCGGCCTTGGCCAGCTCGGCCACGACCGAGGTGGCGTTCTCCACTTCGATCAGGATGCTCTCAGTGATCTCGATCGCCAGGCGGCGCGGGTCCAGGCCGCTGCGGTCGAGGGCGGCGGCGATCTCGTCGGCGAAGCCCGGCCGCTGAACCTGCAGGGCCGAGATGTTGATGGCAACGCCCGGGGCCGCCTTGCCGAGCTGCTCCTGCCAGCGAACCGCCTCATGGCAGGCCTCGTCGAGCATCCAACGGCCCAGGTTGACGATGATCCCGGTCTCCTCGGCCAGGTCGATGAAGTCCTCCGGCAACAGCAGGCCGCGAACGGGGTGCTGCCAGCGAATCAGGGCCTCGCAGTCGCGGACCACTCCGCCCGGCATCGTTACCACGGGCTGGTACAGGACGGTGAACTGGTGGAGCATGAGCGCCTGTTCGAGGTCGGAGCGGAGCTGGATCCGCCGCATCACGTCGGCGTGCATCTCCGCCTCGAAGACGACGTGACGGCTCTTGCCCTTGCCCTTGGCCAGGTACATGGCCACGTCCGCCTCTCGGATCAGGTCCTCGGTCGCCTTCTCGGGGCCGCCGCAGCTGATGCCGACGCTGGCGTGGATGAAGAACTCCCTGCCGTCGACATGGATCGGGCGCTCGACGCGCTGCAGCAGCCTGACCGCCACCGCCTCGGCCGACTTGACGTCCGCTGCCGGCAGCAGCACGCCGAACTCGTCGCCGCCCAGGCGGGCCGCGATGTCGGGAGGCCGCAGAAGGCTCTCGATGCGCCGCGCGACCTCCACCAGGGCTTCGTCTCCACCTGGGTGGCCGAGCGTGTCGTTGATGACCTTGAAGTTGTCCAGATCGACGTACAGCACGGCCGCCGCCTGGTTGGCCGTCAGCGTCATCCGCAACCGGGCGATGAACGAGGCGCGGTTGAGCAGGTCCAGGAGGCTGTCGCGTTCCGCCTGCTCGCGCAGCTGCCACTCGAGCTCGCGGCGCTCATCGAGGGCATTCCGAAGCTGGCGGACCGTCAGCCACAGCCGCGCCGCCCACAGCATCGTCAGGGCGATGCCGGCGAAGGCGATCAGCGGCAGATCCTCGACCCGGCCGGCGGCCCAGGCCCAGAGCAGCATCGCGGGGGCGATCAGAAGAGCGCACAGGAGCCCTGCGGCTCTGGAGAACGGGATCGATCGGCGTTCCGCAGGGCCGTGGTATTCGCCCACGGTTCGAGCTGCCGGGTGGAGGCCACCGGTACCGAAGAGAACGAAGCCGATCAGCCAGCCCAGCTCGGTCACGCCGCCGCTGACGTATCTGCCGTCGGCCATCAGCCGGACGTAGAGCAGGTCGCTGATCAGGAAGGCGGCCAGGGCTAGCAGCAGCATGTGGATCGCGGCAGACCGCTGCGGCCCCATCAGTATGCCCATCAGGACGACGCCCAGGGCCACGTCGAGCAACGGGTAGCACAGCGTCACAACGAAGCCCACGGCATCGAGCCCGACCGTCTGCTCGGCCGACGGGACGATCAGGAAGACCCAGGCCACCAGCCCGACGCCCAGTGAGGCTATCGTGGTGTCGACCAGGGAATCGAAGTCCTTGCCGCTGCCCCGAGGCCAGGCCAGGGAGGCCATGCCCACGAGGGCGGCCGCATAGCCGGCCAGGTAGGTCACGTCTGCCAGCGAGGGGACCGGTGGCTCAGGCTTGCCGATGCTCTCCCAGGCCCAGACCAGGTCGCCCAGGCCGAGGAGGGCAATCCCCAGCGCGAGGCCGTACCAGGATCCGGCCTGCACCGCTCGGGAACGATGAGCGCCAAGAGCCAGGCCTATCGCTCCGTACAGGGCGAAGGACGGGGAGACCCACGTCCGCAGGTCGGCGCTTGTGAGGGCGTACAGGGCGGCTATCCCGACCAGGCCGCCGACCAGGTAGACGCGCCACAGTGTGCGGGGCGACGCAGCGCGGCGCCCCAGCCTGAGAAGCGTGAGGCGCAGGTCGGCGACATCCAGCCTGGAAGTCAAACCCGTTACTCCAGTGCGCTAGGCCCAACCGTCCGCTACGCGGCGACGGCACGACGGCAATTCGCGGTCCACGCTGCTCAGCGCACCGCTTCCAGGCGAATGGTAGACCCTCTCTCCCGCCGGCCAAGCGCTACAAGAGTCATACCCCGGCCGGATCGCCTCGATCGGGCCCGTGCGAAGGGTGCGCGTACCGCTCTGCTGGCGGCAGGCCCGGTGGCGGCAGGTCCGCTAGCGGAAGAGCTCGTTCTCCTTCGTCGGCGCGGTCTTGCCTGCGAGCGCCTCGAGACGGTCGACGAGCCGC
>Ga0315549_1003126_pt1 | contig 15033 bp, 13 predicted proteins | sample SalMarSW160200MG_FD_203101 | JGI IMG/M metagenome (GOLD analysis project Ga0315549, IMG submission 203101) | Salt marsh sediment microbial communities from the Plum Island Ecosystem LTER, Massachusetts, United States - Salt Marsh Sediment SW1601-200 ... | reverse complement strand
TCGACAGCGGCTTGTTCTTCTTTAGTAGTTTTTTTCTTTGATGTTTTTCGTTTTTTGGTTGTGCTTTTTACAGCTTTAGCCATCATTACTCCTTTTCCTTTTGTTAATTTTATTATACCTGAACTGCAAAGCTCTTCTTCGCCAGTTCAGGTTGTTTAAGCAAAATCCTCAGAACAAATTTCCCATTTTCCATAAGGATTCAACAGGAATTGAACTATGAACAGTTGAAGTTAAACTTATTTGTTATATAAAACGGGTATTACTCACACGAGCGATCTGTAATTAACCCCTCTTAATTATTACCCACAATATAAGAGAAAATGCCAGCGACCTGCCTGACTAATGCCGAGAAACCTGAATTGTTTTCTATGATATTATCGGTGAGCTTTGCCTTCTTGTCCAGAGAAATTTGAAAATTTTCTCTAATTTTAAGCTGATTTTTATTAAAACCCATTTTTTCTGCTCTTTTTGCCCTTATTTTTTGTGAGCAATCTATAAAAATAAGTTTGTCACAACGTTTTTCCCAGCCGACTTCCACCAATAAAGGCATATCCAGAACAATTGCTTTTACTTTTTTTTGACTTTTATATTTTTCTATGAGTTTCTCAGTTTTTTCGAAAACAAGGGGATGAATTACCCTGTTAAGAGAGGCAAGTTTTCGGTCATCGGCAAAAACAATCCCGGCTAATTTCCTGCGGTCGATTTTACCTTTTGGATTTAGGATTTCCGGGCCAAAATATTTTAAAATTTTCTCTTTTACAGTTTTTTTTTCGAGTAACTCATGGGCAATTTTATCGGCATCGATGACCTTACAACCTAATTTACCAAGCTCGGCGGCGACGGTACTTTTGCCCGAGCCGATTCCACCGATGATCCCGATAATTGGTTTGGTTCCAGCCTTACCCACGGGTGTGAATTGTAATTGGACTCTTTCTTGTAGTCAAATAATTTTGTCAATTTCAAAAACGGTAAGTGCCCCCTCGGAAGAAATATATTGATTATTCGAAGATTATTGCGGATAGCCCCGGCTGTTTTAAGGTGATGGAACAATCCAGATTAACACCTCGTCCGATGTTGTTGTTATTCCTCCGTTGTCTGTCGCCTTTGCAATGAGGATATATTCCCCCACAGAATGCTGTGACCAGTTAATATTCCAACCGTCGGAGCTGTCGTTGTCCCGGCCTATTATCGATCCATTGGCGGAAAATTCAACTTTTATGATGGAACCGTTATCATCCCATGCATCCGCCTGAACCTCGATATTCAATGAAAGCCCATAGATGACCGTTCCTGGAGTCGGATAGATGATATTAACATGCGGGGGCTTGATATATTTTAACCAGTCATTTGCTAAAAGGGTAAGGTCCGTAGTATCGATGTTCCCATCTCTGTTAAGGTCGCCGGGTGGTGCATCCATTGCCGGCCAGGATTGTATTTGAGCGGCAAAATCCTTCATGTTGACATTTCCGTCGTTCGTCAAATCTCCCGGCAGATTCCATCCATGCGGCGCAAGGGATGCCTCTCTTGTGCCTCCATAGACTCCCATATTGATTCGTGTATTTATACCCCATTTGTTTGTTGGGTCGTCCGGTATGGCTAATAATTCCTCATTCAAGAGTGAGCCGGGATTACCTGCATCAATGCACGGACTGGTTATATCATCATAGTGCCACCTCTGTCGTAGGTTGTCCCATCGCCAGCCTGTACTTTTTAAGTGGTAGTCATCTGTTTCTTCATCGAAAAAGAGTGGATCATTGTTAATATTTCCTATGCCTCGTATGTTTCCGTTCCAGCCCTGGACACAGGAATAATTAACGGCTGTTTGTTGGTTGCCGGTAGTATTAAATATCTGAGCAGATTCATTTGTACCGTTCAGGTCACTGTTGTTCCATAGAATACAGTTATTTACTATAGAAGCGCCGCCCGATGAGTTGATTATTCCACCACAGATCTTTTCTGCACTGTTTTTGAATAATACACAGTTGGTAAGAGTGATTACGGAAGGCTCTATGTTTATTGAAGAAGCGCTTTGAATAGCACCGCCATAATCAGCAGAGTTATCAACTAATATACAATTTGACAGCAGCGGATTACTATTGGAGAAGTTGTACATACCACCGCCGTTCTTGGCAGAATTTTCATAGAAGTAACATTTAATTATGGTCGGACTACTTTTATCTTCGTTATATATCCCTCCTCCCTGGTAATTCGCGTAATTCTGAAAGAATTCACAGTTAATTAGTGTTGGATTGCTGTTTAGTAGATTGCACATACCGCCGCCATTACCGGATTCGGAAGCAGCTACTCCTGCAGAATTGCGAATGAATTTACAATTGGTTAATTTCGGACAGCTATTATTAAAATTATACATTCCGCCGCCGTATTTTCCGGCAGTATTGTTTGAGAAAATGCAGTTAGTTATTGTAGGGCTGCTTTGGTCGCAAGAGATTCCACCGCCGCGTCCACTGTTGGTTCCATTCCATATAGTAAGACCGTGAAGTACCGAGTCCGGCCCTTCACCTGAATGGAAATAAAATCCGAATCCTTCGTTCTTACAATTGATAATACATGTTTCCGGGCCGTTTTCGCTTTTAACGGTTATAGCTTTTCCCTTAAAATCAATGTTCTTGTTGCCTGTGCCGATGTAAGTTCCGTCGGCAACCCATATCGTTTCTCCGTCGGATGCATTATCTATTGCATCTTGAATTGTGTCATAAGCCTCAGGGACTCGCAGGCCGATGGTATCTGAAGAAGTCATGAACAAATAATCCTGGTTGCCATATCCAAGTGTGACTTTATTTCCGGCCACATCTGCCAGGTCTATTACGAAATAATAGTCTGTTTCAGGACTTAGAGATTGAAGCCTGAAAGTATGATTTGTGGATACCACGAAGTCTTCTTTTGAGAAAGCAAATTGTTCACCGGGAACGAGACCGTAGCGGATAGTAGCCGAGGTTTGCTCGTCGGTTGTTAATTCGATTGTTACCTGACGTGCCTCCACTTCGAGGTTGATATCTAATAATATCGGTCCCTCGTAATCTATGAAAGCGATATCCGTTGATGTGGAATTGCCGGGCCCACCTTCGGGATCCGTGTATATCGCGGTTATGACTTCGCCGGAAGCGGCCTGCAGTGTACCGTCGTTGGTATTTAACTGGCCTGAGCTGATTGGGATGTTGCCGGTAAAGACACCGAAAGCAGCGGATGTTTCGGTTAGAACAATCTCTTCTGTATCCCCGCCTTCGGCGATGACGGTTACTATCTGATTTTCACTGCCTTTGAGGTCACGATCCGCCAGCAATAAACCGACCCTGCTCGTATAAGTGTAATAATCCTGGTCAAAATTGATATAACCTTTCGAAGGTACTACCGCCTGCATTGCTTTTGAAAGGTTAAGGCGTCCGTTCGAACGGCAAATTCCCGGTGCTATCGGATCGGCGGTCTCTGTGATTTTATTGTAAACGTCACGATATGTCATCGTTGGATTTGCCGAGAGCAAAAGAGCGCAGGCGCCGGCGACATGCGGACAGGCCATTGATGTACCTGTCAATTTCATTAAGTACTGGTTATAGACGGTTGCTCCTTCCGGAGAAAGGTTTGCGGCTCTTAAAGACAGAATGTTGTATCCTGGTGCGGCGATATCCACCCAGTTTCCGTAATTCGATTCGGACCATCGATTGTCTTGAGAGTCGGTTGCTGCTACGGCTATTACATTCTGATAATAAGCCGGATATCTCGGTTCATCTGTGTTATAATTACCGGCTGCTGCTACGGTTATTACTCCCTGACTATAAGCATAATCGAACGCTTCCTTAATTGACCGCATCTCAAAATCATCAGGCAAATCACCAATAGTCCAGCTATTGGATATAATGTCGGCACCATTTGTGACTGCATAAACGATTGCCTCAACTAAATCGTATATCTGTCCTTCTGCAATATAATTGAAGGACTTCAGGGCCATGATTTTGGTATTCCAGCACACTCCGGATATATCGAAATTGTTATTTCCCTTGGCGCCGATGATACCGGCACAATGTGTGCCATGGCCATGATCGTCAAGCGGGTCACTGGTATTATAGATGAAGTTGTAGCCGTATATGTCGTCTATATAACCATTATTGTCGTCATCTACTCCCTCTGTACCATCGAATTCCTCTATATTTATCCACATATTGTTCTTTATATCTCTGTGGCGATAATCTATTCCTGTATCCAATACTGCTACGACAATTTTTTGACTTCCCGTGTATATATTCCATGCTTCGGGGGCATCAATTATATTTAATGCCCATTGTTCGTTATAGGTCGGATCATTAGGTGCCGATTCTATTGAAGCAATGCGATTCAGTTCGGCATATTCCACTTCGGGATTGCTTCTGTATGCTTCAAGAGCTTCCTGAAGCGATTGTTCATCGGGGCAATCGAGCCTTATTTTATATATTCGTTCGAGATTGGGAACTTTTTCTTTTACAGGTGCCCGCTGTAATCTCCTGATAATGTGTTTTTCTCTCTGTGTTAAAAGACTTTCGTCCTTTTGGCGGATGGACTGTAGCCGCTGGTGTCTGCTGCGGAAGTTTTTAACCAGAGGGCTGATTTGTCTTACTCTGTGCTTTGTATGGAATTGAGCCAGTTTCGGCGATGAATTCAGGATGGCAATCGGACTGTCTGTTTGTTTTTCAATTGTGTTGGCGGCGTTTTCCCGGAATTTTACTATTATCTCATTTGGAACATAACTTCGCGATACCTCGGCGGTTATTATTGGCGCGAGGAATAAAGTAATTAGAAATATGGTAATTCTTCGAAATAAGTTATTTGTCATCTTATTATTGCTGTTGATTTCCCCCCACATTCGGGGCGATATCTATATATAAACATCAATAAATGTCGGACAATATCAAGCAAATACAAGATACTTGGATGATAACTCACTTTGGTAAGCCTGCCCGAACCTCTTTGTATTATATTTATATATTAACACAAAAGTAGTCTGTATATCAAGGTTTTTTTAGCAGGTTTTAATTAAGTGATACAATTATATAGTATGTGACCGCTTCTCGGTGGGATATGGGTGTTTTCCGGTATCTTTTGCCCCTTTTTGAGCTTAAAACTAAGCACAAATAGTTTTTGTTTAACGCGATATGCGGACTTTGTCAGGCATTTTTTGCAGGCTGCTGATTAAATAATCTTTCACAACTATATCCCAGCTCATATTTTTTGCAAGCTCATAGCCGCTCTGGATCATACTTTCGATTTCTGCTTCGTTTTTCGGCAGACGAGAGCATATTTGCATGGCAACCTTGTCGCTTTCTCTTGCCTCTATCTGATCCCGCACGGCACGGCCGATCTGCAACATATCTTCGATATCGGAGCAACTATGGCTTGTCAGATCGGTGTAATCGGCAATGATTACATTTTTAACAGCCTCTCCAGAGGTTACATCGTGCAAGAATCCCGAACATCCGCACACACTGCTGAATACACATATACCTCCAAAAGTCAGTGGTTCGAGCTGGGCTATTCCGAATGGCTCGTATATACTCTGACCGAATTCGACGTCGCTGCCCTTGCGTATATCCATAAATTCCATATTGTCCGGCATTCTTTTGCCGCACTTTTGGTGTTCGAAACCGAACTGGTTGATAAATATGATTTTAATATTTCTGCTTTTGGCGTTGAATTCCTGCACTGCCGTGTAATAGTTTGCCTCGCCGCCGGATAAATCGGGCCAGCCTTCGCGGTGGGCAACGGGCCAGTGGTATGTGGATTCGATGTTGTAGATTTCTTTGCTTCGTCTCGATGACACTTCGGTCGAAAGAATGAATAATACTCCTGTTTTGCTCTGTGTCCTGAATTCTTTTTCTATGTGTTCCAGCACCCGCAAATCCCGCCACATTCCCTTGCTTCTTACCAGTCTGGTAACGTGTGTAAAGACAAAATCCGGTCTGTAATCCAGGAGGTTCTCACAGTATTGTTGGAGTTTTTCTTTTGATTCGAGCTTCTCGGCGACACTGATTTGATAGGTAGGGATGCCGTTATATACTACATCTATCTTGACTGTTTCGAATTCCGGTGCGAGAAATCGCAGTTCATCCTCCACATAGTCACCTACTGCATATATTCGATCACAATATTTTGACGCTTCCACAAGGGAATGTTTGAAATAAGTATTCTGATCTCCGAAGACGTCGTTCACATACAACCTGTCCTGATGTGCCTTTTTGATGACGTTATAAAACATCGTGTCGTGCCCCGGGTGTTCTTCCACGATTCGGCGCATAGTTGCGACTTCGTGAGCGTAAAAAACCGTTTTGAAACTGCAGCAGGGCTCGAGAATGGCCGCCAAAGCCGTGGGCATTCCCATAAATTCATGTGCTACGATGATTGTCGAATCTTCCGCGGCACCGATTGCTTTGAGCACTTCAATCACCGGTGGTGCCAGTCTGATATATTGTTCGAATTCCCATAAGTGTTCGTATAAATTACTTTTGACTCCGAATTCGTCGAAAAGGCTTTTTTTGAATTCGTTAATCGGCCACTTGTCCATGTGGCGAACGTCAATCAATATAACCTCCGGTGAGCTTTTGATGCCTGTTTCCTTATCTATGAAAGTACGTCTGCCATAGACAATGCCCACATTATAGTAATTTTCGATTTTCCGGAATGTCTGGGCGTAGCCCGTATTAATAAAACCGTCGATGGAGGAATATAGTAATTCACTGTTTTCACCGAGTCGTTCGTGCGCGGAGCCTTCGGTAGTGAATAGCGGCCCGACGAGTATGGATCGACTAATGGAATCGAGGTATGATTTGGATGTAAAGAAGCCTTGCAGGACGGCGCCTATTCCGCCGACTTTGCCGACCGTCTCGTGTGTTACATGTACTGCAGTTCTCTCAAGGGTCATAATGTATTTCCCTCCAAGCTGTCGTATAAATCCGATAGGGTTGTTTCTCTACTGTTTCTACGTAAAATATAAGAAACAGTTCCATAACAGCCAAATTGTGGGGGGATTTCTGACATGCTATTTTTCAAGACCGATAAAATCACTGTTTATATGTGATCGGGACGTCACTTTTCAGACGAAATTATCGGGCGGTGACATTTTACCGGTGTCATCCGATTTTTGAACGTAAAGTTCTTATCAGACCTGAAAGCACCTGCGGAGCAATATCGGACAGTTCCGGCTCGGGTATTTCGCTCAGTGCGATTCTGTCGAGTATCTCCGTCACTTTGGTTTTGTGTGGTGATATCAAAGCGGCGGTTCTTTCGGCTTCGTCCAGCTCGCCGTCCTCCATTTGCCTTATGTACGTGATGATATTTTTTCTAAGCTCCTGTTCGCTCATATCGTATATCGCGCCGGCGGGTATGGCCGGACCTTCGGGGATTTCTCTTTCCTTTAGTATTTCCTGAGTGAGCCTGTATGTTTCCGCCATTAGCTGTCTTTCTCTTTCTATATCTGTATTGTCTTCCGGTGCGAGCTTCAATTCTTCGCCGGTATCCGGACTGGGTACGTACAGCTTATGTTGACAGCTGGGGCACTTCCCCCATTTGCCGCCGGCCGAGTCGGCCGCTCTTATTTCTTTACCACAATGCTCACAGTGAAATACAATTGCCATTTTATCACCTCTGATAAAAACTAAGTCTGCTTCCGAACTCCGGATTCTGCAACTACCTCGGTGGTTATTCCTCCTCGAGGTGTGAATCTGGAGGTAACTTTCATCCAGCGCGGTTTACAGGCTCCGGATAAATCGTCGAGAATATCATTTGTCAGGGCTTCGTAAAAAATTCCCTTATTACGGTAGCTTTGCAGGTAAAATTTCAGACTCTTCAACTCGATACAATGCTTGCCGGGACAATATTGAATGAGGATCTCGCCGAAATCGGGCTGACCCGTACGGGGACAAACGCTGGTGAATTCGGGATGTTTGATTGTAATACAATACTCTCTTCCCGGATTGGGATTTTCGAACAATTCTATTTCTACCCGTTCACTCATCATTTGGCCTCTCTCATGTGTCCTTCACTATATTAGTATAATCGGTATATTAACTAAAAACAAGCAATAATCAACTATGGAGAAGGTAAAAAATTCAATATGGCCTTATTTGAAAGTCTGTGTGTATAGAATTTTCGCATTTTGACAATATTCGGCTTAGTCGGTAGAATAAACTTTTGCTGCTAAAAATCTAATTAATGAATGAATCGCTGTCTATGGGATAAATAAAGTTAACATAATGGCAGAAAAAAAGGCGATAGTTTTGCTCAGCGGGGGGCTCGACTCGGCGACGACTCTGGCAATCGCCCGCAGAGAGCATTTCCAGTGCCATGCCCTGACGTTTCGATATGGCCAGCGGCATAAGCGGGAAATCGAAGCCGCCGAAAAAGTTGCCGCTTTTCTCGGGGCCGTCGAGCATCGTATAGTCGATATCGACCTGGCTGTTTTTGGTGGTTCGGCTCTTACCGATTCGAGTGTTGCTGTGCCGAAGGACAGGGCTGATTTGGAGACTGCTGCAGAAATTCCCATTACCTATGTACCGGCCAGAAACACGATATTCCTCAGCTATGCACTTGCCTGGGCCGAGGTGCTGGGTGCATTTGATATATTCATCGGGGTCAATTCCACCGACTACAGCGGCTATCCGGACTGCCGGGCCGAATTTATCGCAGCCTTCGAAAAGACCGCCAACCTCGCTACTGCCGCTGCTATCAAAGGAGCAGGGCGATACCATATACATACTCCGATTATCGATATGACAAAAGCTCAGATTATCCTCAGAGGCAAAGAGCTTGGTGTGGATTATTCTCTTACACATAGTTGTTACGACCCTGACTCCCGGGGCAAAAGCTGCGGCCGATGCGACTCCTGCCGGTTGAGACTGAAAGGATTCGCCGAAGCGGGTTTGAAGGACCGGATAGAATATCAAACTTGATCTTGTCATTCCTGCGCAAGCAGGAATCCATAATGTGAAATGATAAATGCTTATAAATGAAATATTTTATTCTCTGCAGGGCGAGGGTTTTTTGGCCGGCGTGCCAAGTGTATTTGTTCGCCTGGCCGGCTGTCCTTTGCGTTGCCGGTGGTGCGATACAAAATACGCATGGGAAGAAGATGCGGGGCAGGATTGCACGATTATCGAAATTGTCGAAACTGTTTGCAGTTATCACTGTGATTATGTCGTTATAACCGGCGGAGAGCCGATGATGGATCTCCAGATACGAGAACTGGCAACGGAATTGAAGGCTCTCGATAAACACATCACCATCGAGACCGCCGGTATCGCTTATATCCCGGACTTGCCCTGCGATGTCATGAGCATTAGTCCGAAGCTGGCCAATTCCATGCCGGAGGATACGAAATTGGCGGCAAAGCATGAGGATTCGAGACTCGATACGGCGGTTCTTGGAGAGTTGGCGTTCCATTATAATTGTCAGTTCAAATTCGTCATAGACGGCGAGAACGACCTGGCGGAAGTTCAGGAGATTATCGAAACGACCGGGAACATTGATGCTAATAGAGTTATGTTAATGCCGCAGGCTGCCACGAGGGATGAGTTTCTAAAAAAAGCCCCCATGGTGGCGGATTTATGTAAACGCTCCGGATATTCTTTTTGCCAGAGACTGCAGGTCCTGCTCTGGAACAATCGAAGAGGAATGTGATATCTGCTTTTTCATTTCAAAGGCCCTTTAAGCAGCCGTATATCGTCGATCCATGCTGTGCCGGGGCCATCCATAACCAGATTCAATTTGATGTTGTCGGGATTTTGTCCCTTCTTTAAGAAAAAAGGCGTTTCCAGCGTTGTCCATTCCGTTGTGCCGGTCAGAGGCGACGTCAATCCCCTTGAGAAAAATTCTCCTTTGCCAGGGAAGTGACACCACATCTCGAGGTAAACTATACCCAGGGCATTTTTGGTTCGGACTTTTGCCTGATAAATCAATCGGGCGTTATCGATGTCCACATCACCAATCTCGAATAACCTTAATGTCGTTGGACCCGCCGCTTCGATTCGCAGCGACCCGTTGCCGTCGCTTGATATTTGCTTGTCGATTTCAACATCCGAACGGGTTATTATTCCTTGCATATCATCGAGGGCGAATCGCTTAAGCTCGATTGCATCGGTTGTGATCTCTGCCTTTTGATATGCTAACAACGGCATCAGTATCAACGCAGAGAAAACAATAGTCATACCGAGGATACTATACCCAGCAATCAATCCCGCTAATGCAAGACCCCGACCTCTCAAAGAGACATTGCGTTCAATCTTTCGCAATGCTACATGCCCGCAAATAATTGCCGGTAGAATGCCGAAAGGTCCGAGAGCTAAAGCCAGTACGATAGATGCGATAGCAAGGCCGCTCGTGCGAATAGGTTCAACTGTTGTCGGAGCTTCTATGCCGGAATCGGTCTGAGTCGTTCTTTGCAATGTTCCGAGCAGGTCCTGATATTCGTCCTCGTTAATTTTTCCTTCATTGAGCAGTTCGAGCAGTTCCTGTTCGGATGATATATTTTTTGTATTTTCCATTTTTATTCTCCCGCGAGTTTTTCGAGTTTCTCTTTCGCTTCGGCCACGGAAATTTGTCCGTTTCGCAACTGCTCTAAGACGGCCTTTTTCTGGGCGTCCATCTTCCGCAGCGTTTCATAGTTCGCAATCAGCCTGTCTAACCGGGAGCGAATTGCTGCATAGCCCAACGAGCCGTTTTCCTCCATCGTTTTTATGCTGAATCCTGCTAAAAGATATTGCTCTAAGAATCTCTGGTTTTCAAGAGAGAGCCGGTCGAATAAGGTTGTGCTGAAATCGCCTTCGATTTTTACGCCGCATGTCGTACATGTCATAGCCGCGGTTTGCATTGACAGGCCGCAGCAGGGACATGATGTGGAGAGTAATTTCTTTGCCATAATCATAAATATTAGCATATATATTAATAAAGTCATGAAAAATTTGGAAAATAATATAAAATACCTAATAATATTCGGATTTTACCAAAATTTTGTAAATTGGCTTCGTTTTTTCAAATTCCCTTACTCAATACTCATCACGCAATACGAATAAATTGGCTTTGTTTTTTCAAATTTCCTCACGCAATACTCTTCACGCATCACGCAATACAAATAAATTGGCTTTGTTTTGCATTTTTTCTTCTGTCTCCTGACTTCTGGATTCTGTCTTCTGTCGTTGAAATTGGCTTTGTTTTCTTGTCCCGGCATAGTCGAAGACTAAGCCGGATTCTCATATTCTTTTGATTTCAAAGAGCTTATGCCATATTACCCATATTAACATTGGGTTTGTTTTTTCAAAAATGGTCGATTTGTAGAGATCTCTCTACATCTGTCGAATCCCCCTTGGTCATGTCGATTTGTTAGAAATTGGATATTTTAGATTTCAGATTGATCCATTCGACTCTGCTAAGAACAAGCTTTTACATTTTTTAATTTTGACTTGCCACCCCCCTAAACCCTATCCCCTAACCCCTATTAATTCTACCTTAAATCGGCCGAAAAACAAGGATAATCCGGAAATGAAAATTGACAATTTATCGTTAATAATGAATAATGTTGCTTTCCCGCAAAGGCGGGAGATGTAGTTTATTAAGCCCAGGTGGCGGAATAGGCAGACGCGCTAGCTTGAGGGGCTAGTGCCCTTAGGGGCGTGCTGGTTCGACTCCAGTCCTGGGCATTTTTTAGGGGATAGGGATTAGGATTTAGGGGATAGTTGATAGTGGGGGTACGATGGATAAAGGAAGAGGGACAAGACACGAATACAGATCAAATTTTTAACCCAAAAGCCCGCATCGGAAGCCTCGGTGTAAGCCAAATAAAAAGGACTTTTTTAGTCTTCACTTTTCGATTTTCATCTTGAGGAATCATATCCAATCTGGTACTTTTAAATAGTTCAGCATTCTGCGGTATTAATAGGTATTTTGAAAGTTCAGAATTTTGAGGGATAAGCCATGTATTTTGATGAAAGTTTCATTCAATCCTTACCAGATGACCCGAATATCGCTCTCAGGCAGATTTGCGATAAATACGATACTATGGTCAATGATTACTTTCAAAATTCTGGGGCAGTACATGATATTTCTGTACAGGCTCTCGACTTAGTTTCAACTTTTCTTGAAGCGATTGGATTTGAATTGGAATCAGAAATTCCAGAACTTTTTGGTCCGCGTGACGAAGATATTAGGAGAGTTAGCGATTTCATAGCTGAATTGAGAGATGGAACTACTCGACAACTTGGCAAGGGGCAATACGATAGTTATAAACATCTATTTATGGAGAAGTTTGAAGTTTCTTCACATTATGAGTTCTCTCAAGGAGACCTTGATGAAATTCAGGAATTACTCAATCGACTCCGGGATTTATTCTCTAAGTCAGAAGAGTTAGAAGAAGGCCATAAAAGCCGTTTACTCAGGAGACTTGAAAAACTACAATCTGAATTGCACAAGAAAGTATCAGACTTAGACCGATTCTGGGGATTCTTCATCGATGCGAGTATTGTTGTTGGTCAGATGGGTGAAAACGCTAAGCCAATGGTTGATGTAATAAAGAAAATTGTAAAAATAATATGGCCAATGCAAACTCGAGCTTATGAGCTTCCAAGCGATTTGCCGTTTAAATTGCTCGGGCAGGCCGAAGATGACAAATCTGAAGGCGAGAAATCTTGAAGATGAAGAATTGTGGAGACTTGGGAACGAATTGCGGTGTCGTATTTTTTACATTTACGGGGCTTTTTTATTTTTCTGAAGTGTAGGTAAAATTGAGAGGCGATGTTATTTGAAAGCCATGCTGAGAATAATTAGTAATTCGAAAGGATATTATTATGGATAAACAACAATTTCAAGAAAGAGTGAAAAAACTGAAAGAAATCAATAAAGTCATTGAATCTTTGGACCCTTCAATCAAAGAAGCTGGTTTTAAACTTCTTCAGAGTTATGCAACCGGCAAGGAGAAAGAATCCACAAATGGTGGAGACGATGAATCACTAACAAATAAGGAAAAATTCTTTACTAAATTCAGTCACGATCAACCGGCTGACAATGTATTTTTGATTACTGCATATTTTTATAGTCAGTATGGTACTTCTCCCATATCTATAAAAGAAATAAAGGAAGTAGCTGATGATGTTGGGTTAACTATTCCCAATCGTCCGGACATGACGCTAAAAAATGCTCAAAGAGATGGGAAAAGTTTATTTACATCTAAAACAAGAGGTAGTTGGAATCCTACTGTACATGGTGAGAAATTCTTAAAAGAGGAATATGAAGTAAGAAAAGGTAGAAAGAAAAAAGTTGAGGAATAGTTATGACACTTGTTGAATTTATTGCTCCGCTTTCGAAAAAATCCCATAGAGATAGAATCTTAGCAGCGTTATACTTTTGTCAGCGTTATGAAAAACTTGATGCTCTAACTGTTGAGCAGATTAAAGAGAAATTGAAACGAGCAAGAGCACCACAGTGGGCAAAAGCTAATATCTCAGATATCCTGGCAAAAAGCGGTCATTATGTAGACACTCCCGGTATACAAGATTCAAAGCGGTTATGGAGTTTGACATCATCAGGTAATGAATATGTTCGGAAATTACTGAGTTTGCCATCTGCTGAACCGGAGCTTGAACATGATGCAGGTTCTTTGGAACAAATCATAGAAAACATAACCGACCTTCAGATTAAAGATTACCTTAATGAATCCTTGAAATGTTTACAGATAGGGGCTTTGAGAGCCTGTGTTGTTTTCCTATGGAGTGGAGCTATAAGAATTATACAAAATAAACTTTTATTATATAAGCAAATTGACCTTAATAATGCTATAAAGAAACACGACCCAAAGGCAAGAAAAGTAAAGACCATTGACCAATTCGCTTATATCAAAGACAAAACAGTTCTACTTGCATCCTTAGAGCTTGGTTTGTTTGATAAAAATGAGAAAGGTACTTTAGAAGAGGCATTAGACTTAAGAAATAGATGTGGTCATCCTGGAAAATACAAACCAGGAGTAAAGAAAGTATCCAGCTTTATTGAAGATTTAGTCTCAATCGTTTTTGAATAGAATTTTTCACGTCCAGCAAGATTTTTCTTGCGCTCTGCACCCAGCTTTATTAAAATAGACCTTAGAGTAAGTGTAAACAGCCTACTTTGTGGCAAATTACGCTAGCTTGAGGGGCTAGTGCCCTTAGGGGCGTGCTGGTTCGACTCCAGTCCTGGGCATTCGTTCGACGCGGCTTTCCTTATAGTTTGACTTCCTTAAATTGGTTCGGCAGTGAAATTTTCTTCAGGTTAGCCTCCCCACAGGCAGGCCTGTGGGCTAAATATTAAGGAATAGGGTGATTAATTATGCCGAGAACAGTTGGCTATATGCTGACTTGGACAACATACGGCAGTTGGTTGCAGGGCGATGTCCGTGGTTATGTAAAAAATAGCCGAATACTTCCCGACGATAAAAAGCTTGTTGATCTTTGCGTGAATTCCAAAAAGCAGATACTGTTAGGCTCAAAGACGATGAAAGGAATATCGTCCGCAAGGCAATATTTAACGAAGCGAAACGTATCGGCATGACTATCGAGGCGCTGGCCGTATGTAATAATCATGTTCATTTAGTGGCAAGATTTTTTCTGAGCCGATAGGACAGACGGTCAGCAGATTTAAGAATGTAACATCATACGCATTGAGAAAGAACGGCCGGACTGGTCGAGTATGGACGAGAGGATTTGACAAAAGATTTTGTTTTAACAATGAAGATTTAAATCGCCTAATACGATATGTTAACAATCACAATCGTTAGTCAATCAACTATTTAGCCCCGAAGCCTGCTTCGGGGGATCTCCGAAAATATTAAAATCCACATTTTTCAGTTTTTTTTGAAAATTTATGTTCATTTTGCCGAAAAGAAGTGTATAATTAGTGTAGTGCTGATGTATTGATATTGCATTACGTAATTGAGGTGGATTATGGGCAAAACAGCGACGATACAGGCAAGAGTGGATGCGAAAACCAAGAGCAGGGCGATAGCCGTCCTCAATGCGCTCGGTATGAATATTACGG
>Ga0315549_1003124_pt1 | contig 15035 bp, 14 predicted proteins | sample SalMarSW160200MG_FD_203101 | JGI IMG/M metagenome (GOLD analysis project Ga0315549, IMG submission 203101) | Salt marsh sediment microbial communities from the Plum Island Ecosystem LTER, Massachusetts, United States - Salt Marsh Sediment SW1601-200 ... | reverse complement strand
ATAAAATTCACCCTGCACTCCTTGAGATTAGGCTTAGGTTTGTGATAGCCTGATAATATCAGTCGTGGGGACTAGCGTCAAGTTAAATGCAGTTATAGAATTGCCGATGTTTAGTCAGTTAACAGCTTGGGCAAAGGGTCGATAATAATGGATTATCAGCAGGCATTAGATTACATTGATAGTTATACCGACTATGAAAAGACGCCAATGCCGCACGCAGCGGCTAATTATGACCTGAGACGTGTCGATGAGCTGCTGGTGCGTTTAGGCAACCCTCACCTTAAAGCCAGGTCAGTCCACATTGCCGGCACCAAGGGTAAGGGAAGCGTTGCCGCTATGGTAGCTTCAGTTCTTACCGTCTCCGGTTATACCACCGGACTCTATACCTCACCCCATCTGCATACCCTGAGAGAGCGTATCAGGGTTAATGGCAAGTTAATCTCCGAAGACGAGCTCGTTGCCCTAGTGGAGAAGCTCAAACCTGAGGTTGAGGCGGTAAACCGGGAAGCTACCTATGGTCAGTTGACTACCTTTGAGCTGCTAACGGCGCTGGGTTTTGCCTATTTTAGTTCAAAGGGAGCGGATTTCCAAGTGCTGGAGGTAGGGCTGGGGGGAACGTTTGATGCCACCAATGTAATTAATCCCGAGATTTGCATCATCACTTCTATTAGCTTTGACCACATGGAGGTATTAGGTCACACCTTAACTGAGATTGCTACTGAGAAGGCTGGTATCATCAAGCCCGGTAGCATAGTGGTTACCTCCCCTCAAGCTAATGAGGTGGACAGGGTAATCAAAGCTACCTGTCTCAATCGTGGGGCAGAACTGGTCAGAGTTGGGAGTGATGTCACCTGGCAAAGTCTTGGATTCAATGTTAATCGGCAGTTACTTCAGGTGAAGGGAAAGTTAGGTAGTTATGAACTATCCACGCCGCTTCTTGGTCACTATCAGTTAGATAATGTAGCTACTGCGGTGGCTGCCCTGGAGGTTTTAGCTGGAAGGGGGATTAATATTTCCAGAGATAGTATGATTAATGGTCTGGCGCGGGTAAGCTGGCCAGGTCGATTCCAGATTCTTAGCCATCACCCGCTTGTAGTGGTTGATGGTGCCCATAACCCCGACTCAGCCCAGAAGTTGAAACAGTCTCTTGAGCAATACTTCCATCCAGACCGGGCTATCTTGATTATAGGCGTGTCATCAGATAAGGATGTAGCCGGGGTAGCCTCAGAACTAGCGCCTCTTTTTGATAGAGTAATCGTTACCCGTTCTCACCACCCTCGGGCTATGTCACCGGCACCTATTGTAGCTGAGTTTACCCGGCATGGAGTGGAAACACAGGCGGTGGACGATGTTCCAGCTGCGTTATCCCTGGCTCTGGCTCTAGCCGGAGACAGAGACCTTATCTGTGTTGCCGGCTCACTGTTTGTAGTCGCCGAGGCAATTGAGGCAGCGAGCAGGCTTTGTTTAACAGGGTGAGCAAAATAAATATTGCGAAGGAGGTTTTTTTAATGGCTGAGCAGGTTGGATACAGAGTAATCGGCACTATTAAAAGTATAAAGGGGAAGTGCGACGCTGGACACAAGGTAGGGGATAGATTTGAACTGAGTGGGTATGATAGTGGCGGGCTTTGTGGCTTTTTCTATCATGACCTCTTCCCCTATATTATTATGCTGCAATTTGGTGGAAAGTTTCCTGACGAGTGGGGAGGCGAGGTTATGGAGATTGGGTGTATGGATGTAGCCAATTTAGTGGTTATAGAGCTTCGCCGTGAAAAGTAAGGGCGGTCGGCTAATGTCATATTTGGGTGCGTGGAGCTTCTTTGGGGAGCATATTGCCCAGGATTTTCTCTAGTGCCATAGTGTGACTACAAAGCCCCCGGTTTGAGAAAAAGCTACAGGATCAGTGCCACCTGCTATCTTTGTATTCAGTGGTATAGTTACCATGCTCTCCACGGAATTTTACTGAGAACTCAGAGAAAGTAACCCGTTCCGTTTCTTGAGCATAGCGTTTGGCCTTTTCAACTTTACCAACCAGGCTGGATTGCATAACCATCCCTCCTTAACTAAGGAGCACCGACTCATTTAGGCTCGTGGGTATGGAGTCTCCGCCATAGCTCCTTCACCTTTGCCTTCACCTCAGCGAGGTCACACTCGGTATCTATAATCACATCGGTATGCTTTACCCTTTCCTCTGAAGATAGTTGTGAACGGATACGAGCCAGGGCTTGCTGCTCAGATAGCCTGCCCTTCTCCTTAAGCCGCCTGAGCACGGTAGCCTCTGAGGCTACCGTAACCCAGACCTCATCCACTAACGAAGTCCAGCTGGCTTCAATTAAAAGAGGCGCTTCAAGCACTACCACATCCATTCCCTGCCGCCGGTATCCCTCAAGCCGAGCCTTAACCATATTATACATCCGGGGATGCATTATCTGGTTCAGCCGAGATAAAGACCCAGCATTGCCAAACACTATCTCGCCTAACTTGGCACGGTCAATATCACCATTGGGGCTAAGAACCTGCTTGCCGAAGGCAGCTACTATCTCTTTTCGGAGCTTAGCCTCAGACATGAGGGCATCATGCCCCACCTTATCGGCATCTATAATAGCCGCTCCCAGTTCGGCTAGAAACTGGGATACCGTGCTCTTGCCACTACCTATGCCGCCGGTAAGACCTATGACCTTCATTATCTACCCTCCTCCCCAAGTCTAACCACTGGTAGCCAGACAGTCAAGAGAGTGTACTCGTTCATATGATTAGTGACACATCACCCCCCTTGTCATTGCGAGCCGAAGGCGTGGCAATCCCATCCTAGAGATTGCTTTAGCACTTTGTGCCTCGCAATGACATAAAGGACTACTAGGGCATGTTCCCAATTTATAATCATGCCAACTTACAATAGAGGACACCTTATACTTTGAAGTGTCACCTATCTATCTGAACTAGCTCAGGGACTAAAGCGATGGTCTGTAATTGACAACAGCTGAGTGATATAATTAGATTAAGAGGATAAAGATGCCAGAAGCTATGCATGAGGCAATGCTCTACGAAAGGCTGCCCCATTCCAGGGTGCGGTGTAATATTTGCCAGCGTCGCTGCACCATAAATCCAGATAAGTTTGGTATTTGCCGGGTGTACCAGAACAGAGATGGTGTCCTGTACAATCTGAACTACGCTAAGGCATCATCGGTAGCTGCCGACCCTATTGAAAAGAAACCATTATTTCATTTCTTTCCAGCTACTTTAGCTTTCTCAATAGGTGGTTGGGGTTGCAACTTTCATTGTCAGCACTGTCAGAACTGGGAAATTTCCTCCCAAGGGACTAGCCCATCGTGGCGCAGTTCTCAGGAAATCCAACCTCAAACGGCTATAGAACTGGCGAAACGCCACCATTGCGATGGCATTGCCTGGACATACAACGAGCCTAGCATCTGGTTTGAATATACACTGGACTCAGCCAAGCTGGCTAAGGAGAACAACCTGTATACCGTCTATGTAACCAATGGCTACCTGACCCCCGAGGCACTGGATACTATCGGACCCTATCTGGATGCGTGGCGGGTTGATATCAAAGGCTTCTCTGACTCCCTTTACCAAAAGCTGGCAAAGGTAACCCACTGGCGAGGCATACTTGATATTGCCCAGCGCGCTAAAACTAAGTGGAATATGCACGTTGAGGTTGTTACCAACATCATACCCACTATGAATGATGATGACCAGCAGCTTAAGGGCATTGCCCACTGGATACGAGATGAGCTGGGAGAGCTAACACCGTGGCATGTAACCCGTTTCTACCCCCACCACCATATGACGCACTTACCCCCAACCCCTGTATCCACCCTTGACCATGCCTATGATATCGGGCTAAAAGCCGGTCTTAAATTTATTTATACTGGTAATGTTCCCGGGCATAAGAATGAGAACACTACTTGTTACTCCTGTGGTAAGCTTGTCGTAAACAGGTTTGGCTACCAAACTAAGATAATAGGTCTGGAAGGTTCAAGGTGCAAGTTCTGCGGGGCAGAGCTTAATTTTAAGACACTTGGGCAAGGAGGAGTCTAAAATGGTCAGGCAGCCGGTTGTAGCCGGACAATTCTATCCAGCATCACCCTCCCAATTAAAGGCAATGATTAAGGGGTTGGTTGATGAGGAGGCAGTAAAAGAAGAGGTAATTGGTCTGGTCTCACCTCATGCCGGGTATGTCTACTCGGGACCGGTAGCTGGTGCAGTTATATCCAGAATCAGATTTAAGGATAGCTTTATCATTATGGGACCAAACCACACTGGGAGGGGAGAACCATTTAGTATCATGACCCAGGGTGCATGGGAAACACCGTTGGGGCAGGTAGAGATTGACTCGGAGCTGGGCAAACAGATTTTAGCCACATCCAGTCACTTACAGGAAGACCATATAGCCCATCAATATGAACACTCCATTGAGGTTCAGCTCCCATTCTTACAATACTTTAAGAAGGATATTAAGTTTGTGCCCATCATGTTCGCCTATGCTACCGGCGCCATTTGCCAGGAAATCGGCCGGGAACTCGCCCAAGCAATTAAGGAATTAAATAGAGAGGTGGTAATCATAGCCTCAAGTGATATGACCCACTATGAGCCACAGGCATCTGCCCGGAAGAAGGATGCCCAAGCAATAGAAGCCATACTGGATTTGAATGAGGCTGAACTGTCAAAGCGAGTCCAGGAATTAGATATAACAATGTGTGGCTATGCCCCGACGGTCAGCCTTATCTCGGCGGCCAAGGAATTAGGGGCAAAAGAGGCAGAACTGGTTAGATACCAAACCAGCGGTGATATCACCGACGATTATACCAGCGTCGTTGGCTACGCCGGAATAATAATAAAAGGGATGTCGCCACTGACGAGATTAGCCAAGCAAACGGTAGAGACCTTTGTTAAGGAGGGTAAGACCCCCCAGCCAGAGGAGCTTACCCCCGAGATGAAGGAAAGGGCAGGGGTCTTTGTTTCTATTCACAAACTTGGCGGATTGCGGGGCTGTATCGGCACCTTTGAACCCACCCAAGATAATGTAGCTGAGGAAATTATCGCCAATGCTATCAGCTCGGCTACCAGAGACCCCCGATTCCCACCCATCTCCCCCGAGGAGCTTGAAGACCTTAGCTACAGTGTGGATGTCCTTATCCAACCTGAGCCGATACCAAATAAAGACCAGCTGGACCCCAAGAAGTATGGGGTTATAGTCGAGTGTGGGTTCAGGCGAGGCTTGCTCCTTCCCGACCTTGAAGGGGTAGATACCGCAGACTATCAGATTGATATCTGCCGCCAGAAGGCAGGCATCATGCCCGATGAGCCGATAAAGCTCTACCGCTTTCAGGTGAAGAGGTATAAATAGACAAACCACATTATAGATATCTTTGAACATCTAGTAGGTAAGGCTGTATACTGAGTACGGCGTTGAAGCTAATGTTACCGTAATCAAGGTACAATAATTTTTCAGAAAGAAGGAGAAAAATGGCAGGTTCGTACAAACTGAGTGAAGAGCAAGAGATGGTTCGCACTATGGCACGGAAGATGGCCAAAGATAGGCTTGCCCCCAGGGCAGCCGAAATAGACAGGGAAGGAGAATTCCCCTGGGATATAGTAGAGTTCTATCGTGAGAATCACATTATGGAAATGCCGGTCCCGGCTGAATATGGCGGTGGTGGCGCTGATGAATTGTCATGCTGCCTGATGATAGAAGAGTTCGCCATGGAGTGTGCTAATTCATCGCATGTCTTAGCTGACTTCTGGCTTGGCATAACACCGCTACTTCTGGGCTGTAACGAGGAGCAGAAAAAGAGAATTTTCCCGATGCTGGGAAAAAAGCTTGTCGCCTTCTCCATTACTGAGCCGGAGGCTGGGTCTGATATAAGAAACCTTAAGACTAGGGCAGTAGTAAAAGGAGACGATTACATTCTAAACGGGGCAAAGTGCTTTTGCACCGACGGTGCCGTCGCCGATTACATTGTTATTTTCGCCCAAACTGACCCTTCAGCGGGTCACCATGGGATAACAGCCTTTTTTGTGGACAAGAATACGCCTGGCTTTTCTATAGGCAAAATAGAGGACCAGATGGGAATGAGAGGCACCCGAGCCTGCGAGATAATACTGGAGGATTGCCACGTTCCTAAAGAGAATCTCATCGGCCAAGAAAACGGTGGATACAGGTTAGCCATGCAAACCTTCGACCGCACCCGCCCCATAGACGCTGCTTTAGGCGTAGGGATTGCTCAGGGAGCTTTGAACTATGCCAAGGAGTATGCCAAGCAAAGGGTGCAATTTGACCAGCCAATAGCTCAGTTTCAAGGTATCCGATTTATGCTGGCTGACATGGCTATAGGTATCGAGGCAGCCCGAAACTTGGTCTACAGGGCAGTATCAGTTATAGACGATGGCACTCCAGACAGCATGCTGTCAGCAATGGCTAATTGCTTTGCTACTGATGTGGCAATGAAGGTAACCACTGATGCTATACAGGTTCTGGGTGGCTACGGCTACATGAGGGACTATCCTTTGGAGCGGATGTTCCGGGATGCTAAGCTTATGCAGATAGTAGAGGGCACCAACCAGATTCAAAGGGTAGTTGTTGCTAATAACCTGCTAAGAAGGTAGTTATAGATAATAATGCGGGCTATGGTTAGCCTTATATCTACGCAAAATGGATATGTTCGAATACCAGTCTAAAGAACAGAAGGAAAAAGAGGCACCGCTAGCGGCCAGGATGAGACCATCTGCCTTTGATGACTTTGTCGGGCAGGAACACCTGATAGGCAGGGGACATGTGCTGAGGAAGGCTGTTGAAGCTGGTCAGCCACCATCAATTATTCTGTGGGGTCCGCCGGGCAGCGGTAAAACGACCCTGGCTTACATTATGGCTAATACCACTGATTCTCACTTCAGCCCAATAAGTGCGGTCAGCGCGGGTGTAGCTGACCTGCGCCGAATAGTAGAGGAAGCCAAGGAACGGCGCAAAATGTACCAGAAGAAAACCATCCTGTTCATAGATGAGATTCATCGCTTCAATAAAGCTCAGCAAGATGCAATTCTGCCCTTCGTTGAGGATGGTACTATCACTCTTATTGGTGCTACCACCGAAAATCCCTCCTTTGAGGTTGTCTCCCCTCTCCTCTCCCGGTGCCAGGTTCTTCCTCTGAATCCCCTCACTGATAATGAAATTCGCATCATAATCCTGAGAGCACTGAGGGACAGATTTAAAGGTCTTGGGGCATTAAACGTAGAGCTGGCTGATGATGCTTTGAGCCACCTTATTACTATGTCAAATAATGATGCCCGGGTCGCTCTTAATGGACTCGAGTTAGCCGCCTTGGCTACACCGCCCGGTGTTGATGGGAAGCGCCACATATCACTACCTACTATTGAGGATGTTGTCCAGCGCCGCGCCTTACGTTACGATAAGGAGGGAGAGCAACACTACGATATTATCTCAGCCCTCCATAAATCGCTGCGAGGCTCAGACCCGGATGCCTCCCTCTACTGGCTGGCGAGGATGCTAGAGGCAGGAGAAGACCCTCTCTATGTTGCCCGTCGATTAGTTCGCTTTGCCACGGAGGATATAGGTATGGCTGACCCCCAGGCGTTGATACTAGCCATGTCAGCTCAGCAAGCTGTCCACTTCATTGGCATGCCTGAGGGTAACCTAGCCCTGGCTGAGGCGGTAGTCTACCTGGCTACTGCCCCTAAAAGTAACTCCTTATATCAGGCATACTCCCAGATTCAGGAGGAGACCAAACAGGGCTCCAATGAGCCAGTGCCGCTACACTTGCGCAACCCGGTGACACCGTTAATGAAAGCCATGGGCTATGGCAAAGGATATAAGTATGCTCACGATTACCCCGAGCACTTCGTTCAGCAACAGAACCTGCCCGATTCTCTGCAAGGCAAACACTATTACGCCCCGAGTGACCAAGGGTATGAGAAGCAGGTCGCAGCTCGGCTTAGAGCCTGGTGGCAGGGGAAGGAAAAACCAGCCAAAACTGAAAAAGAGGAGGATGGTTGAGCCGGGGTCATCTCACATTCCCCAGTCGGGATATTTTACTAGCTGGGGTATGGTATTTCCCCCAAGCTGAATGTCAATGCCCACTCCCAAAAAGCTTGCCTCAAAATCTTAATATATGTTATATTAACACGATTGGCTTAACTCGATAGGCTTTCAATCTTCTATTTGAGTGACTTAACCAAGTAATGCTCAGCCAAAAATTAAACAGGAGAAAGATTTATCGTGTCAGCGATAGCACCACTTAAAGAAGCAGCCGATATTATAAAAGAGGAAGGCGGTGAAATCGCCAAGTTATGCTATCAATGCGGTACCTGCACCGCTGTCTGTCCGTGGAACCGACTAAAAAGTTTCCCGGTTCGTAAGTTAATGCATCAGACACAATTGGGTTTAGTTGACTTTGAAGCCGAAGATATGTGGACTTGCGTTGCCTGTAACAATTGTGTTGATAAATGTCCCCGTGGTGTCGAGCTAATAGATATTATGAGGGCTTTGCGTAGAGCCATTGTTGAACTAGGCATAGGGGGAATTCCCGACTCGCTTCGGATTACAAGTAAAAATATCGCTGGCACAGGTAATCCTTTAGGCGAGCCACGGGAGAAGAGGGCTGACTGGGCCAAAGACCTTGATGTTAAGACCTATACCGAAGGAACTGAGGTACTGTACTTTCCCTGCTGTTATCAAATATACGACCCCAGCCTGCAAAGGGTGGCTCGGGCTACAGTCAATATCCTGAAAAAGGCTGACGTAGATTTTGGTATCTTGGGTGCTGAGCTCTCTTGCTGTGGTGAGAGTATTCGCAAGGCAGGTAGTGAGAGTTTGTTCCAAAGTCTAGCCCAAAATAACATTAAGGCTTTTACTGAAGCTGGTGTTAAAAAAATCCTTGTCACCTCGCCCCATTGTTATCACACCTTTAAGCAGGAGTACCCTGAGTTAGGGGGTAATTTTGAGGTGGTTCATCTCTCTCAATATTTAAACGAACTTATTGAAAAGGGAAGGTTAAAGTTCACCAAAGAATTGAAGAAAAGAGTTACTTATCATGATTCCTGTTGTCTGGGACGTTATATGGGTATATATGATGCGCCCCGGCAGAATCTGGAGAGCATCTCTGGTCTAGAGCTGGTTGAGATGCGGGAATACCGTGAAAATGCCTTATGTTGCGGTGGTTGTGCCGGAAGGATCTGGATGGAAACCAAAAAGGGAGAAAGGTTTTCTGACCTGAGGATAGAGCAAGCGCTTGAGGTGGGGGCAGAGGTGCTAGCTGTTGCTTGTCCCTATTGTATGCTTAACTTTGACGATAGTGTTCTGACAATGGAAAAGGGTGATACTATCGAAATTAAGGACATCGCTGAATTGGTTCAAGAGGTAATCTAGCAACAATTGGGGGTTCCATTGTGGAAGATAAAACTAGAATTGGGGTATATATTTGCCACTGCGGATTGAATATTGCGGGCACGGTGGATGTAAGCGCGGTAGCCGAGTTTGCTCGAGGATTACCTTCTGTGGTAATGGCTAAGGATTATATTTATATGTGCTCGGACCCGGGGCAGAATATGATTAAGGAGGATATTAAGCAGCTAGGACTTAATCGCATAGTTGTTGCCTCCTGTTCGCCAACCTTGCATGAGCACACCTTCCGCCGAGCTTGCCAGGATGCAGGACTAAACCCCTATCTCTTTGAGATGGCTAATATTCGAGAGCACTGCTCTTGGGTAACCGAAGACTACGGTGACGCCACCGAGAAGGCTAAGGCATTAGTGGGCGCAGCGGTGAGGCGAGTTTACTGGCATGAGCCACTAGAGGTTAGAGAGGTTCCGGTTAACCCCAATGTCTTGGTGGTGGGAGGGGGCATTGCCGGAATTCAGGCTGCACTGGAGATTGCTAATTCCGAACACATGGTTTACCTCGTGGAAAGAGAGCCTAGTATCGGCGGACATATGGCCCAGTTTGATAAAACATTTCCTACGCTGGATTGCGCTAGTTGTATTTTTACCCCCCTCCTGAGTGAGGTAGGGCAGCACCCCTATATTAAGCTGCTGACCTATAGTGAGGTAGAGGAGGTTTCTGGCTTTATCGGCAATTTCAAGGTTAAAATCAGGAAGAAGGCACGGTATGTTGACGAGGACAAGTGCACTGGCTGTGGTGTTTGTACAGATAAGTGCCCGTGGAAGGTAGATAGTGAATTTGATGAGGGCTTGGCCAAGAGAAAGGCTATCTATACCCCCTTTCCTCAAGCGGTGCCTAATACGCCAGTCATTGACCGAGAACACTGTACCTATTTTCTGAAAGGCACCTGCCGGGCCTGTGAGAAGTTCTGTGAGGCGAAGGCTATTGATTTTGAGCAGGAAGATACAATCGTTGAAGCGGAGGTTGGTGGAATTATAATAGCTACAGGCTACGATACCTTCGACCCCTCAGTTATCACCCAGTATGGTTACGGACGCTATGATAATGTCCTCACTGCCCTCCAGTTTGAGCGGATTAGTAATGCCTCCGGTCCTACCGCTGGTAAAATCATGCTCAAGGATGGCTCAGAACCAAAAAACATAGCCATTATTCACTGTGTAGGCAGCCGCGATACTAACTACCATAAGTATTGCTCTCGGGTATGTTGTATGTATGCCCTCAAGTATTCTCACCTGATAAAGGAAAAAACCAGTGCTGAAGTATATCAAATGTATATTGATATGCGCTGTTTTGGCAAGGGCTACGAGGAATTCTATGAGCGTATCTCCGATGAAGGAGTTAATTTCATACGGGGGAAGGTAGGCGAAGTTACTGACCTGGCTATAAATGATGAAGAGAAGGGGAAGCTTGTTGTTGTGTGTGAGGATACCCTACTGGGTAGTATAATAAGGGTACCAGTTGATATGGTTATCTTGTGTACCGCTTTAGAGGCTCACTCAGATGCCGAGGAAATTGCCAGGCTATTTAATATTAGCCGCAGTGCTGATGGCTTCTTCCTGGAGAGGCACCCCAAACTTGACCCGGTAGCTACCACGACTGAAGGGGTATTCGTGGTTGGTTGTTGTCAGGGTCCCAAGGATATACCTGATACTGTGGCTCAGGCTTCAGCCGCCGCGGCTCGGGTTCTGGCTATGATTAGCAAGGGGAAGGTAGAAATTGAGGCAACCACTGCGGCTGTTAATGAGGAGCTTTGCTCTGGCTGTCGGATTTGTGAGCTCCTTTGCTCCTATAAGGCTATCTCGTTCGATGAAGAGAAGGAGGTATGCCGGGTTAATGAAGCTCTATGCAAGGGTTGTGGTACCTGTGGAGCTGCCTGTCCTTCCGGGGCAATCTCTATGAAACACTTCAAAGATGAGCAGATTTTGGCTCAAATAGAGGCCTTAGCAGTGTGATACCAAACAGAGGTAGTGCCAATGGCTAAAGATGAATTTAAGCCCGTAATACTTGGTTTTGCCTGCAACTGGTGTACCTATGCCGGGGCAGACCTTGCCGGTACCTCCAGAACTCAATATCCCCCCAATATGAAGTTGATACGGGTGATGTGCAGCGGCAGGATTGACCCTACCTTTATCCTAAAAGCCTTTGCCTTGGGTGCAGATGGGGTGTTTATTGGAGGATGCCATCCTGGCGATTGCCACTATATAGAAGGAAATCTCAAGGCATGGAGAAGAATCGAGGTTATGAAGAAGTTGCTTCCCGCTTTTGGAATCGAACCGGAGAGGCTTAGACTAGAATGGATTTCGGCATCTGAGGGAGCTAAATTTGCTCAGGTGGTTTCAGATTTTACAAAAACAATAAAAGAGCTGGGTCCTTCGAAGGAGTCTCAACCTGAGGGTAAAGGGATTTAGGCTCCCTTTAAAAGTCTGACTAACTTCCAGGATATAGTTTCACAAAGCACAGTTATATCTTCGGTGGCAAGATAGTCAGAGATGGTACTATCAAACAGTATGCTCCCGGCAGGAGCAAACTCGTTATCGCCCTGCCACAAGACTAAGGTTATTGGTACATAGCTAAACGCATTAATGGTCACAGCCACATCACCGTAGTCCACCTTACGACCACCTAGTTTTTCAGCTATATCTACTAATCGATGGGGCTGTTTACCAAAGTAGTCTAAAAGGGGCTTTATAGCTCTCTGGGAGAATGTTGGGAAATAGATAGCCCCCCCTGGCAGTTCCTTGTAGGTTATCATATTATTGGTGACAGGGGTGCCCTTTGCCTCGATTAAATAGTGGAGTATCAGTATCTTGTCCCTTATCGGGACTTCCTCTTTGCTGTCTACTAATGAAATCTCAATATCAGGTAAGGCGATTTGATATGATTGATTTAAGTATTCAAGGATGATAACCTTCTTAGAATCTATCACCTGGTATCGAGCGCCGCTTCTGAGGCAAAGCTGCCCTATATCATCAATCTTGACTAATTGCTCGCCGGCAAGCTTATAAGCAGATTTGTAAGCCAATTCATAATTGCGTTGGTTCGGTAGTGGCAAATGCCTGCTTTTCATATAGACAGCTACCGCTATATCTCAAGCCAGGAGTGGGAATATAGTGATTCACCGATAAGAACCCTTACCGTCTTCACATATTTTACCTCTTCTGGAGATAATGAGGCGAGGTCGGGTTTTTCACCATCCATCACCCGATGCACTAGGTCGACAATTTCTGGCATCTCACCTCTGGCTATTCTTATCAGCTCAGGGTCAAAGGCATCAACTATGGCTGAGTATAACCCGTACTTCATGAGCATCATCAGGTAAGTCCGATTAAGGTAAGGTCTGAGGTGAGTAGGAGTGCCGTTAGAGATATTGGATAGACCTATGGTAGATTTGCATCCGGGTGCAATATCTTGGAGCATGCTCATAAACTCTAGGCAGGGCAAGACCTGGTCTGTATCTACATTAACCGCTGGGGTAACAATAGGATCGAACCAGACATCCTCATTAGGGATACCCATTTCATCGGCTTTATATATGAGCTCAGCGGCTATCATTCCCCTTTCGTTAGCATCGCGAGGCATTCCTTCCCTTCCCCACAGTAGCCCAATCAAGTCAGCATGGTATTTTTTGGCTAGCGGTAACTCTTCGTCCATCCTAGCCAAGGAGATAGAATTAATCAATGCCCTGCCCTTGTGCACCTTTAGTCCCGCCTCTATAGCCACAGGGTTGGTTGTATCCAGAGATAGTGGTAAATCAGTAACTTGTTGTACTGTATTAACTACCCATTCCATCAATTCATCCCCTGCCTTCCGGGCGGGACCAATGTTGAGGTCAAGGTAATCTACACCAGCGTCAGCCTCAGCCTTGGCTAGTTCCTGAATAGGCTTGGGGTTTCTCTCTTTCATAGCTGGGCCGATAGTTTTGGACATAATATTAATTTGTTCCCCGATAAGAATCATCGCTTTCTCCTTATGGTTTCCAGGTTTTAAGATAAGCTGGGATATGAGCCCCCTCCCTGGGACCAACCAGAACCTCCCAGCCGGGTAATTCCTCCTCCAGACCACCACTTTCGACGGCAGCATAGCCCGGGATTATCAATTTGTGGTGTTTGACCTTATCCATAATTCCACTTTTCTTAACAAAGGGAGCAATAGCGTCGGCAACAAATTTACCCGCTGCCCAAGCCGTCATAACCGAAAGACCCTCGGTATCCTTAACTAAAAGGTGGCTGGGCACCTTGCTGCCTTCTATCTCACCGGAGACAATGAAGTAGGTAAGTGAGAAGTTAGATGTAATAAGCACAGGAGAGTTTTCATCAGGACCACCAATCTCGTAGATTCCCTCGGTGGTCGCCAGTGGTCGCTGCGGGTCAGTGTAGATGTTCATCCTTTCTACGAGCAGCGGGAAAAGGCTCTCCCCCTGGAAATCAGAGAGGACGATAATACCGCCATATTTAGCCACGAAAATGGAGGCGATTACCGCTTCCTTCATCGGGTCATCGGTCATCTCGCAGGGAAACACGATAGTAGGAAAGCCTAACGGGCGAAACTTTTTATTTAAGGCAGAACTTCTGATGATTATCTGGTCGTAAAATGCTTGGCGAAGACTCCTTGCTCCCGAATCAAGAACAATGTTCTTTACTCCAGCTTCAGTTAATTTAGTAGTGAGCTGGGCAAGCTCCTCCAAGTCAGCGGCTTTAGCTACTACCGGGCACGAATTCTCCTTAGCCAGATTGGCTACATTGTCTAGGTTGTCTTTGGTAGCAGCGCAAAGCAGTGGTTTTTGGTCGGCACAAGCCTTTACGCCAGCCGCCAGAATGTCAGGATTACTGCTCATCAGGATAATGCCGCAATCACTACTCTCCTTGACTTTACTGGTCAGTGCCCCAAATTTACCGGCGTCTCCCGATTCATCTTTTACTGCTACCAGTTCAGGACGGAGGGTGAGCCCTACCCTCTCATATTCGAGCTGTTTAAATCTTTCCAGTCGGGCACCAACCTCAGAATCATCCATAGTATCGCTGATAAGGATGGCAAAACCAGGACGGTTCTCAAACCTTTTTTCGTGGCGAAACATAACTGTCTCACCGCCAACCTTCAGGGCTCTGTCGCCAGTCCCGATAGTAACTGGTATGATGGGTGGTGCTGATGCCTCCTCCAGCTTGGCTTTTGCCTCGTCGGAGACGTAGGGGCAGGCAACTAACTCTGCCTTTCCTGCCGCCAGATTCATAGCAAAGGCAAGGCAAGTAGGCACCCCGCATTCACCACAATTTGTCTTCGGGAGCAATTTGAATATCTCTATTCCAGTAAGTGCCATTGATAAAGCTCCTTTCTTAGCCTAGTACTGATTCCATAGTAAGTGCTGGGTGCCCCTTCTCTTGCAGGAAGGGAAGAATCTCCTCCTCGGTAATGCCTATCGTTTCATCAGCAATCATATCGAGCAGATTGGGCACGCCCATTTCTTCTGCCCTGGCCTTAAGCCGCTCGGCAATCTCTTCCTTTAGCATCTTGGGCATCCAGACCATTCTTAACAAGCCTCCATCAGCTGAGATGAACTTTCTCTGGCAGATATTATACTTGCCGTGCCCGATAAAGCCAGGGGT
>Ga0315549_1003122_pt1 | contig 15046 bp, 14 predicted proteins | sample SalMarSW160200MG_FD_203101 | JGI IMG/M metagenome (GOLD analysis project Ga0315549, IMG submission 203101) | Salt marsh sediment microbial communities from the Plum Island Ecosystem LTER, Massachusetts, United States - Salt Marsh Sediment SW1601-200 ... | reverse complement strand
TTCATTCTTTTCCCTTCTAGTACTGGTTGTTTTTCAATAGAAGCTACCTCTTGCAATGATTCTGCCATATTTTGTAGTAACCTCCAGCCAATTTCAGGGTGGGTAACTTCACGCCCTCTAAAAAATACTGATACCATAACCTTGTCGCCGTTATCTAGCAGTTTTCTGGCTGACCTCGTCTTAGCCTCAAAATCATGGCCACCAATCTTAGGTCGCAGCCGAACCTGTCTCAAAAGCGACACCCTCTGGCTCCTTTTAAGTTCACGCTCCTTCTTAGTCTGCTCATACTTATACTTACCGTAGTCAAGAAGACGACATACCGGAGGGACGGCAGTAGCTGCTACCTCAACCAGGTCAAGATTTTTCTTTCTTGCTGTCTCCAGTGCTTGGTTCAAGGGCATAATCCCTAACTGCTCCCCCTTCTCCCCCACCAAGCGAACCTCTCTAGCACGAATCCTCTCGTTAATACGCAGTTTCTTAAGTATGTCCCTATTTACCTCCTCCAAGCGCAGGTGTGTTACAAACAAAAACTATAGCATATTCCCTCAGGCTAATCAAACTATAACCTCAAGTCTTTTATTCTGTCTGATATAGCCATCCTAATAGTTTCCTTAAAGCTATCAAAGGATTGGGAAGACAGTTGCTCCCCACTGCGCAAACGGATGGCAACAGTGTCAGCAGCCACCTCCTTATCACCGACCACCAGCATATACGGAATCTTATCAAGTTGCGCCTGTCGAATCTTGAGATTCACTGTTTCCGACCGAGCATCAACTTCGGCACGAACCCCTTCACTTTTAAGTTCAGCCTCCAGTTTACGAGCATAATCCAAGTGGCGGTCCGCTATTGGAATCACCATTACCTGGACTGGGGCTAGCCACACCGGGAAGGCACCTCCATAGTGCTCAGTAAGCGAGGCAAGAAAGCGCTCCATGCTACCCAGCACTGTCCGATGTACCATCACTACCAGATGCTCCTCGCCGTCTTCACCAATGTAAGTAACATTGAAGCGCTGTGGCAGGTTAAAATCAACCTGGATAGTGGGACCCTGCCATGCCCTGCCTTGAGCGTCCTCAAACTTAATGTCTATTTTAGGTCCATAAAATACACCTTCTCCCGGGTCTATATCATAGGCAAGCCCTAAACGAGCCAGAGCCTGGCTTAAGGTCTCGGTAGCTTCTTCCCAGGCCTGGGTAGTGCCAGCATATTTCTCAGGTCGAGTAGAAAGTAACACCCGATAATTAGTAAAACCAAATGTGTCTATCATAAAGCGGGCTAAATCCAATACCCCTGCCACTTCATCTTCTAGTTGGTCAAAACGACAGAATATATGGGCATCATCTTGGGTAAACCCTCTGACTCGGGATAGACCATGCAACACTCCAGAGCGCTCATAACGATAAACGGTGCCCAGCTCAGCGTAACGTATTGGCAGCTCTCGGTAACTGTGTAGCCCTGTTTTATAAATCAGGATATGCCCGAGGCAATTCATTGGTTTAAGAATATATTCCTGCCCTTCCACCTCCATTGGGCTGTATAAATAATCACGATAAAATTCCCAATGACCGCTGGTCCTCCACAAATCCAATTTGGCAATATGGGGGGTATATACCAGGTCATAGCCACGTTTGATATGCTCGTCTTTCCAGAAATCCTCAATAACCCGGCGTATCATTGCCCCCTTGGGATGCCAGTGAACCAGCCCCGGGCCAGCTTCCTCATGGATGCTAAACAGGTTAAGTTCCCTGCCCAATTTCCTATGGTCACGCTTGACTGCTTCATCCAGATTTTTTAGATATTCTGCCAAGGCCTCTTTTGTATTAAAAGCAACGCCATATATCCGTTGTAACATAGGACGATGCTCATCACCCCGCCAGTAAGCGCCGGCAATGCTAACCAGCTTGAAAGCCTTTATTTCCCCGGTAGAATCCAGATGGGGTCCACGACATAAATCTACAAACGAACCCTGCCGATATAAGCTAACCTTCTCATCCGGGATTTCATCGATTAACTCCAGTTTATAGGGCTGAGCAGCAAACAGTTGCCGAGCTGCTTCCTTGGTCACTTCCTGTTTAACAAAGGGTTCGTTTTGAGCGATTAGCTCCTTCATCTTAGCTTCAATGACCGGCAAATCATCCGGAGTTAACGAGCGAGGTAAGTCAAAGTCATAATAGAAGCCGCTTTCAATAGCCGGGCCAATGCCAAATTTAGCATCAGCGAAGACAGACTGAACTGCCTCAGCCATAACATGGGCTGCTGAATGCCGCATTTTTTCCAGCTTGTTACCCTCCGTTGCCAGCTGCTCCTTATCAGAAACCACTACTATACTCCTCTCAATTTATTAAATGAACACCTTCTAAATTATACTAGCCACAAGCTATAAGTGCAATCACCCTAGGTTGACAGGTTCAGCAAGCAACAGCTACAATGCCTTAGTACTACCTTGGTCAGGAAAATTTTCCCCATTTTAGCTTTATCCGCCTTCTCTTCAATGCTGGGCGTTGGCATAATAGCTCCACTCCTACCTCTTTACGCTGATAGCCTGGGAGCCACTGGAGTTTGGCTGGGTATAATCTTTGCCAGCTTCTCTATCACCCGAGCTATATTCATGCCTATTTTCGGTAGACTCTCCGACCGCAAAGGTCGAAAAAATTTTATCTGCATTGGGCTTATTATCTATTCCATTATTTCGCTGGGCTATATATGGGCAGATAATGTCTCGCAGCTAACCCTGGTTCGCTTAATACAAGGGACTGCCGCGGCAATGATTATCCCCATTGTCATAGCTTATGTTGGTGATACTTTACCGGAGGGTGAAGAGGGAAAATGGATGGGTTACCTTCAAGCTGCTCTTTTCAGCGGTTTTGGCATTGGCCCTCTTCTGGGTGGATTGCTAACCGACCACTTCGGGATGAATGTCGCCTTCTATTCTATGGGCGGTCTTAATCTCCTGGCTTTCCTGCTAGCTGTTCTTTTTCTGCCCGAGATCAGACAGAGGAAAATGACAACAAGCCCTCACCTATCCTTTAGAGAGATAGGCGCTAGCAACATTGTAAAGGGGATTTTTAGTTTCCGACTGGGATATTCCACAGTTAGAGGCATCTTTACCTGCTTTCTCCCTATCTTTGCTGCTGTGTATATTGGCTTGAGCCCAACTTCAATCGGGATACTGCTGGCAGTCAATATGTTGTTAATGTCAGTACTCTCGGTTCCTTTAGGTAGAATTGCCGATAGATTCAATAGAAGGGTCTTGGTAATTCTGGGTAACTCTATGTACGTTATATTTCTGGGTCTATTTCCGCTGGTACGTAACTTCTGGCAGTTATTGTTGCTGTGTGTCCTTCTAGGCATCGGCGGTGCAATCTCCTTGCCAGCCGCCTCAGCGTTGACTATAGACGAGGGCAGAAAGTTAGGCATGGGGACAACTATTGCCATATTTACCCTGGCTTTTAGCATAGGTATGGCTGTAGGGCCACTTCTAGGTGGGGTAATAGCCGATTCAGTAAATATTAACTCGGTGTTCTACTTTGGAACGGCTGTGGGACTTATCGGTACTGGCTTATTTGCCTGGTTTACCAGACGCCACTAATATAGCGCCCACATTCCTATTCTAAAAGCTCCAGGTTCCTGACCACATCATTAAGGTCAATAAAGGGGGTGCAGTTAAGATTTATCTCCTTACAGCAGGTCAGCAGCTCATCTCTAGCGAAAATGTGCTGAGCTAGCTTTGCCGCCGGGACATCGGAAAAACCATTTCCCACATATACCACGCGATAACCTCTTTTTAAGAATAACCTGGTATACGATTCCTTGAAATCACTTTGTAATTGGTTACCCTCTGGCCCTACATATCTGACTTCCATACCTTCGGGACTGAATCGTGTTTGGGCAGCGAATGCCTCAATATCCTCTGCCCCAATATCCCTTAAAATTGTGTCTATATAGAAATCCAGACCATTACTTACAATAACAAACTGGAAGCCCTTCCTGCGACAACAGTCCAGTAATCCGTCAAATCCGGCTCGTATTTTCGCCTCGCGCCGCACCAAGTCAACCAAGGTCTGTCTATCCGCCTTAACCATGGCGAAAGCCCTGGTATTGAAATAGCCAACAGGTATCTTGCCCTCCCTGTAATCGGCTAGCAACTGCCTCCAGTTTCCATTGGCAAAGGCATCCAGCAATAGGAAACTTACATCCTTTTCGGTAATTGTGCCATCAAAATCACATTGAACTAAGGTTGTCATTGTTTTAGTCCCGGTTCAGGCTTAATCCCTTGTAGCCTTAATGCTCTTCTGGGAACCACCCCTCCTTTGCCAGAATCTCATTCGTTATTTTTGTACCTGGCATATCACCCCTTGCCACATTTATTGAGACTCCTTCGCCAACGGCATTTGCAATCTTTGCCACCGCTTCATGTGAGAAACCAGGGCAGAGAATGAAGGATTGGAGCCCTTCGTTTTGAACTAAGTCCTTGCAGACATCGGCTGCTTGGTCAAAATTCATAAGCTCAACTACTACCGTGGTAAGTTCATGCTTAGAGGTCTTGATCGAAGCTCTGTGTATCTTGGGGTCACCATCAGGTGCCATAACGATAAATCCCGATTTGAAAGCCACAGCACACCTCCTTATTTATTCACTTTTATCTATTTGAGAATTTGATTGTCTCTTTATCTTACCGCCGCATTGTAATATTCGCCGTAATAGCCGTCAATATAACTGGCTTCTAGCGGGGTGTGACGAAGTCGCTATAGGCGATTTGCACAAAGCGGAGTGAGTTCGCTACCAGGATATTAGGCCATCTGGTGCCAATCAGCTTGACCTACTCCCTAGTCTACCTTAGCGCCTAGTTGTGTCATAAAGCCCAGGTTGTCGCTCTCATTCCATTCTTCCACGATTTTGCCACCTGCGATGTGAAGGATACTGATCCCTGTTATCGTCACTCGCTTACCCGTAGGGGCGATTCCCATATACTCACCTTTGTGGGTGCCACTCCAGCTCCAGCGCACCGCAATCTTGTCTCCTTCGGCAACCATATCCTCTGCGGCGCAATTAGTGTTGGCAAAGGGAGCGAGCGCCTCGGTCACAGCTTGTTTGTAGCCCTCCCGATTGGGCGCTACTTCGACACCAGGATAGTGAAATATAACGTCGGCGGCACAAAGCTCATCAATTGCAGCCGTGTCCGCCTTCGTCCAGATTTCCTCTGCCCAGCGATGGGCGAGAGCCTTACTTTCTTCCATTGACATGACTTATCACCTCCTTTTTTAGTTAACTCAATGGTAATATCTGCCATAGTAGCTGTCAAGCCAACCCACTTCCAACACTCTGATAAGCCTGTTGATGTAATAGACAGCGGTAGGTATAATTGTAACACCAGTATTTAGCTTGGATAGTATATGAACCAGCAGAACACTGATAGAACCGCCAAATTTGATTATCTAATACTACTCCCGATACTGGGACTAGCATTTTACATTGCATTCATTCCCCACCACTCCTATCCCTACCCGGTACACGTTGATGAGTGGATTCACCTGGCTCTTTCTAAAGCAACAATACAAGCCGGTAGCACTACCTTCATCGACCCTTTTTTAGGAGAATCAACTCTAGGTTTCACCTCCACCTTTGAGGCTGGCTACCATGTATTCTGGGGCATCTTTCATCAGATTAGTGGCATTCCATGGATGGTTATCTCTAGATACTTCCCAAGCATTATTTTTATGCTGACTGTTCTTTCAGCCTATGTTTTGGGTAGAAGACAGGGATTTGGCTGGGAGGCAGCTCTCTTCACCTGCCTGATACCAACCACAGTTGGAATTATGGGTCCCGCCTTTCTCGTTCCGGTGGCAATGGGATTACCCTTCATCCTCCTTTCAATCTTTGTCGCCTTTAATTTTAGAAGCATCTGGTCTTACATCGTATTATTTATTTTCATCTGTGCTCTGTTTTGTATGCATGCAGTAACAGCAGTAGCTGTAGTCCTCATTCTTATACCCTATATCTTGCTCAATCTGAAGGGTAACTTTAAACACAGCTTGGGGATAACGCTAGCCCTGGGAATACCCTGCCTCGTACCCTTCCTCTGGATACCCCAAGCCTTGCTATCTCAAGTGGAGCCACTACTCAGCTTACAGCCTCTACCTGCCTATATCGATTTGCCACTGATTATCAAGACTTATGGTTACCTTCCCGTCGCGCTCTGCCTTCTGGGTATTTTCCTGCTAGCAATTAGGGGTGAAAAGAAAAACTACGGCTTGATATCAGGCTTGCTGGTTCTATTACTGATGCTTGTCAGCTTCTTCTCCTTCCACTACGGAATACCTATAATGTATTACCGTGGGTTGACATGGACGATGTTGATGATGAGCATTGTTGCCGGGGCTGGTTTGATGGGAATAAGAAAAATCAGGCTACCGGCGAAGTTCAACGCCCAGCTAAAGATGCCTCTCATTACACAAAATGTGGGGATTATCTTGTGCCTTGTTCTCATTGGACTGACGTTAGTCTTCTGTATTCCAGCCCGTCAAGACACCCCCTATTATCACATGATTGACACAGAAGATTATGAGGCATTTGTCTGGATAAAAGACAATATCAGTGATACTTACGAGAAGGCAATTCTAGACCCATGGAAAGCTACCGCCTTTACTGCCATCACCGGGAAAAAAGTTTATACCAAGATACATGCCCATCCCGAATCCACTGACAATGAAGCCTATGAATTTCTACAGAATGACTGCACTGATACTACCTTCCTGGCGGAAAATGACATTTCTATTGTTTATACCCGGGGGGAATGTCGTAATCCTGACTTGGTAGAGGTGGGAAAGAATACCTACTTACTTGAAGAAGTGCCGAAGGATGAACAAAGTATCCCTATTTAGGGAACTAACTGAGTATGCCTACCTGCCATGACCAAGACTCTCGTCTTTACTCTGTAGCGTCAACCCAAAGGTAAAGCCGGCGGTAGGGCTCGCCCTCTTCACATCTATATAACCGGAATTCCACCTTCTGATTTCCCCCTGCCTTATCCAGTGTAAAGCTGGTTTTCCTCTCCCATCGCTCTTGATGAGCCAGCACCACCGGTCCTATTTCCTCGTTTATTACCCCGTCTACTGTCACTTCCACCCGGTATCTCATTTCTTCCTGCTCCTCGTTTACAATGCCGAGTATCACCCTTGCCTCTTCCCCCACCACAAGCTTCTCGGGGTAACCTTCAGCCTTACCTTCCAGTCCCAAGATATAAAATTGGGTGAACCTTTCTCCTGTTTCGGGTGTAGCCATCACATAGCCCAGAGTTACTATAGCCCCCAATATGGCGATTGCCAGAATAATGGATAGCACTCTATTCCCGATAGCTTCACCCCAACCTGGTATCGCCAGGTGAAATTTAATACTAAACCTCTCCTCTGCCGTTAAGTTTCTTCTCCGAACCCAGGCAATACCCGAAACAATAAATATAAAGCAAGCTACAGAATACAGGACAGGTTCTGGCCTTATCCCCCAGAGGGTATAGTTAAAAATAAGTCCGATAAACGCCGCCACAGGAAGGCTTAGGCCAAAGCTCAGGGCTACTCTCTCAATACCACCCAAGTCGCCTTTTCTGGGGAATAATGCAGCCATCAATGCATACCCGGGGAAGAAAAGCGCCACTAGCAGTCCGAAGATAGCATGCAAGATACCACGTGGAAGGAAGGTAATGATGATAATTAACAGGACAGTCAGAACAATAATAATTAACAGCTCATTTTTGACCTTTGTTTCCATAGTTACATTTAGATCCGTTATCGGACTATAGTCCATTCTTTATTTAGAGTGTAATCTAGCCTTAACCAGAAGGCGATATAAAACCATGCCGCTTGCTCTTGACAAAAACGATGCAAAAGCAGCTAGCTCTTTCCAGTTTGAGGTATAGCCTAGAAAAATAGCTCTCTTGCTAAAGGCCCCTTCTTTTCTATAATAGGTTAGCAAAAAGGCATGCCACCTGGCAAGTTACTTGACAATTAGCAATTAATCTTGGAAAATATAGTAGAAAATTTAGCCAGGGCTGCCGAAGCAGGACATACTGGGTTGGTAGTTAGGCAGGGTACTCTCAGGTCTACCAAGCTTTTAGAGACCAGAAATGGAATTGAATGGAAAAGGTAGTCGTTACCGGTGGAGCCGGGTTTATCGGCTCACACCTCGCTGAGAAACTAGCGGGACGAGGCTATCAGGTAACAATTATAGATGACCTCTCTAGCGGGAAACGGAAAAACATAGAACGACTACTAAGCCAGGATAAAGTTGGATTCATCAAAGGTAGTATCCTCACTCCTCCTCTGCTCCAAAAACTTTTCCAGGGTACTGACTATGTCTTCCACCAGGCAGCTATTCCCAGCGTTCCCAGAAGTATAAACAATCCTCTTGCTTCCCATGAAGCAAACGTTACTGGGGTACTGAATGTGCTTATCGCTGCCAGAGATAATGGTGTTAAGAAGGTAATCTATGCTTCGTCCTCCTCAGTCTATGGTGACACTCCAACCCTTCCCAAAAGAGAGGACATGCTGCCCAACCCCCAGTCTCCTTATGCGGTAACCAAACTTACCGGAGAGTATTACTGTCGAGTTTTTGAGCAAGTCTATGGGCTTGCCACCATTTGCCTCAGATATTTTAACGTCTATGGTCCCAGACAGGACATCGATTCTCAGTATGCTGCTGTTATTCCCAGGTTTATAAAGAGAGCCTTGGCAGGGAAGGCTCCCATTATTTTTGGCGATGGTGAGCAAAGCAGAGACTTCACCTTTGTTACGGATGTAGTTGAAGCTAATATCTTAGCTGCCGAAAGTCAGGCTTGCGGTGTATTTAACATTGGCAGAGGTAAGAATATCACCATAAACGAGCTGGCAAATCTTGCCCTGAATATCACGGGAAGTAAGGTTGAACCGTCTTACCAAGAGCCAAGACCTGGAGATATTAAGCACAGTCTTGCCGATATCTCTAAAGCCAGAACCTTTGGCTACGAGCCAAAATATAGCCTGAAAGAGGGGCTAGGGCGGACCTTTAAGGAGTTCAGACAATGAAATATAGTCTGGAGAGGGCAGTAGTATGTATCGTTGGTCTTGGCTATGTTGGCCTGCCTTTAGCCGAAGCCTTTTCTAAAAGCTTCAAGGTTATTGGCTTTGACACCGATGTTGACAAGATAAAGAAGCTTAGCCAGAGCAGCCATAATCAAAACCTTCTGCTTACCAATAATCACAATGAGATAAGCAAAGCCAGCTTTATTATTATCTGTGTCCCAACACCGTTGACCAAATCAAAGGAGCCTGACCTATTCCATGTCATAAGCGCCGCCGAGAACGTGGGGCGTAATATGAAGCAGGGAGCTGTGGTAATCCTTGAGTCTACCGTCTACCCCAGCGTAACTGAGGAGATAGTAAAACCCATCCTGGAGAGGGAATCAGGCTTAAGATGTGGTAAGGGCTTTAAGATTGCTTACTCCCCGGAGAGGATAAACCCGGGAGACCTTGAACACGCCATAGACAAAATGACCAAAGTCATCGCTGGAATGGATGAGGAGACCACAGAGCTTGTCGCCCAGCTTTACCGCAAGGTCACTCCCCACATCTTTAGAGCCAAGGACATAAGGACGGCTGAAGCAGCTAAGGTTATCGAAAACATTCAGCGTGACCTCAACATCGCGCTGGTGAACGAACTAGCTACAATATTTGAGAGGATGGGACTGAGCACACAGGATGTCCTCAATACAGCGGCAACCAAATGGAACTTTCACCGCTATTCCCCGGGACTTGTCGGCGGACATTGCATCCCTGTTGACCCCTACTACCTTGTCTACAAAGCAAAGGAGTTGGGCTATCACCCCCAGGTGATTTTGGCTGGTAGAGCCATAAATGATTACATGCCCAAACGTGTTGCCCAAATGACGATAAAAGCTCTGAACGAAGTAGGTAAGGTCATCAAAGGCTCCCGAGTACTGATAATGGGTCTTACCTACAAAGAGAATGTAGCTGACACCAGGCAGACACCAGTGAAAGGGATAATAAAAGAACTTAGCGAATTCGGAGTTGATATTAGAGGCTTTGACCCTCTATTAAGCAGCCAAGATTTTGAAGGCGAACTTGGATTAAAGCTGGTGAAAGAACTTGAAGAAGCAAAAGATATAAAGTCGGATTGCATTATCCTTGCTGTAGCCCACTCTTCCTTCTACAAACTTAGCTTGAGTGACCTCAAGGAGATGCAGAACAATACTCCCATCCTGATAGACGTTCGCGGTCTTTTCAATCCCGAAGAAGCCAAAAAAGCAGGATTTTACTATAAAGCTTTGTAGACGAGGCTGAGCTTCGCCTGAAGTTGTTCCTGATACCTTGCTTACTCAGCCACTTAGGTTGCAATAATTGCCGAGTTAATGAAGGTACCCGTGGCACAGTTTTCGAGGAGAGAAGTAAAGCATGATACTTGGTATCACCCCAGCTAGGGGCGGAAGCAAGGGAATTCCAAAGAAAAATATACGGATGATATGCGGGAAGCCCCTGATTGCCTGGACTATTGAAGCTGCCAGACAATCAAGATTACTGGATAGGTATATTGTTTCTACAGAGGACGCGGAGATTGCAGAAGTATCAAGAAAATATGGGGCTGAGGTTGTTGAGCGTCCACCGGAGCTTGCCACTGACCAAGCATCGACCTTATCTGTGCTTCAAGATGTTCTAAAGCGGATTGATGCTGGCACAGTTGTTGTATTGCAGGCAACATCACCAATCCGTAATCCCGATTTAATCGACTGCTGCGTTAAGCAGTTCTTGGATAAAGATGCCGATTCACTGGCAACCGGGTTTATCTGCAAATATCAAGAGTATGGCACCTCAATGCTACGCAGGCAGGACATCGACGGGTTTTTTTATGATGATGGCAATATATATGTGATAAAGGCAGACCTGATAAGGAAAGGGGATAGATACGGTAAGAAAATTGAACGGGTTATTACTGATGGGGAACAGAATATAGATATAGATGACGAGTTTGATTTCTGGATTGCAGAGCAAGTATTAAAAAAGAGGGGGTTCAAGTAATACGCCTATAGTGAGATTATGCCAGTTGACAGGACACTTGACAGCTGGCAATTAATGTTGCAAAATATGGTGAACCATTTGGGCAAAGGTTTAGCTAAAGTAGAACATACTGTAAGCAGAAAGGGGCTAAATGAATATACCACCAGTGAAGATATATTTCCCCGAGGCGGATAGGAAAGAGATACTCAATCAAATCAATGAAATACTTGACAGCGGGCAGTTGACCCTGGGGAAACATGGTAAAGAGTTTGAGCAAAGATTCGCTGAATATGTAGGCACAAAATATGCCGTGGCGGTAAATAGCGGCACCAGTGCCTTGGAGATAATTCTCAGGGCGTTAGATATCAAGGGTTCCTCAGTAATAGTTCCTACCAATACCTTTTTTGCCACTCCGGCTTCAGTAATCCATGCCGGGGGCAAAGTGATATTTGCTGATATAACCGATAATCTTTGCCTTGCCCCTGAAAGTCTAAGGCAGAATATCCAAAAAGATACCAAAGCTGTATTCGTAGTCCACATTGGAGGAATTATTCCCCCACAGATAGGTGAGATTCAGCAAATCTGTAAACAGCATAACCTCTCCCTGATTGAAGATGCTGCTCATGCTCAGGGAAGCACTCTGGATGGTAAAAAGGCAGGAAGCTTCGGTATTGCCGCTGCCTTCTCTTTTTATCCCACCAAGGTGATGACCTCCGGTGAGGGTGGAATGATTACCACCAACGATGACAATATCTACAAACGGGCACTTGTCTTCAGAGACCAAGGGAAAGCCGGTTTCTTGGGCAATGTCCATACTGAGATGGGCTACAACTGGAGAATGAGCGAAATACATGCTGCTATAGGCTTATCCCAGTTTGCCCGGCTGGAGGAATTTATTACCGTTAGAAGAAGGGTCGCCCGGTTCTATGATACGGACCTGGAACAAATTAATGGATTAACTCGTCTCAAGATTCCATCAGAGGTAAAGTCAAATTACTACAAGTATGTAGTAATGCTAAACGACGGCATCGATAGGGTTGCCCTTAAAAAGGAATTAAAAGAGAAATTTAGTGTAAGCCTGAGCGGCGAGGTCTATGAGCTTCCCTGCCACCTACAGCCAATACTTAAAGCTCTATATGGATTTAACGGTGGTGAATTCCCGGTAGCCGAAGACCTTTGTCAAAGGCAGATATGCCTGCCCGTATTTGCTGGCATGACCGAAGAGCAGGCAAGATATGTGGTTCAGTCACTAAAGGGGGTTTTGGCATGAAAGCACTGGTAACTGGTGGCGCTGGCTTTATCGGCTCACATGTAGTCGATAAATTGAGAGACAAAGGAATTGAGGTGAGGGTCTTTGACATGGTCATGCCAACTTTTAGGAAGGACATTGAGTATTATCACGGGAGCATACTGGACCTTGAGGCGCTAAGAATGGCGGCAAGTGAAATAGATGTCATCTTCAATCTTTGTGCTGTTGCCGATGTCAAGAATGTTTACCAGGAGCCACACTATTCCGAGTCTATCAATGTAAGGGGTACGATTAATGTTCTAGAGGCAGCTCGCCGCTCTGGATGCATAAAGAGGCTAATCTATGCCAGCACCGTATGGGTCTACGGCGACTGTATCGATGATTTTGTGAACGAAAGTACTCCCCTATCCCCACCCTCCCACTTGTACACGGCAACCAAACTCGCTGGGGAATACTATTGTCTTGCCTACTCCAAATTATATGACCTTGATGCAACCATCCTCCGCTATGGTATCCCCTACGGTCCAAGAGCTCGGTCAGGTGCAGTCATTCCCATATTTGTGGCTAAAGCACTAAGGGGTGAGTCCCTAACCATAGCTGGAGACGGCTCACAATTCAGAAAATTTATCTATGTTGAAGATTTAGCTGAAGGCAATGTCCTGGCACTAAAGTCCGTCGCTAAAAACAAAATATATAATCTCGTTGGTACAGAGAAAGTGACCATAAAACAGATTGCCGAGACCGTTCAGAAACTCCTTGGCGATGTAAAGATAGAGAGTATTCCTGCCCGTCCCGGAGACTTCTCTGGCAAAGAAGTCTCAAGCGAGCTGGCAGAGAAAGAGCTGGGCTGGGAGCCAAAGGTAAGCTTTGAAGATGGGCTAAACAGGTATATTGAATGGTATAAAAAAGAAGAGGAGAGGCGGGACTCAAAGTGGGCCCAGCTTGACCAGATTTTAAGGTCACAGATGTGATACTGGGCATAATAAAATTAATTGGAGGTAAAGGCAAATACGCATACTGTATATTGGTGCTGAGCGAGTAGGTCTAGTCTGTTTAAGAAAATTGTTAGACCTAAAGAAAAATATCGTCGTTATCATTACCTATACTGATGATTTAAAACCTGAGATAGCTGATTTTGTTCCTTTTGACGACGTGGTTAAACAAACTTCGATTCCATTAATTAAAATTAAACGCTCAAGAGACCCCGCAACAATCCGGCTAATAAAAAGTTATAAACCTGATCTGATACTTATTGTTAGTTGGTCACAAATTATCCCTAAACAGGTTATAGATTTAGCTCACAAGGGATGTTTGGGAATCCACTTCTCTCTGCTACCAGAGAGAAGAGGGGGGGCACCTTTAAACTGGGCAATTATTGATGGTCTGAGAAAAAGTGGTATCACCCTATTCTTCCTCGATAAAGGTGTTGATTCTGGGGATATAGTAGCTCAGAAGGAGTTCGAAATTACTGAAACAGACACCCCGAGGGAACTTCTTGACAAGATATGCGTTCTTGCCCCTCAAATCATTGAAGAGAATATTGAAGCGATAGAGAGGGGGACTGTTAAACGGATAAAACAGGACGATTCACAAGCAACCTATACTCCCCGTCGAAAACCTGAGGATGGGTTAATAGACTGGAACAAACCGGTGAAAGAAGTTTATAACTTTATCCGAGCGCTAGCTCCGCCTTACCCCTGCGCCTTCACCTATCTTGGTGGCAAAAAATTAATTGTACCTAAAGCAACGCTTAAGGGAAATTATTTACACATTGAGGGGTATATTGAATGAAAGTTCTGGTCATTGCTCCACATATGGATGATGAAGTTCTGGGCATGGGTGGCACCATTGCCAGGCATGGCTTCGAGGGCGACGAGGTATATGTTTGTTTCGTGGCTCACCGTATCTACGGGCATAAGTATGATGAAGAGAAGAATAGACTTGAAATCCAGTGTGCTTTAAGAGCTAAAGAGGTATTAGGATATAAGGCAGCGGAATTTCTAAATCTAAATGATGAAAGGTTAGATGCATGCATCCAAGATATAGTAATCCCGCTGGAAGCGTATGTAAGTAAAATTAAACCTGAGACTATTTATGTATGTCACCGAGGTGATATACACCAGGACCATAAGGCTGTATTTCAAGCGGCAATGGTTGTTTTAAGACCACTGGCCAACGCGAATATCAAAAGAATATTGTCCTATGAAGTTCCGTCATCAACAGAGCAATCACCGCCGTTTACTGACCATGCCTTCCTGCCCAACTACTATGTAAATATAGAACAATACCTAAAAACTAAAATAGATGCCTTCAGCTGCTATCAGACGGAAAAAAAGGAATTTCCTAACCCTCGTTCCCTCGAGGGGATTAGAATATACGCTAAGAAACGTGGAACAGAGGTAGGATTCAGTGCAGCTGAAGCCTTTGTGCTCATACGGGAGCTTCGGTTATGAGTGAAGAAATTACAATCTTAATCTGCTGTTACAATGGAGAAAGGTTTCTGAGAAGAGCCCTAGATAGTGCTTTCAATCAAACTCTAAACTCTGATAAATTTGAAATCATTTTTGTTGATGATGGCTCTAACGATTTAACCCCTGAGATTGCCAGAGAGTATATAAACAGGCCTAACTTTAAATACTATAGCCATGAACAAAACTTAGGACTTGTAGCAAGCTGCAATAGAGGCTTAGATTTAGCCAAAGGCACATGGGTGATAAGGTTAGACGCAGATGACGCTTTCTCGCTAGATATATTG
>Ga0315549_1003121_pt1 | contig 15046 bp, 18 predicted proteins | sample SalMarSW160200MG_FD_203101 | JGI IMG/M metagenome (GOLD analysis project Ga0315549, IMG submission 203101) | Salt marsh sediment microbial communities from the Plum Island Ecosystem LTER, Massachusetts, United States - Salt Marsh Sediment SW1601-200 ... | reverse complement strand
TGCTGTTTCTGGAAGTCTGCTTTCTGGTCTATGCCACGATTTGCTTTGGAGAATCTTCCTTCAAAGTTTCTCTTTCAAAGGTTCCTTTCTTGGAAATCTGTATGGTTTTCTTTTTGGCTGTTCTTGACAACATTCTCTGATCACCTATCCAGTATAATGTCCATCCGATCATCCAAAGGAAAATGGTGAGGGGTAAAAGAACAATGATTCTTACTTGATGCCACACATGTCCATTGCCCTTCGAATCGTTCATGTAATCTCACAATCGATTGTTAAAATGGAAAAGATGTAAAGCTCTTATGAAAACTGGCTACATATTTGCAATATGAATAATCTGATCGTCTTTTCAGGCTAAGCGCCTCATTAAAGTACTTCTAATGATGGCTATTTCTCGTGCTACAAGGGTCATTTTGAGAGGGTTTAAGTAAGCGCGAGGAGATTTAAGCGGGTGGAGAAGGCTTCCGGAAGCGAAAGTAAGATAAACTACAAGTGAAAAGTTATGGTGTTCACGAAAACACGGGATTCAAATTGAAGACTCTAAATGTTATTTACTGTCTCAGAATCGGCTTCGGCATCCTCGCCGCCCTAGTAGCTGCCTTAGTGGTGAACCTCAAAGTAGGCAACCCACTCATAAATGGCATAACTGTCGCATTAGCAGTATATCTTCTCACCTATTACCTTCTCAAATTCCAGTTTGCTAATAAGGTGGAGAAGCCGACCAAGATTCTTACAATGGGATATGGCATTTATGCTCTCACGTTTATTTTCTGCTGGGTCCTATTCATCACTCCGTTTCTGGCGACTCCAATCGCCACATTCACTATAACTCCAGAACAACCCGTAGTTGGAGAAACTATTACCTTCACATCGATCGGCGAAGATCCTGACGGCATAATAGTCAAGTATGCTTGGGATTTCGGAGACGGAAACAAAGGAACAGGAGCAAACATCACTCACACCTATACCGTAGCTGACGAGTACACCGTAAAACTAACCGTCGTAGATGACCACGGAATAAGCAGCAAAAACACAACAACTCTACCCGTGATTGCCCCCTCTTAACAGCAACAAAGCTTACAAAACTTCTTTTATGCCAATAAATAAGAGGTAAGGGATACTGCAGATTTCAGAGAAAAGCTGTTTTTGGAAGAGTAACTACCGTAAAAAATTATTTCCAGCCTTAAATTGCGTTTTAGCAGGGCTTCTATTTTTTTAGGGAAGTTAATCGCAGAAAAAGAATTTTTTACCGATTAACTATAGGAAAAAACACTTTAATGCATTAAAGTATGCTTCAATTGGTTTGGCATTTTATCATCAAGTGATTCGCGTGCAACGGCTCACATGGAGAGAATTTATACCTAACAATGTTTTGCGGTAAACTAAATGGTAAATAGATGATGTTTTTTCCAGTTTTTCTTCACGAAAAACCTTTTACACTATAACATTAACGAAGAACTTGAAGTGGTTCTGCATGACTGAAACTAGCGATTATGATTCGATATTCGCTGCGTTAAAAAATCCTATTCGGCGACAAATTCTGATTCTTCTTGAACAAAAAAACGAAGTATCCTTCACAGATATCCAGAACACTGTAGGCATGAACGACACTGGCTTGCTTAGTTACCATCTAAAGGAACTTGCTCTTTTGGTTGAACAATCTGCACGAGGAAAATACCGTCTTTCAGATATTGGACAAACAAGCATGGTGCTCTTCCAAAAAGTCGAACGAGAACAAAAGCGAGCTAGCAAAATAGTTAGAAATGAAATTGAGAGCTACGTCGGCAAAGTCTTCTTTCTTTTCTTGATAATCGGCATTACTTTGATGATTACGCTCAGTGTTGATATCCTGTTATCCGTCGAGACCATTTATGCTTACATATCACTCGGGCAACTGACTATTTTTCACCTTGCTGGTTTTTCTGGTATGATGCTCGGGTTAGTATTGTTTGTCTTCTACATCCGTCACTACTATTCAAAGAATCTGAAAAACAATCTTGTCTATGCAACACTTTTTACTATCAGTATATCTTTGGTGGTGCTATTAGTATCCAATAACATTTACCAATTTACCCAAACAACCCTATCAACTGTCGCAACACCGAGCAACACTGAGAACCACTGGACAATCAGTATTTTACGCGTTGTCTCCTTCTTGGCAATCGCTCCATTAGTGACGTATAGCATCAATAAATTGGCAAAAAGAAACTAAAACAAGGTTGCCACAATACTTCCTATTCTAAACTATTCATATGCGCGCGCTATTCAATAAACTTGCCATTTCTGTTAGGAATAGGTTTTTCGATTAATCATTTTGGCATGTTCATGTAGAGCAAAGTGCCATTTGGTTGGAATGCTGCATGAAAGATGTCTTGAATGCTATTGCCACTCCGTTGCCATCCTGTCATCTGCAGAATCATGCCTCGATACTCGTTATATTCCTGCCATTGCGTACCCACATCTAGATTACTTGTGTTTGGATTTGTTCCTGTTCTGTTTTGATATATTTCAGACACTTGTTCATAGAACCATTGAATCCCCAAATCATCAATATGTTTGAGTGTTTCTTCAGGAGTTTGCTGCTGAGAATATATTCGAGAAGAAGGCACTCCAATCCATTGAATAGTTGAGGCATGATAGGGGTAGCCACCACTCGATATGAATCCAAAGCCCGTATTTGTGTCTTCATTATAGAAAGAAACCTCGATTCGTCCACCTGGGAATGTTGTGCTAAGGCCAATAGATTCAAAGGTTGCTTCGCCAGGATGTTCCAATTTAAAAAGATTAAATGCATTAGTCTTTTTAGCATTTTGAACGACTTCTGTTAACGATACGTTCAGTATGTTTGGATATGATATAGTAACGTCAGGTATCGAAGCATTATAGGTTGAAGGATAGCCCGCATTCCAGAAAATGTATCTTTCAAACGATGTAAAGCATATGCCAAAAATCATCAAAGAAAGCACTAAATACTTTGATGTTTTCTTGAGATTTCCGCGGGATATTAACCATACTACGCTACAGATCAGGATTAACGCAACAACTAGAATTTTTATCCAAGAATTGGCAAGTAGTAATATGGAACAGAACAGGCCAACTGCTACTAATAAGCCAATGACTATATTTTGTAAAACTGTTTTCATGTCAATTGATGCCATCGATTTCAAGCCGCACACTAACAAGGAGTGCGGAGTGAAATATAATACAATACTTTTGTACAAACGTACAAATTTGTTGTACAGGACTAAACTGGTCTTTGTCTCCATATACGTATGCATTCATAAGTCATGACCGAAATTACTGTTAGACTGAGCAGAATTGCATAACTGCTGTGAATGTTAAGCTCGAAGGAATTGACAAACCATAAGAAGGCAATATAGCAGAATAGCAGAGCTGAGAAAAAAACGGTGTAGAAAACATAACGTGGAAGAATGAGAGAACCGAATTTAACAACTTGGGAAAGAGCGCCGATCTTTACTACTTTTGCTAAGACATACCCGTCTTGATCCTTATGGACTAGACCCAAAGTGCAAAGTTTGTCTAAATGGTAGACAGCAAGAGTTGGACTTGAAAAGTTAAGTTTTCTTTGAACCTCTCTAGCGCCCACAGGATTTTGTTTTCTAACCAAATACAAATACACAAGCAGTGTGTTTCCTTTTAGCTCGCTAAAAGCTTCTAGTTCATCTTTATCGTTCAATTGAAACATTCGTAAATGGTATAGATGTAGTATTTGTAGTTTTTACCAAAGCATTTTTCTGAAAAAAGGCTGTTTTTCCTGCCTAAAAAAATGTTTTCAAATGCTACGGAAATGGCTGTTCGTTCAACATTGGACATGCGCGCGCGCAAAATTAACATGCTATGGAAGATAATTCCAGAAAAGATAAAAAAATTAATATCTCCAATAATCGGAATTTAAAAGAATCTTTATTTTTAATCATTCTGAAGTAGATTTTCTTTTTTGTGACAGAATCCCTTCTGTCAAGAATAAAATCATAGATACGGCAGTTATGAGGATAGAATACCAAACGCCTAAAGTAACTGTTTGATGATAAATGAATAGTTGGCATATCACGATAATTAGTTCCGCTAGTAATACGCCCATGAAAAAGAATGAGTAAAAAATCATTCGTGGTACTAGGGTTCTACCGATCCAAACATGACCAGCAACTCCAGTTTTTTGCATTGCAATATACTCGCCGTATTCGTTTTTCTCGATTAGCCCAAGAAGCTCAAGTTTTTGTAATTGTCTGTATGCCACACTTGGACTACTTAGACCTGCACCCCTCATGACCTCTCGAGGACCAACAGGTCTAGATTCTTTGATTACAAAGGAGTAAACTTGCAGAGTGTTACCTGCGAGTTCATCAGACAATTGTTTCGTCATTTCTCTCACCTTGGTTTGAGAAACACTTCAGCATTCCATTCATCAACGCTAAACTTGTATTTTTCGACTAAATCCATGTTGTAGATGTATGAGTTGTTTTCTTTTGTCAACTCAATAGTTTTTAGTTCATTAGCATACGACCAATTATCCTGAACAGTATTGTTTCCCAACCAGAAATCAGTATCTGCACTGTTAAAAGTTATAGTTTTAAAGGTAATATTGCCAGAACTTAACACGTCAACTGGATTAAAGTTCACCCAAGACCCAAATTTTTGGTTACCTTCAATCAGAACTATTCGTGATTCTCCAGGCTTCCAGTAATTATTGAAGTATCCCTCACCAGCCTGAATATACACAGTACCAAAAAGAGAATCTCCATCAACAGTAACCTCTGTTCCATTTCCAACATCGATTACAGAAGGAACTTGTATTTCATTTCCATCTGAATCGAATACAACAGAAGCATCCGAAGCATCAGGTACATACGTTTGGAATATTCTCAGTTGATCTGCAACAACGTCTTTCAGGGAATGCCCACTTCCGTGATTTCGTTCTTCTAGTACAATTCTTTCTGTGACATCTGTCCATGTTCCGTTCATATTCAGATAAGTCGCAACAATTGTTCCATTTACGTGTCTTTGATAGAGCTGAACGCCTTCCATCCAGTAACCAGTTTGCCAAGGAATTTCAAAAGGAGATGGCTCCATATTGCCATCCCTATCAAAAAAGGGATATGTTCCATTTACCCATGTGAGATTGTACCATTTACCGTCAACTAGTGCTCCTTCAGCTTCCCAACCCCACCCGCCAGAACTATTTGCTCCGATAAGAGGTGGCCCAGAGTAAGCTGTGATTTCTCCTGCTGCTGCAAAATTTACATCTAAGAGAGTAGCACCCAAACCAGAAGGATTTGTGACATTGAGCCAAACTTGGTACTCAACAGAAAGAACCTCCGCCTCCGACGTAGGTTCGTTAGGATCCAGAACAGTAAAGTTGGCAAAGATAATCTCAATTTCAAAATCTGCAGTTGGTCCTTGAATATGATGAATCCATGGTTTAACATCAAGTTCAGATAGCATTAAAGGAGTAGCAAAAGCAAGACCTGTAATCAATCCTGATAATGCGATAGCTATTAAGGTTAAACCAATTTTCATTTTTTCCCTCAATTATACTTAATAAGAATTGCCTATTAGCTCTGGTGGAGGAACACTACCGTTCCACAAAGGAACACCAAAGAAGTTGGAAATAAAAAACATCTTTAGTTTTAAGAGCGAGGAAAAAGTATAATCAACTGATTAAATCAACTAGAATTATGGCGAGCACTAGAGCGGTAAAATGATATAAGATGGTTGAACCCTACTGACTATGGGTTGAATCTATGAAGGATTCACATCAGGCTCTAGTCGTAGCGGGTGTTTCTATCCTGATTGGTATCGTCTTTATTGCCTTGTCAAGAAGCAGTAATATTCCTTCTGAAGATAACCCATTCCTTAGCGCGCAAGCTTTTTTCACCATAGGGTTCTTCTATTTGGGTTTTAGTCTAGGAATCCTAGTATTAATCCGTTATATAGTTAGGCTAGAAAAGAAAACGCCTCAAACTCCACCACAACCTTAGATTTAATCGCCTGATTAATTTGATACAACTCGGAATATCATCAATGTGGCAAAAACCCGCTATTTCGCGGGATTTTCTCCCGCAATCCGAAATCTAACTTCTGATTTCTACTTTCTCCAAAATTAGTTTATTAATCAGTTGCTTAAAAAGACTGATAGAAGATACTTCTATTTTATCGCTTGCTCTTTAAACAGGCATTGAACTATTAGAATTATTTTTGACTACTGACTAAATCGCCGCTTGCATAGGCTGGAAAGAAATTGCTCAGTTGATAAACGTCTTCAACACTCCACCAATCCTTGCCACCCACGGCTACTGGGAAAACATACATTTCATTTGGTTGGAGAATTTTGTCATGTAACGCCTCCTCCACCCCACCTTCTCCAAAATGTAGTGTTACCTTTTCAACTGGAAAAGTATTGTTATTGAATACTGTTACGTTAAAGTAATGTTCGCCGATTTGGTTTAGTGATTTTGCCCAATTATAGGAACTGGGGTCGAGTGGAAAGAACGCAGAACGGTGGTATTGCTGGTAGAAATTAGGTTGGTCATTGATGTATTCATACCGATTTGTGGTGGAGTTGAAATATTCATGCCATGTATCATTGGAATGCTCTATTAAACTGTAGCCTGTGATTTGTAAGTAAGCCCTCTGTTGTGGGATTGTGAAGGATTGTCCGTTAATTACGTCACCGAAATTGGTTTTGGTAATGTAAAACTTGAATACATGAGAACTAAAAGTCTGGATGTTAACAATTGTTTCGTAGAAAGGCGGTTCGTTTTTGTCTGGGTCAAACAGGTAAAGTTGAATAGTCTCATTTTGACTTGGTGCAATGCTTATTTGGGTTATTGGAACAGTTGGGCGCATCCATAAACGCAGGATTGGTGTTATTAGTTCCGAATTGTCAATTCTAACCGTCAACGTTAAGTTCTCAAAATTATTGTTTGTCGGGTTAGCAAGAACAATACTGCCGCCAGTTACTTTACTCCCGACAGTTACAGGGTTAAAACTTACTATGAACAATTTATTCTGGTAAGAATTGTCAACTGAAAAAGGGTTGAATTCTTCAACAAACAAGACAACGATTATGGTTATAGTGAGGATGGTCACGATAAACGTTAGTGTCAATGCTTTTTTCTTCATGAACACCAATTAAATAATAGGACTTTGCACGATTAAAGTGTTTATATTTTAAGGGCTTCCTTCGACTTAACGCTTTGAAAGACTATCATATACTTCAACAATAAATTAACAATATTTGTTTAAAAAATACCCTATTTTACCATGAATTCTGAATTTTCTATTTATCTTCAGATTGGATATTGGTATCAAAAAGTAATAGTCCTTGATTTGCCTTGAAAGTAAAGCAAAAAGAGTAACGATTTCAGTTCTAATTCCGTTTTCTCTTTGTAACTTTGGGAGCTGCAATGTTCGTGAGATAATGTCTTCAACTTGTCTCTCAATTTCTTTGACAGTATAATTCACTTGAAACAATTGATTTTTGAATATCTCTCTAATTGCTTCAGCAAACTTTATTTCGCCAATAAGAGTTAGATCAACCGAAAATTTGTTTCTTGTCCAAGTTCTGACTATTTTTCCATTTCTTGCTTTTTGATTTATGCATATAAAAAGAAGTGAATCTTTAATCTTTGATTTGCTACTTGACAAGAACATCCCCCATCTTGATTTTGCTGTCTTTTTCTGTTCTTCTTATCGTTTCAAGAGTGTCAACCTCTCGCCCAATTTCTAAAATATCCGTCAATTGGGTTTCTGCAATTGTATTACCAGGTAACCTGCTTAGGTCAACAGCACTATATACCAGATCTCTATTAGGAGAGACCAAACCCCCAGCTCCCGTTAAAATATACCAATTGCTATAGTATCATAAAGCCTAACAAAAGTGTTTTTATAATTGCTTACGGGCAACCTTAAAAACTTGATTTACTAAAAACGCCGCGCTCCTGGTTTGACGGTGTAACCGTAAAATGTCATACACATCAATCAAAGATAAATCGTTTAGAAACCATAGTTTTTTGGGTGTGTAACAGACTCAAACTTTGGGTGATTTTTTCTCTTCAACTTAATTACAAATAGAACTTGGAAAGAGAAGGGAAAATGTTTTCTAAATCTCCAAAATCAACCGAATTGTTAAACCCTAGTTTATTGATTTACGCAGATTAAGAAAACAGTCCAATTACCTTTTTTTCTATTGCAGTTAACAAGGGATATCCAACTAATACTGCAGCGACCAACTCTCCTGCAGCTATCGTTATAACGCTAAGCCAATAGGGAACTCCATAAAACGCGGAAACGTAAATACTCACTCCTAAAGCATTAACAAAAACGGGATAAAAACAGGCTATGATTTTCTTTCCGAAGTTGGCTTTCCACGATAAGATTGCTGCCAAAAACGTCAATAATGGTCCAAACAAAACATCTGGCAATCCCACAGGACTGAAAAAGTTAGTTAAGAGGCAACCCAATGTTAATCCAATAACTCCCGGAAAACCAAAGAACATAGGTAATGGCGTTAAAGCTTCGCTGATTCTAACTTGTACCCAAGAATAACTGAGTTCCCCAATAATTAGAGAGGTTACTAAATATGTTGATGCGATAACGATTGTAATCGACAATTTTATACTAAATCTTTTCAAATCTTTACTTTTCATCTTTAATTAGACCATTCACCGTAGGACAATTAATTTACAATTACAATAAATTACTTAAAAGGAAAAACAAATAGTTATTGATGCAACAAAAAATTTGAGGATAACCTAGCTTGAAAAAACCTAAGATTATCCACGAGTCCGATAAACTTTCTCGAGTTTTAGAAATCAGTCTTAATGACAAGAAACTTTCAACCCCCACGTATTTTCCCGCCATATCAACTTATGGAATAAAGTTTCCATTTAACGATTTGTTAGGTTTAATAAGTGATATTGAGTATCCACGTGTCCTAATCTCGGCTTATGATTTGTACTATATGAAAGGAAAGCAAAAGAGTAAAGCGTTATCCTTGGCAAACCGCTATATTGATAAAGGGTTTTTGTTTTTGGACAGTGGTCTTTTTGAAAGTTCGATGAAACGATCTATACAGTGGAACCTAGCGGATTATAAGAGCATACTATCCGAGATAAATTTTGATCTCCACAGTAGCTTTGATGTATATCGGAAAGATTTTAGATCGCATGAAGATTTCAAGAAAACCACATATGATAATATATTAGAATCTTCAGTTTTCTTGAACAATGGTGCCTTTTTAGCCATATTACATGCCCCTTCAACTAGAACATTAATAAAAATAGTACAGGAATTTGTCAGTAACTATCCAACTCTTTGTTCAAGTATTGCTGTTGCAGAAAGAGATATTGGAAAAAGTATCCAAGAGAGAGCTGAAACACTTGTCGCAATAAGGACCGCCTTAAACGAAAGCAATCCTAAAAACTTCCTTCATCTATTGGGATGCGGCAATCCGCTCTCAATGGTACTTTATTCTTATTGTGGAGTTGATTCTTTTGATAGTTTGGATTGGGTTAAATTTGCAATAAACCCTGTAGATTATTCCATTAATGATTTTTCTCAACTCGGGCTGCTTGATTGCAAATGTCAAATTTGCACAAGATTATCTTCAAAAAATACTAAACGAGGATACTTACGGAAAGTGCTCTTACATAATTTGTTGTTCTACCAGAATTTTGTAAAACAAATCCAATCTCTAATTAAAAACGACAATATCAAAGCTTATGTGCAAAAACATATTGGAGAAAAAAGTCCTCAAGTGGGTAGAGCTCTAAACAAAATTGATAGAATGAAAATTAAAAAGACGGACCACTGTAAAACAGAAATTTCCCCTCAACAAGCGGTTAATACTAAAATTGTAGATCATTCAAAGAATTTTGTTGTGTTTATTGGTTATCGAAGAGATACGGGAGAAGATTTCGCAACTCATCTGAAGTGTGGGCTGGAACGAGAAGGAATAAAATGTTTTTTGGACACTGTTGACATCCCGAAAGAATTCAAAGAAACGCAAACTTGGATTAGTGCCCGAAACGATGGAATTAAGAAAAGCAATAAATTCTTACTTATTATCACAAATGGAATCGAAACATCAACTGAACTAAAAAAGGAGATCCAAATAGCTAGAGATAATAACAGTACATTTTTACTTTACAGGTACCAGACATTGAAACCAAAAATAGTATTAACTTTAGAGAAAGAAAAAATGGACTTAGGAAAATACGAACAAATTTGTTTTGACAGTAAAGAAGATTTACTTAGAAAGGTTTTGACTGTTCTAAAATGAACGTATATAATGAAAATATTAGGAGTTTTTCTTATGCAAAAACAAAGTGATCTGTTAAGTCAAGTTTTGGAGACATATACTAGATTGGAAACTATTTACCATAAGAATAAAGAATGGATTGAAATGTCAGAGAACGAACTTTGGCAAGAACTTTGTCTATGCATTCTATCTAGTAATGTTCCATATGAATTAGCTTTGTCTGCCGTCCAACATTTAAGGAAAAAAGGTTTTCTCTCACTTCAATGGATAGCAAATAGTCCGGATTCTGATAAAGTGATAGCAAATGAACTTTCTAGACCGATCTATTTCCCAAAAAAAATTAACGGAGGGCTAAGGAGATATCGTTTTCCTAATATTAGAGCTAAGAATATATTTCAATCAGCAAAAGTGATATCCTCAAAAAAATTTTGGATTCTTGAGCTCCTTCGAACATCTAATTCTGAAATAGAAGTTAGGAATCTTTTGGTTTCACACATCTCAGGTATCGGATTAAAAGAAGCATCACATTTCTTAAGAAACATCAAATATTCAAAGAATTTAGCAATAATCGATTCTCATGTTGTTAAGTTTTTAGAAAAAATTTACGATGATAAACGAATAAAGACAAAAACCCTGACACAAACTACATACTTGGAACTTGAAAATCGAATTTTGGATATTTGTAATAACCTTAGAGTTAATCCCTCGATATTTGATATGGCAATCTGGCATTTTATGAGGAGAGCCTAGAAATTGAGAGTAGTGTTGTTGAGTTCGGGCGGTCTTGATTCTTCAATAATGATGCTTTTGTTTAAAAAAAGAGGATTTCAGTTATTTCCTCTCTTCATAGATTATGGTCAATTGGCGTCCACTGCCGAGTGGGAAGCTTGTCAAAAAGTGTGCAGTTATTTGTCTTTGGAAGCAAAGCGAATTAATATTCACGAGTTAGGCAAAGGAATTCCTAGTGGGCTTACAAACAAAGACCTAGATATTAAAAAAGACGCGTTTTTCCCTACTCGAAATCTTTTATTTCTCACTCTAGGTGCAGCTTATGGGTACACAAAATCTGCTCATGTTGTGGCGATAGGGCTTCTTTCAAATCCGATTTTTCCCGATCAAACAATTGAGTTTGTTCAAGACACAAAAAACACTATCAGTAAAGCCTTGGGCATTGATATTTCAATTCTCACTCCTCTAATTAATTTAAACAAAATTGATGTAATCAGAATAGCCCGAAAGTATGAGTTCCCAATCGATTACACCTATTTCTGCCATTATGGCAACAAGGAGCCATGTGGTAATTGTATTTCTTGTATTGAAAGAATAGCCGCTGAAAAGGGGTTAACTAATAGTGAAAAAGCTCAATGATAAATTTAAAAAGGCTTTTATCCTGATTTAGCTAAACTGATTATATAAGGTGAACTTTTTTTGGGTGGTGGAAGTTCTGGTTATGATTTCGGTTCGGACCGAACCGTAGAAGATGCTGAAGGATTATTTGAATCATTTACTGAAGAGGTCCGCAGAGCACGGATTCGGAATGTTTTCATTAGTTTCAATGTGAATGATACCCCCCAAGTTGACCTTTTAAGGTCACAAGCAAAAAATGAAGAGTTTGATATAGAATTTAGAGACTACTCCGTCAAGGAACCTTTCGATGAGAAATGGAAAACTAATTGTAGAGAAAGGATTTCCCAAACATCAATGGTAATTTGTATGATCGGAGAAAAGACAGCTACACGTGAAGCAGTAAATTGGGAATTAGAAGAAGCTTATCGGCAAGGGAAGAAGGTCATTGGTGTACGGATATATAGAGACAAGAACCACCAAATTCCAAAACTTCTAGTAAAGAATAAAGCCCCTATCACCAAATGGAATCTTAAGGACATATCACGATTTATTGACCAAAAGTGACATTTATGGAAAAACCTGAAGATTCGGGAACCGAATTGGAGTCTCAACTTTTCTCAAGTAATGAAAAACAATATGGGAAAGAATACAAAACCCATCTATTGTCGCAATACAAACTTTGTGTTGAAATGGCCGATAATATTTCATCAAGACGATGTATAGCTAACAATTTTTTTCTAAGCGTAAATACCTTATTGTTGACGGCTATCGGTATCTTGTCAAAACTAGGATCTGATTTTCTGACGTTAAACCAACAATGGCTAATACTTACTTCGATTGCCGGAATTTTATTCTGTTGGACGTGGTTAGTCACAATTCGATGTTATAGAGCATTAAATGCTGCAAAGTTTAAAGTAATAAATGAACTTGAAAAGAAGCTACCTGCTTCACCCTTCGAAGTGGAGTGGACCATTTTAAACGCCGAAAACAAAACCTCAAAATACCCTCAACTAACAAAAGTGGAGCGTTGGGTTCCAGGGATTTTCATTATTCTATATTCTGTTTTATGTCTTATTGGGGTTGCACCATTAGCTCGACAATTAATTCAAGTTTTAGTTGGCTAAGAAAATTCTAGTAACAACAGGACATTTTGAATCCTGAAAGAGAAATCGACTACTTCCTTTCCTCCGGCGGAACATATTCCATTCCAAGAGCCTTGAAAATCCCTTTCTCTCTTGAGGTAATAATCTTCCCATCCTTGCTTAATCCCTTATGCGTTAGCTTCATTCCTTTCTTTCGGGCTAGCATTGAAAGTTTAATGTTGTGTTGTGCTGATCCTGTGCGAATCAACAAAAGCGGTTCCCAAGTTTCCGGAGTAGCTGAATACAAGTCAACATTTATTCCATCAATTGTTAGTTGAGCAGCTTTTTCTCCATGTTTCAACACTTTTGCATCCATGTTCTGTTGAAGTGTAGCAACTATTCTATGCCACAGTAATGGTTTTGGAATAAGAACAAAATCAACATCTCGAACTTCACTTTTCTTTCGTCGTATACTTCCTGCAATCATCAGTCTGTCACAATATGGACGGATTTGTTCCATAATTTGTTCCGCCAATTTCTCTGCGTCTTTCAATTTCATTCAGTTCCCTCCTTCTAAAATGAGTTTATTCGGGAAGAATTTGTAAGGCGAGATATCCCTTGTCCGCCACCCTAAAAAACACGGGGAATTTACTTACTTACCAACGAACATTTTTGCCCACGAAATCAATGTTACTTTCAAATAATCTTTGACGATATCATATCTTTCGATTTCTACGCCTTTCATGATTGTTTTTACCATCGAGTTTATTTCAGCTTCTTGTTCTTCTTCGAGTTGCCCAACATTCATCTTTGTTAGAGTTTGGTAGTATCTTTCCATATCCCGTTTTTTCTCTATTACCTTCTTGTATTCCTCTATATCTAACGGCATAGCACATAGATCACAGTTAGAATTTGTGTATGGGTTTGATGCTTGACAGTGAGGACAAGGTTTTGAAGTTATTTTCTGTTCTGTTGGCTTTTCAACAACAAACCCCATTCGCTCAAGATAGGCATTATTCTCTAATTCTGCACCGGAGTGGATATATCTTCGTGACATAGATGTGTTTGTCCATCCAGCTCTCCACATCAAAAGCTGCTCATTGTAATTGTTGTTGTTAGCAAAGAACGATAGCCCTGAATGTCGTAGCCAGTGAGGATTAACCCTCTTGTTTATGCCTAAGCTTTCACCTGCATTCCAAAGAGCAATTGAAACACTATCACTAGTAACTGCATTTCCGTTTTTAGTTGGTGATGGAAACAAATAGGATTGTTTGTCACTTTTGTATGGATGGTTATCATACCATCTTTTTAGTTCCGAAGCGAACATTACTAGATTAACAGGTTGTTTCTTGACTCCACCTTTACTTCTCTTGAAATGTAATGTTGCGATTGGTTTTCTTTGGCCTTCTTTGTCAACTACAGAAGAAAATACTACATCGCCGAGTTTGAGTTGTAACACTTCACTTATTCGGGCGCAGCTTTCAAAGAGTGTTAAGATAATGACTTTGTATAGTTCCCTTCGTTTACTTGCTTCATTTGCTAGTTTGATCAATTCTTCTGGTGTTAGTGTTTCTGAAGGCGTAATTTGTTCGGGTTGAATTGGGTATAATCTAAAATTGTTTGTAAGTTCTGGCAAATTGAGGAAGGCATAGAATTTTTTGATTACATAGCTGCACACGTTTAATGTGTACTTGTTATTGTATTGGGCTAAGAAAAGGTTCAAGTCGATGGATTTTGCGTCTTCAAATCTGGTTATTTCTCTTTCTTGGTTTAGGTATCTGCCTAAGACTTTGATTTTTGATATGTATAGTGCTTTTGAGTTTTCCATGATTCCATGCAAAGATAGGAGGAATTCTGTCATTTTTTCCTTCATTTCTTCAGATAAATCCCCGCTATTTTGATACCCCTCGATTATCCAATTTTTAGGGAGATCCGTACCTTTCGTTTTCTTTTTCAAAAATACACCTCCTTTCTATTTTAAAGGCTATATATAATATTATAAGAGGTGCTATAAGTAATTTTTTCCTGTAGTTAATCCATCAAAAGCTGTTTTTCAACAATACACTGTTATTAGGCTCCTAATATGAAGCCAAAGAGAGGGTGCTGCTTCATTTTCTGGACCGCTAGGTTATCTACGTGCTATTCACTCGGTAACTTTATCCTTTTTGGATATCGAAGATCTCAAATTATTATTAACGTTCTCAGGACTAAAAGCGGAAGAATTATCGAGACCCCGAATAGTGTAGCTGTCAGTACCATTATGCGTAAGGCTTTTATGATGTGTGTCGGCGACAGATCGTTATTGTCTCCTATTTTATAGAACCCTGGTTTTTCTAGC
>Ga0315549_1003117_pt1 | contig 15053 bp, 11 predicted proteins | sample SalMarSW160200MG_FD_203101 | JGI IMG/M metagenome (GOLD analysis project Ga0315549, IMG submission 203101) | Salt marsh sediment microbial communities from the Plum Island Ecosystem LTER, Massachusetts, United States - Salt Marsh Sediment SW1601-200 ... | reverse complement strand
CGGCTTTTCAATGAAAATCCTGCCTTCTGGAGCCAATCGCTCCAGCCAGAAAGCGGCTTTCTTAGAATGGCAACTGTCGGGGGTTATGATAAAGACATGACTGACTTCATCAGGTTTTTCGATAGTTTGCCTGCCGCTGGAATCATCTATGTAGCACGACTTGCCTTTACTACGGGAAGATTGCCAGAGAGCGGTGACGCCGGGGCTGGCCAGCTTTATCTGGGGGTCTAAATCTACCGCCCACAATTCGGTATTTCGTTTGTCGGCTACGTCTACTAGGAATGGGAGGTAGCGTTGCTGAGCCCACTCGCCGTTGCAGCCCTCGAGAACCACCTTAGTAGTCTTTTTTATTTCTTGGAGGGAAAGGTGCCATCTAACGAATAGCAGGGCTGCCACTAACAGGGCAGTGATGACTCCCGCCTGCCCCCAAGTCGGGGTGTCGGTCAGCAGAGAGAGGATTACGAAGCCAATGAGCATGAAAAAGTAGAAAAAAGCAAATAGATACCTGGTTCTAAACACGTCATTTAAGTATTGTGGTGCTTTATTGATGTGGAGGAACCGTAATACCTTATTGCTGCGTAGAGACTCCGGGAGTATCCGCATCGGGGGTATATCCATGGTCGGGTCCAGCATTGCTTTGCCCTCAGACTCAATCCAGAGGATTCGGGCTAGTTTGTTAACCCGTGCCCGGTGGCACTCAAAGGCGTAGGTCCACCTTGTGGAATGAAAGAAGCCGAAGAAAGTAAGTATGATCAGAAAATATAGTGGCCAACCAAGTTGCTGTCCCATGCTATCTGTTGAGCTGCTGTAAGCCATGAAAGCGAACATGCCGCCGGTTATGGCGGCATAAACGCTCATGAACCAGGCTCTCTCGCTTTCCAGATGGCGGCAATGGAGCCAGTGTTGCTCAAGAAGTACCTGGAGATTTTCGGTATTTGCCCTATCCTTATGGCTCATTTTGACGGTGACCTATGCCTTTACGTCGCGAGGTAATTATTGCCCCCCTTTAGTGATTAGGGTAGAGGCGCAGAGTTATCTCACCCCTGGCTTGCATTTGAGCTTACCCCGATTTCCTGGTAGCTAATAGCCGATTAAGGGCATTCATATAGGCCTTGGCACTGGCGACAATAATGTCGGTATCAGCACCCCGCCCGGTATATGTTGTCCCCTCGCTTTCTACTCTTACCAGCACCTCACCGATGGCATCAATACCCTCGGTAACCGATTTGACGGTAAACTCGGTAAGCTCATTAGGCACTCCTACCAGCCGGTTAATAGCCTTGTACACGGCGTCAACCGGGCCTGTGCCCAGAGCGGCGTCAGCCAGTACCTGCCCATCGGGGTTGATGAGTCTGACCGCGGCGGTGGGAATACCCCTGTCGCCGCAGGACACCTGGATACGGTCGAGGTGATAGGCTTCGGATGCAGTACGGTGCTCCTCAGCAACAAGGGACTCAATATCCCTATCGGTAACCTCTCTCTTTTTATCAGCCAGCTCCTTGAAGGCGGAAAAGGCACGCTCAAGGTCTTCCTTGGACAGGCTGTAGCCCAGTTCTGCCAGCCGCTCTCTAAAGCCGTGACGTCCGCTGGTCTTGCCCAGCACCAGGCTGCTGGCGGGCATGCCCACGGTTTTGGGGTCCATAATTTCGAAGGTGAGCGGCGACTTGATGACACCGTCCTGGTGAAGGCCGGAGGCATGGCGGAAGGCATTGGCGCCGATAATTGCCTTGTTAGGCTGCACCGGGAAGCCGGTCAGCTCGCTTACCAGTCGGCTGGTTTTATAAATTTGTGTGGTGTCAATATCGGTGGTCAGGTCATAGAAGTCCTGGCGGGTCTTGATAGCCATTACAATCTCCTCAAGTGAGGCATTGCCGGCCCTTTCCCCGATGCCGTTGATGGTCCCTTCGACCTGTCTTGCCCCCCTCTTGATAGCTTCCAGGCTATTGGCTACAGCCAGGCCGAGGTCATTGTGGCAGTGAACACTGACCACGGCGCGGTCGATATTGGGCACGTTTTTAAAGACTCCCTCAATAAGGTTGCCAAACTCATCAGGCATGGCATAGCCGACGGTATCAGGGATATTGACCGTAGTAGCCCCGGCATCAATGACTGCTTCCAGAATCTCGTAGATATATTCGGGGGCAGTACGACTGGCGTCCATTGCCGAGAACTCGACGTCATCACAATATTTTTTGGCACGGGCTACCGTATTGCAGGACATCTCCATAATCTCCTGACGGCTCTTTCTCAGTTGATAGAAGAGGTGGATGTCTGAGGATGATAGGACTATGTGAATACGTGGGTGCTCAGCCCCCTTAACTGCCTCCCAGCTCTGGTCAACAGCGTCAAGGTTGGCATGGGTCAGGACACAGATTATGGGGTTGCGGACCTCTCTGGCAATAACGCTTACCGCCTCAAAGTCACCGGGAGAGGTTACGGGAAACCCGGCCTCAATAACGTCGACACCTAGTTTCTCCAATTGATGGGCTATCTCCAGTTTCTCCTGGACATTGAGAGCCCCGGCGGCTGCCTGCTCTCCGTCCCGCAGCGTGGTATCAAAGATGGTTACTTTATCCATGTTATCCTCCCTGGGAGAAACAACTCTCAAGAGTGATTTCTCGTTATAGATGAATTCTCCTTCCTTACCTTATCAGTAAACCGTGTTTACCCCCTCTCCTGTCATAGAGAGGGGCTGGTAAGGATGAGCTTATCCCTCCCGGTAAGGGTAAATTCGCGAAAACGGGCTATTAAGTGATTGGTTATCCTATATCTTGTACTAAACAATTTCTGCCTGCTACCTGGTTTAATCAACTACTTTCCCTTCAGCCAGGGCATCATCTGGCGGAGTTCTGCACCGACCTCTTCAATGAGGTGCTCCTCATCCATGCGCTTCAGGGCGTTGTATACCGGACGACCGGCCTGGTTCTCCAGAATCCACTCTTTGGCAAAGGTGCCGTCCTGAATCTCGGCCAGGATTTGTGCCATCTCGTCCCTGACCACATCGTCAATAACCCTTGGTCCCCGCGTATAATCACCGTATTCAGCGGTATCGCTGACGGAGTAGCGCATGTAGCCCAGGCCGCCCTGATAGATGAGGTCAACAATGAGCTTGAGCTCGTGGAGGATTTCAAAGTAGGCTATTTCAGGCTGGTAACCGGCCTCAACCAGTGTCTCAAAGCCGGCTTTAATCAGGGAGGTAACCCCTCCGCAGAGCACCGTCTGCTCACCGAAGAGGTCGGTCTCGGTCTCTTCGGCGAAGGAGGTCTCTATCACGCCGGCGCGGCCGCAGCCGATACCCTTGGCGTAGGCAAGGGCGATATCCTTTGCCTTGCCGGAGGCGTCCTGGTGGACGCCGATTATGGCTGGTGGTCCCATGCCCTCGGTGAAGAGTTGCCTCAGCATATGGCCGGGGCACTTGGGGGCTATCAGGGTAACATCGACGTCGGCTGGCGGGATAATCTGTCCGTAATGAACGCTGAAACCGTGAGCAAACATCAGCACATTGCCAGCAACGAGGCCCTTTTCAATAGACTGGTAATAGATATCCCGGTGGAACTGGTCCTGAGCCAGCATGACGATGATATCGGCTTCCTTGGACGCCTCAGCGGCGGTTACTACCTTGAAGCCAGCCTCTTTGGCGGCATTCCAGCCTGGAGTTCCTGCCAGCTCGGCTACTATCACCTGGCAGCCAGCGTCCCTCAGGTTCTGGGCCTGGGCATGCCCCTGACTTCCGTAGCCAATGATGCCGATTACCTTTCCATCAAGCAATTTCAGGTCACAATCGCTCTCATAGTATATTGTCGCCATGATTATTCCTCCTCATTATTTAGTAATGTGTCAGGCTGCTGTAGCCTTTATCAGAATGAGCGGGCAGGTAACGCCAACCAGGACACTCTCGGCGGTGCTGCCATAGACCAGACGTTTGAGACCGGAGCGCCCGTGGCTTGCCATGACGATTATGCTGAACGGGTCCTTATTGGCGAAGTCAATAATCTCGTCAGCGGCTTTACCTACCAGCATATGTGGTTGTACACTGATGCCTTTATCCGTAAGCTGCTTTCCAACCTTAGCCAGGTACTCTTTAGATACCTGCTTGCACCGGGCTGTTTCTTGCTCCATATACTCCCCCCAGTTCAGAGGAACTCCGGAGAGCTCAGGGGAGTAGTAAGACGGTGTGACCGGGGGCTCGCAAATCCTGAGCAGGGCTACACTGGCTGGCTCGGTACCAGGCTGTTTAGCCAGAGCTGCGACATGCGGAAGCACCGCTTCCGCCATCTCTGAGCCATCAAGGGGGACAATCATTGTCTTGCTTGGCCACTGGTCATACGGGGTCTCTTCTTGAATGCCGGCGCGGACAAGCCACACTGGTACCCTGGATGCCTGCAGCACCTTGTCAGCGACGCTTCCCATAACCCAGCGTTTGATTCCAGAGCGACCGTGGGTTGCCATGAGGATGAGGTCGACGGCATTCTCGTCAGCATAGCGGAGGATTTCGTCAGCGTGGTAGCCCATGGCAATTTCACCCCGTACTTTTATGGGCTTGGTCTCTGATTCAATGCCAAGCTTCTTGCGAACCTCCTGTGCCTGGCGTCTTATCGTCCCGGCCGCCCGGTCGATATAGGCTTGGTGCATGGGAGCGAAGTCGCGTACTGCCGGGCCGTAAACATGGAGCAGAATTACATCAAGGTCCATTCTCCCGGCAAGCTCTTTGGCATAGGTAAAGACGACCTCGGCTAACTCTGAACCGTCCAGCAGGACGAGCATTCTATGGTACATTTTGCACCTCCGGTATGTGGATTTGATAATAGATTACATGACGGAGCGGGCTAAATCAATGAATAGCCCTCAGGCTACTTTTCGCCTTCTGGCACGGGTGCCGGATGACCCCTTCCCTGTTTCCGGCTGGCTTGAGATTCCCCTGGTCATTGCTATACGACCTGTCCTGGAGATTTCCCTGATGCCGAAACTGCGGAGCAGGCTGAGCAGGGAATCGATTTTATCCTCGTCCCCGGTAGCCTCAACAGTCACCGAATCAGAGGCGACATCCACTATGTTTGCCCGGAATATATCCACAATCTGCATAATCTCGCTTCGGGTGGCAGAGGTAGCCTTTACCTTAATCAATGCCAGTTCACGGGCGACCATAGCGTCCCCGGTGATATCAGACACCTTTACGGTGACCACAAGCTTGTCAAGCTGCTTTCTGAGCTGCTCCACCATGTTAGCGGCACCATCTACCACAATGGTCATGCGCGACATATTGGGCATTTCACTGTGCCCGACGGCAATACTTTCAATGTTGAACCCGCGCCTTCGGAAAAGGCTTGCCATCCGGTTAAGCACTCCGGGCTTATCCTCCACCAGGGCGACTAGGGTGTGCTTCGTTGTGGCCATATTGCCTCCTCCTTTTTAGGCTCTTCCATGAGCTCAACTAAAGAAGCTCCCGGCGGTACCATGGGATATACATTTTCCTCTGGTTCTATGGCGAAGTCAATCAGGAAGGGACCCGGTTCTGCCATAGCCTGCTCAATGGCTGGAACCACATCTTCCTTGCGAGTAACCCGCAGCCCCGGAATCCCGTAGGCATCAGCAACCTTGACATAGTTGGGTCCGCTTAGCGGGGTGGCTACATAGCGCCGTTCGTAGAATAGCTCCTGCCACTGTCGTACCATCCCCAGATAGCCGTTGTTCATTATGGCTATCTTAATGGCTAATCTCTCCTGTTGTATGGTAGCCAGTTCCTGTATGGTCATCTGGAAGCTGCCGTCGCCATCAATACACCACACCGTGCTGTCAGGGCGACCTACCTTGACTCCTATCGAGGCTGGTAGCCCGAAGCCCATTGTGCCCAGGCCTCCCGATGAGATGAGTGTATTTGGTTTATCATACCAGTAGTACTGGGCTGCCCACATCTGGTTCTGTCCTACCCCGGTGACAATGGTAGCCTCTCCTGCGGTTGCCTCATATATCTTGCGGACGACAAACTGGGGCAGCAGTCCCTGGCTGTCTCTGATGTCTGTTGACGGGTGTTGCCGGCGCCATTCCTCGAGCTGCTCAAGCCACTCAATGTGGTCGGTAGTGGTAGTTTGCTTGTTCAGTTCTTTGAGGACAGTCTTCACGTCGCCGACTATGGGCACATCCACGCGGACGTTTTTGCCAATTTCCGCCGGGTCAATATCAATATGGATAATACGGGCGCGAGGCGCGAAGGCGCTTACCTTGGCGGTGGCCCGGTCATCAAACCTCATCCCGATGGCAATAACGAGGTCGGTAGCATCTACTGCCAGATTGGCAGAAGCCATGCCGTGCATCCCCAGCATACCGTAGCTGAGGACATGGGACTCGGGGAAGCAGCTAATACCGAGCAGGGTGGTGATTACCGGTATCTGTGCTCTCTCAGCCAGTTCCTTGAGTTCAGCATAGGCTTGTGAGATTATTACCCCCCTCCCGGCAATAATGATGGGCTGTTGGGCTTCATTGATGAGTCTGGCTGCCTTCTTAATCTGAGCCGGGTGACCCTGGAGGGTCGGCTTATAGCTTGGCAGGTCGAACTTGCTCGGGTAGTGGTACTCCACCTGCTCCATAAAGACGTCGCGGGGTACATCAATGAGCACCGGTCCAGGCCTGCCGGTTCTGGCTAGATAGAAGGCTTCCCTGACTACCCTGGCTAGTGAACCTGCGTCACGAACGAGGTAGTTATGTTTGGTTATTGGCAGGGTAATACCGGTGATATCTGTCTCCTGGAAGGCGTCCTTGCCAATAAAGGGGCGGGCTACCTGGCCGGTGATAGCCACCATCGGGGATGAATCAAGGTGAGCGTTGGCAATACCGGTTACCAGATTGGTAGCCCCCGGTCCGGAGGTAGCTATGCACACCCCTACCTTTCCGGTAACACGGGCATAACCATCAGCAGCGTGGGCGGCACACTGTTCGTGCCGGACCAGGATATGATGGAGCTGAGGGTATTGGGGAAAGGTGTCGTACAGGGGCAGGACAGCCCCCCCGAGGATGCCGAAGATAACCTCTACCCCCTCCTTAACAAAACCATCCAGTATTATCTGGGCACCGGTCATTTTCATAGTCTACTGAACCCTCCAGTAACGATACTCTATAGCCTTTTGCCGAAATATTCCCCAAATAAGCAAGTACTCCACTAACCGCTCTGCCATGGTGAACTCACTACCACCGCAAATTACATAAATACTGCTCCAGTGCTGGCTGAGCATACCTTTTCGGTATAACGTGCCAGGTAGCCTGTTTTTACCTTTGGCTCAAACTCTTTGAGGCGAGACAGGCGCCGGGAAATCTCCTTTTCGTCAAGCTCTACCTCAAGCCTGTAATTGGGAATATCAACCTTGATAACGTCTCCATCCTGCAAGGCAGCGATGGGTCCCCGGCTGGCGGCTTCAGGGGAGACATGCCCTATGGCAGCCCCACGGGTTGCCCCGGAGAAACGGCCGTCAGTTATCAGGGCCACCTTGCTGTCCATACCCATGCCGCTGAGGAGTGCGGTGGGGGTGAGCATCTCCCTCATCCCGGGGCCACCTCTGGGCCCTTCATAGCGAATGACTACCACTTCACCGCCTTTTATACTACCAGCCATTATTTTTTCGGTGGCTTCCTCTTCAGAGTCAAAGACCCTGGCTGGCCCCTGGTGCACCATCATTTCAGGGAGCACCGCCGACCTCTTCACTGCGGCTCCCTCCGGCGCCAGATTACCAAAGAGGATGGCAAGCCCGCCGACTGCCGAGTGTGCCGTGGACGGGGAGCGGATAACCTCCTTATCCTTAACCTGGCTGTCAGCGATGACCTCAGCCACGGGTTTGCCGGATATTGTCTTCGCGTCTAAATTCAATAGCTCTTTTAGCTCCTTCATTACCGCCGGTATGCCGCCGGCGCGGTCTAAGTCCTCAAGGTGATGCTCCCCGGCTGGCCTCAGCTTACAGAGGGTGGGGGTGCGCTCGCTTATCTCGTTTATCATTTTCAGCGGGAAATCAATGCCGGCCTCATGGGCTATTGCCATCAGGTGCAGCACCGAGTTGGTGCTGCCGCCCAGTGCCATATCAACAGTAAAGGCATTGTAGATAGAGTCCCTGTTTATGATATCGCGGGGGCGGACATCACCAGCCAGAAGCTCCATAACCTGCCTGCCGGCTTCTTTCGCCAGCTGGCGTCGTCTGCCATCGACGGCTGGAATGGTGCCGTGTCCCGGTAGCCCCATGCCCATAGCCTCGGTGGCGCAATTCATCGTGTTGGCGGTGAACATGCCGGAGCAGCTACCGCAGCCGGGGCAGGCAACCTGCTCTAGCCGGGCTAGTTCGTGCTCGGTCATCTGTCCGGTGGCAACCCTGCCCACGGCTTCAAAAACAGAGCTGACATCGACTTTATCAACCCTGTCATTGACACTGAGGGTTCCCGCCAGCATGGGGCCACCGCTGATGAAGATAGACGGCAAATTCAGCCGTACCGCAGCCATCAGCATTCCGGGGACTATCTTGTCGCAGTTGGTGACAAAGACCAGGGCATCAAAGGCATGGGCCTCAACCACAGTCTCCACCGAATCGGCTATTAATTCCCGGCTGGGCAGGCTGTATTTCATGCCGGGGTGGTTCATGGCGATACCGTCACAGACAGCGATGGTATTGACCTCAAATGGGACACCACCGCCGCTGCATACCCCTTCCTTGACTGCTTCGGCAATATCGCGGAGATTTATGTGGCCGGGGACAATCTCACTATAGCTATTGACAATACCGATAAAGGGCTTGTCCATCTCCGACCGCGTTACACCCAGAGCGTACAGCAACGAGCGGTGGGGAGCACGCTCAATACCCTTTTTGACAGCTTCGCTTCTCATTTTCCCCCTGTTCACCCTGGCTATTTGTTTTTATAAAAAAAGCCGTCCCGTGGGGACGGCCCTTGTGAAGACTAAACCCCACTCACCTGTTTTTATCGTCAATAAGTACCAAAACTACATACAGCGTATTCATCACTGAGTAAAATAGCATAGTTCACATTTATTGTCAAGATAACCCCTCAAAGGGCTAGCCTTCCAAATCCATTATCTTGTTGACGCGGCGCTGGTGCCTTCCACCTTCGAACTCACTGGTGAGGAAGGCATGAACGATTTCCGGTACCCGCTCTCTATCTTCTTCAGCCATCAGGCAGAGGATGTTGGCGTCACCGTGTTGTCGGGCGAGGCGGGCGCTGGTGGAGTTATGGCAGAGGGCAGCTCTTATGCCCCTGACCTTGTTGGCGGCGATACTCATGCCGATACCGCTGCCGCATATTAAAATCCCCAGCTTAAAATGACCCCTGGCTACCGCTTCACCTACTTCCCCGGCAATGTCAGGGTAGTCTACAGAGTCGGTGGTGTAGCAACCAAAGTCCTCGTAATCATGTCCTGCCTCGGTTAGCAACTCTATGATAAACTGCTTGAGACTTGGCCCGTGGTGGTCACCGCCAATGGCGATACGCATTAACTAGCCTCCTTCTTTTAATATAATGTTGCCGCATACCTGTCTGAGCTCTTCGCCTGATATAACGCCTTCCCGCAGGACTACAGGTATCTCCCCGGTGACATCGACTACGGTGGACTCTTTACCAGCGGAGCACCTGCCGCCGTCAATAACCAGGTCTATCTTATCGCCAAACTGTGAGCGGACTTCACTGGCTGTTAACGGACTGGGTCTGCCGCTCAGATTGGCGCTGGTGCCGATAACAGGGGTCCCCAGGCCCCTGATAAGGGCAATGGGGATGGGGTGGTCGGGGATGCGAACGGCTACTGTACTGCCCCCGGCAGTAACGATATCGGGTGCTGATTCCGACCTGTGCAGGACTAATGTCAGGGCTCCGGGCAGGAAGCTGCGGATTAGCTGCCAGGCAACAGGCGGTACCGGCTCAGCAAGCGCGGCTATCTGTGAGGCGTCAGCCAGCAGTAGAGGGAGTGCCATTTCGGGCGGCCGTTGTTTCACCTGATAGACCCGCTCTACAGCCTGACGGTTGCTGATACAGGCACCCAGGCCGTAGACAGTGTCGGTAGGAAAGGCGACTATTCCTCCTACTCTGAGGATTGAAATACCCCTCTCAACCTGTTGCTGAGTATCCAGGGTTGACCTGTTCAAAACTCCCCTACTGTCCGGTTCAGAATGATGGTTCCCTCAAGGATAGTATAGCATAGTGGTTTATGTTGACCAAAGTGGGCAAAGACAGTGGTCTTTGGCTGTTCTTCTTTGGTCAATTTGATGATATAATAGAATGCAAAATGGGTGATAGAGGTGGCAAATGTTAGAGACCGTGATAGATGTCAAGAGGACGGCGGATGAGGTTGTATCGGTAATAGATGAGGCAGGTGGGTAAGGCAGAGCCGAGATGAGTGCTGCCAGGGAAAAGTCACCAAAAGATGTAAAGGCCAGTGGCCGGGTAACTACCACCGGTGATATTGAGGTCTCTACCTACCTTGAGATTGCCAAGGAGATTGGTGGTGAGCAGCCGGCTGCCGCTGAGGAGACTGTAGGCGCTGGTGAGCGTGAGACAATAGTTGTCATTGACTTTGGCTCACAGTACAGCCTGCTAATCACACGGCGGGTACGTGAGTGCCAGGTATACTGCGAGATGGTACCGCATGATGCCCCCTGGGAGAAGGTGGCGGCGTTGAATCCCAAGGGGTTTATCCTCTCCGGTGGGCCAGCCAGTGTCTACGAAGCCGGTGCTCCTTTAGCTCCGGCCTATATTTACGAAAGCCGTCTTCCGGTACTGGGCATCTGCTACGGGATGCAGGTTCTGGCAAAACAGTTGGGTGGGCAGGTGGCACCGGGAACGAAGCGCGAGTACGGTCACGCTCTCCTGCACCTGGGCGATGTGGGCTCACCTCTCTTTGCCGGTCTGGATAGCCCGGCCACGGTGTGGATGAGCCACGGCGACAGAATTGAGGAAATGCCACCCGGTTTTAGTTCCTTAGCCCATACAGAGAATTCTCCTGTTGCTGTCATGGGTAACGGCGAGGGGATATACGGTCTGCAGTTTCACCCTGAGGTAGCCCATACCCCTCAGGGAGTGACCCTCCTGAGAAACTTCGCCTACCGGATATGCGGCTGCCAGGGAAACTGGACGATTGGCAATTTCATAACTGAGAGTATAGCCGGGATAAAAAAGCAGGTAGGTGATGGCAAGGTAATCAACGCTCTCTCCGGCGGGGTTGATTCAGCGGTAGTGGCTGCCATTATTCACCGGGCTATCGGTGACCAGCTAACCTGTATCTTTGTTAACAATGGCCTGCTGCGCCGTGAAGAAGTGGAGAGGACATTTAATGTCTTCCGGTTAAACCTGGGTATGAATATTGTCTATGTGGACGCTGAGGAAAGGTTCCTCAAGCGGTTGAAGGGGATAACCGACCCCGAGAAGAAGCGCAGGGTCATCGGTCAGGAGTTTATCAAGGTGTTTGAAGAGGAGGCCAAGAAGCTGGGTAAGGTTGACTTCCTTGCCCAGGGGACTCTCTATCCCGATGTTATTGAGAGCGCCTCGTCAGGAAGCAGCGTTGCCGCCAAGATTAAGACACACCATAATGTCGGTGGCCTGCCAGCCAAGATGACCCTCAAGCTGATTGAACCCCTGCGCTACCTGTTCAAGGACGAGGTGCGCCAGGTCGGGCTTCAGCTGGGCCTCCCCGAGGAGATGGTGTGGCGACAGCCCTTCCCCGGTCCGGGTCTGGCGATTCGTATTATCGGCGAGGTAACCAGGGAGAAGCTGGAGATACTGCGCTCGGCTGATTTTATCGTGATGAATGAGATTAAGAAGTCGAAGCTGTACCGGCAGATATGGCAGACCTTTGCCATACTGACCGATGTCAGGAGCGTGGGGGTAATGGGCGACTACCGTACCTACGGGTATCTGGTAGGAATACGGGCGGTGACCAGCGAGGATGCCATGACCGCCGACTGGGCACGGATGCCCTACGATGTCCTGGCGCGGATTTCAAATAGAATAGTAAACGAGGTGCCCGAGGTAAACCGGGTGGTCTACGATATAACCTCCAAGCCTCCCTCAACGATAGAGTGGGAGTGATAGGTAGTTTATCAGGGGCAGCTTGAAGGGGCGAAGCCCCTCCAAAGCATATATTTCCTCCTCTCCTGGGCAGTGCAATAGGAAAGAAGGGAGTTTGAGAGGGGTGAAACCCCTCTCAAACATATTCTTCCCCCTCTCCTTTGAAGGAGAGGGGGACACAGGGGGAGAGGTAGATAAAAGAGGTAGATAAAAATAATACAAACAGAGGGTAAACTTTGAAGGTGCTGGTTGTTGGCGGTGGGGCTAGAGAGCACACGCTGGTCTGGAAGCTGGCCCGGAGCCCCAGGGTTAGTGAAATCTACGTTGCACCGGGTAATGCCGGCACTGCCCAGATTGGCGAGAACCTTGATATAAGCCCGATGGATATTGAGTCGCTGGTCAGGGCGGCTGAGCAGAAGGGTATTGACCTGGTGGTTGTTGGGCCGGAAGCCCCCCTGGCTGAAGGGATTGTTGACCATTTTCAGAAGACAGGCATCCCCATCTTTGGCTCGACCAAGCAGGCTACCGAGATAGAGTCGAGCAAGGTATTTGCCAAGGAGCTTATGCGCAAATACAATATCCCCTGTGCACAGAGCGTTACCTTTTCCCAATATGCTGAAGCTAAGGAATATGTCAGGCAGCAGAAGCCGCCGGTAGTTATCAAGGCTGACGGGCTGGCGGCGGGCAAGGGCGTAATTATAGCTGAGTCCATTGAACAGGCACTGGATGCTCTCTCCCAGTTTATGGAGGCGAAGAAGCTGGGTGCAGCCGGTGAGAGGGTGATTATTGAGGAGCATTTGTCGGGCGGGGAGATGAGCTCTTTTGCCTTTACCGATGGCAAAACTGTGGTGCCGATGGTATCAGCCTGCGACTACAAGAGGATATACGATGGGGACCAGGGGCCCAATACCGGTGGCATGGGCAGCTACAGCCCGCCGCATTTCCTCAATTCAGCCCTGGCTGAAGCGGTGCAGAAAAACATCATGCAGCCGGCGGTGGAGGCTATGGCACGGGAGAGCAGGCCTTACCGGGGTATCCTTTATGGGGGGTTAATGGTTGATGACGAAGGCCCAAGGGTGCTGGAATTCAATGCCCGGTTCGGTGACCCGGAGGCACAGGTTACCCTGCCCCTGCTCAAGACCGATTTGATAGATATAATCCTTGCCGTGATAAATGGTAAGCTCGGGGAAATAGATGTAGAGTGTAGTAACGATGCCTGTGTCGGGGTGGTAATGGCATCCGCAGGATACCCCGGCGGATATAAGACAGGGTTCCCGATTACCGGGCTGGATAGGCTGGATAGGGACATTACCGTATTTCACGCCGGAACAAGGGTAGGCCCGGAGCCGGGGCAGGTACTGACCAGCGGAGGGCGAGTCCTGACCGTAGTGGCTACCGGCAGGACGATTGCTGAAGCCAGGGAAAAGGTCTATGATAATATCCCCCGGATTCACTTTGAGGGGTGCCACTATCGCAGGGATATTGCCCTGATAGAGAAAGAATAAAGGGGGTGAGGTAGACAAAATGCCAAAGGTAGGTGTAGTAATAGGTTCACAGTCAGATGCCAGGGCAATGCAGCCGGCGCTGGACGTGTTACAGGAGCTTGGCATTGATTATGAGGTTAATGTAATATCGGCCCACCGCACCCCGGAGAGAGCCAGGGGGTATGGGCTGGCAGCGCAGAGCCAGGGGGTTGAGGTGATAATCGCTGGTGCCGGGGGGGCCGCCCATTTACCCGGTGTCCTGGCTAGCTGGAGTACCCTGCCGGTAATTGGAGTACCCCTGTCCGGTAGTGAACTAGCGGGTGTTGATGCCCTCTACTCTATCGTTCAGATGCCGGCGGGAATACCGGTAGCCTGCATGGCAGTGGGGGATGCCGGGGCTAAGAATGCTGCCTACCTGGCTGCCGAGATTCTGGGTCTGAAGCATGAAGAGATACGAAAAGCCTATGAGAAATACCGAAGGGGGTTGCAGGGAGAAGGGTAGATAAAGAATCTTAAGGAGACGGCCAATGATTGAGCGATATTCCCGGCCCGAGATGAAGAGGGTCTGGTCGGATGAGAACAAGTTTGCCAGGTGGCTGGAGGTAGAGGTTGCTGCCTGTGAGGCGTGGGCTGAGCTGGGTGTCATTCCCAGGGAAGCCCTGTCCAAGATAAGGTTAGCCCGCCGTGTTAACCTGAAGCGGATGGAGGAGATTCTCAGAGAGACCCACCATGACATGACTGCCTTCCTCGGGGCAATTTCAGAGAACCTGGGTGATGAAGCGCGCTTCATTCATCTTGGTCTTACCTCCTCGGATGTAATAGATACCGCTCTCAGCCTGCAGCTGGTTGAGGCAGCCGAGCTAATAACCAGGGATATAAAGGAGCTCATTTCGGCACTGGCTGAAAAGGCGATGAGGTATAAATACACTCCAATGATGGGTCGCACCCATGGTGTCCATGCTGAACCGATTTCCTTTGGGTTGAAGCTGGCACTGTGGTTTGAGGAGATGAACCGTAACAGGCTGAGGCTGAATGAGGCTAAGAGAGTTATGGCTGTGGGGAAAATCTCGGGGGCAGTGGGTACGTACGCTACACTATCTCCCCGGGTTGAGGAGAAGGCCTGTGCCAGGCTTGGTCTTGCCCCGGCCCCGGTATCAAGCCAGGTTCTGCAGCGAGACCGCCACGCTCAATTTGTTACTACCCTGGCGATAATGGCTGGCTCCCTGGAAAAATTTGCAACCGAGATTAGAGGGTTGCAGCGAACCGAGGTAGCGGAGGTTGAAGAGCCCTTCAGCACCGGCCAGACTGGTTCTTCGGCTATGCCACACAAGCGCAACCCGGAGCTGTGTGAGCGAATCTGTGGACTGGCACGGTTGGTAAGAGGCTATGCCCTGACGTCAATGGAAAATATCGCCCTCTGGCACGAGCGCGATATCAGCAACTCCGCTCCTGAGCGCATTACCCTGCCTGACTCGTGCCTGGTAATTGATTACTGCCTCGGGCTTTTTACGTCTGTAGTGACAGGCT
>Ga0315549_1003115_pt1 | contig 15056 bp, 17 predicted proteins | sample SalMarSW160200MG_FD_203101 | JGI IMG/M metagenome (GOLD analysis project Ga0315549, IMG submission 203101) | Salt marsh sediment microbial communities from the Plum Island Ecosystem LTER, Massachusetts, United States - Salt Marsh Sediment SW1601-200 ... | reverse complement strand
TGCTCATGCTCACCTCCTATGTTACTTTACCAAACGGATGTGTTGCACCAACCTTGTAAATACAGGCTGTCCGGCAGGAGCCGGACGCCTCAGATACCGTTCGGTGTTACGCCATCCTGTTAACGGATCGGGAGAACTCATCTACGCAACAGGCTCACTGTGGCCTCAGGGAAGGACCAGTTTCATCCCGATCCGCTCCAATTATCACTCTTTCAGAGATAAGATACAAGGGAAGGTCTGGGACAGACCTGCCATCTATTAGTCAGGAGCACAGGGCCCATGACCTACAAAACTGCGCCGTCACGAGTCCTTTCGTAACGGCTATGTTGGTGTGGTCAGGAAAGGATTCCTGACCGCGCATAAAAGGTGCGAGTTCATACTTGTGAGTTGGCCTCTTTTCGCCCACCACATACCTCATACGTTCGTAGATTTCTTTTTAGCGGCCATGCTCTCCCGTCAAACTTTTTCAGATTCGAGTGTTACGCAGACAGCGGTTTTTGTGTCTAAGAAGTGATGGACAAAGAAAGGGCCCTATTCTGGAAGCTCACTGAAGCGGAGCATGTACGCGCCAGAACCTTCTGCCGTCAGTTGGTAGGCAGCCGCGAGGATGGGGACGATCTGTACCACGATACGCTTGTGTCAGCGCTGACAAAGTTCGTCCAGTTGCGGGATCGGTCGACGTTCCGTCCCTGGCTGTACCGCATAGCGGTCAACAACTTCAAAAACAGGATCAAGAGGTCCTGGTGGCGGAGGTTGGCACCGCTGTCGCGGGAAATCGAAGAAACGGTCGGCGGCGACGATCCCGACTCAGTGCACGCGGCGCGACGGCGGTTGGAGTGGGCTTTCCGAGCCATCACGCCTGAGGAGCGAGCTTTGGTTGTCCTTCATGAAATGGAAGGATGGACCATAGCGGAACTGGCCAGGCTCTTCAGGAAAAACGAAGGAACAATCAAGATGCGGCTGTTGCGCGCCAGGCGCAAAATGCGAGAAGCGATTGTGAAACGTTTCTATCAATCCCGGACCGGTTCTGTGGAACCGGAAAAAGAAAGTGAGGATGCTTTATGCGTTGCAGTGAGGCCAAGCGAAGACTGACGAAGTACTGGCTGACGATGCCCACAGAGGCTCAGGATCAAGAGCTTCTGCATCACCTGCAAGTCTGTCCCGCCTGTGCCCGCCGGGCGGCGGCGATTCGGTCTTTGAAACAGGATTTCGCTGCCGCGCGCGAGGATCACGTTGGAGGCGGTCTGCCTTTCTCGTTTTTGAAAACCCGCGTCGAGGCAGAGGTTGCCTCGCACGCCAGCCCTATGAAAAATAAGGAGAAATCTCTCATGTCAACATTGATGAACAACTTGAAGAGACGTCCCAAACTAAGCGCTACTTTTGGAGTGGTTGCTCTACTAACGGCCTTTCTGACCCTAGTTCCGTTCACTTTTGAGCGTACTGTCGGCTATGAAGTGGCCGTAGCCGGAGTTGACCGAGATCTGGCGCTCGACAGCAATAAAGTGTCGGCTCTGCTCACGGCGCTCGGCATGGAGGATGCAGAAGTAGACGTCACCGACTGCGAAGAAACCTGTAATCTCATTATTAGCAAGTTAGATTCAGAAAAAGACGCTGGCCTGGTGGCTGCCGCCTTTTCAAAGAGTTACAACTTCTCGATTCAGTGCCAAGTCCGAGTTGTAAAGGAAATGGGAGAATACTCGGCGTCACTGCTGGATCATGTCAAAAAAACTATAACGCTTCAAGCTAAGGGGGGCGCTGATAGCGAAGATGTGCACGAAATCCTGGTTGAGAGGCTCGGCGACGCATGTTACGGTAATGCATTTGTCTGGATGCAATGTCTCTCGGACAGCATGGCTCAATACAGTTTGACCGCTGACGGCGATTCAATGATTTCGAGGAAGCTTGCCTGGTCCGTCGCCGGCAGTGACAGCCTGGGTGTCGTGATCAAGAAGAGCTTGGTTATGGGAAACGCATCCGGAAGCGACAGCACAGCGTTGTGCGTTGTTATCCAGGGGACCTGCGACAGCAGCCTGGAGGACATTTGCGGCAACCTGGAGCTGGAGAACGGAGAGATTAACGAGGAAGTCCTTCAGAAATTGAGAGACATGGGCTGTGACGTTACAATCGAGACCAGCGAGGATGGCACGACCAAAAAGATTGAGATCAAGTGTGAAGACGTGCAAGGGGAGGATGGTGGCGATGGCGCCGCCAAGGAATCAGCCGATGAAAATCTCCCGGCCGGATTCGCCCTCGAACAGAACTACCCCAACCCCTTCAACCCAACCACTATGATCAGTTTCAGCTTGCCGTCAGCCCAGCACGTGACACTTGAGATCTATAACGTGCAAGGCCAGAAGGTTCGGACTCTTATTGACGAGGTGCGCGGCGCCGGGGAACATGCAATTGAGTGGGATGCCACCTCTTACGCCGGCGACAGAGTCGCCTCCGGAATTTATTTCTATCGTCTGACCGCTGGCGACTATGTTGTTTCTAAGAAGATGACGCTGCTGAAGTAGCAGACGGCAGACTAAAGCCAGACAAATAAGGCAGGAGCGACCGGGCTCCTGCCTTTTTCAGGTGTTACGTTTGTGTAAAGTAGGATCGAAGGAATCCTACCATCTTGATTCTAAAAACATTAAGGAATGGATTGAGTACAGGGACTCTCAGTCTCAACTCAAATAGTTACCAGTCTGAATTGAAAGTCTGAATCAATACCTTTTTCCTCTCTTTCGGAAACAAAAACTGGACTAGAAATCCAAAGGACACAGATATAATCGTGATAATTAAATTGAATATTAATCTGAGGTTTTTGCGCTTCAACTGTGTCCATTCCTTTATGTCACCTATCGTTCCAACCAGAATGGCATCATCTCCACGACAATCTCCCCTTTGAACTTCCATCCAACTACAGTAGAATGCCAGAACTGGTACACTGTTCGGAATTAGAACAACTTTGCCATGTCTTGGAATGGTCACGTAAGTGCCATTCTCAATAGCAACGCGACTGATTATTTGAGGGATATCATCAGGTATTTTAGCGTTCGAATAAGTTCGGATCAGTTCCCAAAGGTCCATGAACTCCTTTTTATCGCGATTGCGATCTATCACCAGTCTTTTCGGATCACCGAACTGTGTAGTCAATTTCTCTGAAACAGCTGACTCAACGCCGTAAAGACTAAATAGCCAGGAGTAGAGAGCAGTTCCTTCGAATAAATCATACCCAAATGTTAGTAGCGGAACTACAACCACGAGAAATACTGTTAGGGTGACACGTATAGTAGTAAGCACAACAACATATCCTGTCAATTTCAGAAACCGTGATGTTGCCAACCTTTCACAACGCAAAGTACCTAGAGAAATTTGGAATGTCAAAGCCAGGTTGACGCTGGTCTGCAATGTGGGTGGCAGATGTCCAGAGGTTGTCTCAAAAGCAGGTTGGCCAAAGCAGCGAAGATCGTCATCCTGAGCTTATGAAAAGGTCGAGATCCTGTTTATCATTTGGTGTGACTAAGAGCCAAAAGAAGAAAGGAACTCGACCATGGTTAAGAGTAATACTTATGTTGGGATCGATCTTCACAAGCGAAAGTTTGATTTTGTAATGATGTATCCGTCCGGTGAAGTCGTCAAACATGGTAGTCGTTCTACCGATGCCGATTCTGTATTAGAGTTTGCTTCGAGTTTAGCAGTCCGTCATCAGGTAGTGTTAGAGCCCCTGGAGAACAGCTATTGGTTCATCGATCAGTTACAACCATACGCCGGTTCAATTCATTTGGCGAATCCTGGTAAGGTACGTTTGATTGCGGAGTCGCGTTTGAAGAACGATCGTATTGATGCACGTATCCTGGCCGATCTTCTTCGGGTGGGATACTTGCCTGAGGTATACATTCCGGAGCATCATATTCAAGAGTGGCGGTGTTTAATCCAGCATCGGATTCGTTTAGTGCGGGATCGCACCCGCTTGAAGAATCGTATTCTCGGTTTGCTCAATCGCGAGGGATGCCGGGTTATGTCCTCTGACCCCTTTGGTAAGGGAGGTCGAGCCGAGATTGACTCACTTGAGTTGTCGTCCCCGCTCCGTCGGATGGTTGACACTAACCTGGTGACCAGCGATCTGCTATCGTCACAGATATCGGTTCTGGATAAGGAGATCGAGCAAATTGGTCAAGCTGACCCGATTGTCGACAATCTGTGTACCATTGATGGGATTGGTTATTTTACGGCTCTGGCTATTCGCGCGATTGTCGGTCGGATGGATCGTTTCCGCAGCGTTAAGGCTTTCGCTTCCTATACCGGTTTAATTCCGGGGTACCGTCAATCAGCCGAAAGAGTGCACCATGGTTCGATTACGAAACAGGGTTCGCCGACCTTGCGCTGGCTCTTGCTTCAGGCGGTACCGCATGCGGTGCGGCACAGCGATTATCTCAAGCGTATGTATTATCGTCTTTGTTATCGTTCGTCGGTGGCCAAGGCACGAGTGGCTGTGGCTCATGCTCTGGCACGAATAATATATCATGTCTGGATGGAAGCCAGACCATATTACCGCTAAAAGCGGTCAGTAACAACTTCCGTACCGGTGATCGAGCTGGTCGGCCCGGACTTCGCTCTGGTATTTGGTACCGTCATCCTGATTAGGCGCCGGCTCGAGGTAAAAAATCATGGGCAGATCGGCCCGAATAGGTGAGTCGTAACCGTACGGAAAGAAAAAAACATTGACAGCGACCTTTTCATAGGTGAGCGGAGTCGAAGGATGACGACTACACGGCAACGACTTAGTCATGGTTCGACTCCGCTCACCATGACTTTCAGGGCGCTTGGTGCGGCCACTTGCAGAACTTTTAGGACAGCCTCCCCTTTCGTGACGGCTATGTTGGTGGTCAGGAAAGGATTTCTGACCGCGCATAAATAAGTCAGGAGCACCTACCAAGGCGGGTTTTTGACCTGCTCTTATGTCGGGTTCACAGGGAACCTGATCTACCTCTCTGGCAAATCACCCGTTTTGGAGTCACCAATTGAACGAGCTTTATAATAGCCATAGTATGCCGATAACAGATAAGAACCGGCTGTTTACGACTCGGCAACAATCGTTGGCGCGTCAAATACAAGGTATTTTGTTGAGATGGACTTTGCCACTTTACTTGGCCTGATAGTTGCCTTCGGAGCTATCGGCAGCGCCTTTCTACTGGAGGGAGGGCACTTCAATTCGGTGTTTTTGATTGCCCCTATGCTGCTTGTAATCGGCGGCACCTTTGGCGCTACCACAGTGACTACCTCAATCCAGACGGTCTTCCAGCTTCCTCACTATTTGAAAGTAGCGGCCTTCAGTAAATCTCGTCCTTTCACCCGGTCGATTGATGCCATTGTCAAGCTGGCCGAAAAAGCCCGACGGGAAGGTATTCTGGGATTGGAGACGGATCTTAATAAGATTACTGACCCATTTTTCAAAAAGGCCATACAGCTTGTCATCGACGGCACGGAGGTTACGATCCTGCGGGAAATACTTGAAACAGAAATCACCTACTTGGAAGAGCGACATAAGAAAGGGATTATATTCTTTCAGAAAGCGGGTGGTTTTTCGCCTACCATGGGGATTTTAGGGACGGTTTTGGCTCTTATCCACACCCTCGGTAATGCGACTGATGCCGCGACCATGGCCACCAATATTGCAGGTGCTTTTATTGCCACCCTGTGGGGGGTCGGGATGGCTAATTTGTTTTTCCTGCCCATATCCGACAAGCTGAGAATGCGCCATGAAGAAGAAATTGCCCATCTGGAGCTTATTATGGAAGGGATGCTGGCCTTGCAGTCAGGCGAAAATCCGCGCTATGTCCGGACCAGGCTACTTTCCTTTGTAGCTCCTCCTTACCGCAAACAGGAGGCATAAGCTTTGCGCCGCCGTCACAAACATGATGATGATAAGGAAGACTTAGGACGCTGGTTGTTGACCTACTCTGACTTGATAACTTTGCTTTTGGCTTTCTTTGTTATCATGTATTCCATGTCACAGATTGATGCCAAGAGATTCGGCAAAGTGGCCGAGGCTCTGAATGGGGTGCTGAGAGGCGGCAGCGATGTCCAAGCCCACAGTGCGCCAAAGACCAAGGGACATGGGTTGCTCAAGTTGGGAAACCTGCGGATGCTGCAGGAACATATAGATGGTAGATTCGAATCTCTGGACCAGCATGACAAAGTCCGAACGGAGATCACGGAGCGGGGTTTAGTAGTTCATATTCTTGAATCGGCCCTTTTCATGGAAGGTTCCGCCGATCTGGAGCCGAGGGCAAGGGAAATTCTGGATTTGATAAACGAGAATATTGAGAGCGTCCCTAATCATATCCGCGTGGAAGGGCATACCGATAACCGACCCATCAGCACCGCCAAGTATCCATCCAACTGGGAGCTCTCTGCGGCTCGAGCGACGCAGGTGACGCGGTACTTTATCAATATTCATTCCTTTCCTCCGGAGAAAATTTCAGCTTTGGGTTACGGTGAGTTCCGTCCCGTTCGGCCCAACAATTCAATTGAGAATAGGGCGATGAATAGAAGAGTGGATGTTGTTATTCTGACTATGGAATTGTCCATGAAAGAGCCGTCGTCGCAACTCTATTATCTGGCTCAAAGCGAGTAATCTTTACTCAATCTGCCAGAAATTCTTTCCTCTTTTCCTTAGGAGTTATTCTCAGGGCTTTCAACTGCTCGCCCGCAAGTCCCTGTCTTGCAATGGAAAGGCAACAACCTTCGGTTCCGGCATTGAGGTTGCTTCAGACAAATATGAGAAAATGCGAAGAGAAACGTTCACAACGGCGTCGTCATCAGCGGGGACTAGTTCTGTCGCTGGGCGAGGAAAGAACACATCAAGCCTCAGTGAAAGACATAGCTTGAAGTCAATCGGGGAAAGCTCTCAATGCCGAATAAACTGACGCAACTCATGTTTGAGCGAGTTGGGATACCGAATTTCAGCAAGTATCTTGATCTTACTGCCTTTCGTCACAAGTTGGTCAGTAGTAACATCGCTAACGTTTCCACTCCCGGTTACCTAAGTCGGAACATCGATTTTAAGGCTGAGTTGGAAAAAATGACCGGCAAGTCGAATCGTCTTGAAGGGGCGGTAACCCATCCGGATCACATTCCACTCGGTGAGCAGAAGTCAGAAGTCCCCGAGGTTCACAATGCTAATGTAGCTGAGGGAGCTATGAACTCGGTAGATATTGATCGAGAGGTATCTTTGATGGCTCAAAACGAGCTGTTATTCACGATTGGAGCCCGATTGATGCAGAGAAAGTTTGATGGCCTGAAAAAAGCCATCACAAGCAAGTAGAGGTTGCTACATGGCTGGTATTTTGAACGCAATTGAGCTTTCGTCTAAGGGGTTGTCGATTCAGCGAAAAAAAATGAACGTGGCGGCCCAGAACATTGCCAATGCCGAAACGACCAAAACTGATACCGGCGGACCATATAGACGCCAACGGGTCGTTGTAAATGAAAACAAAGTAAAAGGAACCTTTAATTCCCTGGTTAAACAGGCCGGTCTGCGTTTGGCGCGGACAAACAACCGGCATGTGAAAGGGAAACACCTCCACTCCCAATCAGGGGTAGAACTGCCGTCGGTATCTATGAGGAAAATCACTGATCCTGAGTCAAGCTATCGCTTGGTGTACGACCCCACCCATCCCCAAGCTGACGAAAAGGGCTATGTCAAAATGCCGGATGTTGAAGTTGTCAACGAGATGGTTGATATGATGGCTGCGGCCCGAGCCTATGAGGCAAACACCGTCGCCATTTCAACGGCTAAACAGATGGCCAAGGATGCTCTGGACATATAGAAGAGGATGAGAACTAGCGTATGAAAATCAATCCCATAGGCATTCAGTCATATCAAAGGCTGGAACGTCGTGACGGCCCTGCCAACCGTTTATCCGTAAACAGGGAAGTGCCAAAGGCCGACTCATCGGTCACGTTTTCCCCGCAGGAAGTTGGTAAAGGCTCTCGTCTGGCCGTCAAAGCGCCGAATGTCAGCTCTGAGGAGTTTTTGACTTCTAGCGAAAGGAAGGCACTTCAATTATTACTCAGTCGATTTAACGATGTGACACAGTCTGAACTGGCACACCAGAGGGCAACTGAAGTTGGGGGAGGTCGTGTGACGGTTGGTAGCATTATCGATGTGAAGGTGTGAATATGATGGAACCTCCGGGAAATGTGGTTCGACTCTTGCCCGGCATTACCGAGCAAATCAAGCCAAAACAAACAGACAAGGTTCAACCCGAGGCTGAATCGGAGGGAAACTTTTCTGACGTTTTTACCAATTTGATCAACTCGGTCAATGACCTGCAAAAGGATTCGGCCCAGATCCAGGAGGCTTTTTTATCCGGCGAGCCGGTGGAACTGCATCAGGTTATGATAAAGGCTGAGGAGGCTGGACTGGCAATGGATTTGTTATTGGAAATTCGCAATCGACTTGTGAACGCCTATAACCAGATACTCAGCATGCCAATGTAAGATACAGCCGGAATGCCCGTTTGACCATGGATGGTCAACGATGTAAATAGGAATTGACATGGAAAGAATCAAAGTATTCTTCAAAAATGTAACAGATTATGTCGGCAGGATGACCCCCAGTCAGGTCATGCTGATGTTGGGAATTGTCGGCGGTACCATTGTTGGTATTGTTTTTGTCATTGGTTGGGTCAACCATGTGACCTATTCATCTCTCTATTCCAATCTCGATGAAAGCGAAGCCGGTGAGATTGTCTCTTACCTGAATGACAACCACACTCCCTATCAGTTGACGGATGGAGGTCGAACAGTCTCGGTCCCTTCAAGCGAGGTATACAAGACCAGAATCTCCCTGGCTACAGAGGGTATTCCGCGTTCGGGGAATATTGGCTATTCCATATTCGACAAAAACAACTTGGGAATGACCGATTTTCTACTCAACCTTAACTTCCGCCGGGCTTTGGAAGGTGAGTTGACCAAGACGATAATGCAGCTAAACGAAGTACAGGCAGCCCGGGTACATATTGTTATGCCGAAAGACAGGTTGTTCAAGCAGGACCAAAAGAAGGCCACTGCTTCAGTGGTCCTGAAATTGAAAGGTTCCGGTCTTTCCAGACATCAGATTGCCGGCATCACTCACTTAGTGGCTTCATCGGTGGAAGGATTAACGCCGGATAATATCACTATCGTGGATTATGACGGCAATCTTCTGTCGTCGGGTCAGGAAACCGACCCCATAGCCGGCCTTAGCGCCAGTCAACTGGAAGTTCGTCAGCAGGTAGAGAAGTACCTTGAACAGAAGGCTCAGACCATGCTGGATGACGTCCTCGGTCGTAGCAAATCTGTCATCCGTGTGACGGCGGAGTTGAATTTTCAGCAACTGGAAAAGACGTCAGAGATGTATGACCCGGATTCACCGTCAATACGAAGTGAAGAGCGGGAAATAACATCGAATACGACTTCAGATACTACCGCCGAGACCGGCAAAAGCCAGGAGGCGGGCAGCTCCGAATCGGTTATTATGAACTATGAGTTAAACAAGACCGTTGAACACATTGTGAATGCGGTAGGCACTATTGAGCGCCTGTCGATTGCGGTGTTGGTAGACGGGATTTACACCCCCGTTGAAAACGACAAAGGGGAGACTGAATCAGTATATCAACCGCGCTCTCAAGAGGAGTTGGATCGGTTGGCAGCCATTGTTAAAAATGCGGTGGGCTTTAACCAGCAAAGAAACGACCAGGTAGAGATGGTCAATATCGCTTTTGATCACCAGAATCTCAAACAAGACAGAGATCTTCTGGACTCCATGTACCAGCGTGACTTCTACTTGGAGATAGCCAAGAAAATCGGGTACGGGCTTCTTGTGATTTTCCTCCTTTTTTACCTCAAGAAAAAGTCAAAGAAACTGTTTTCCGCTTTGGCGAAACTGGCCCCGCCGACCAGACCTGCCGCACGACTTTCAGCAACTGAGGAATCTCCTGAAGAAGAGTCGCCGCTAAGGCGCGTGGTTCCCGAGAAGAGGAAACCGCGGCTGGTCGATGAGATGCAAGAAGCAGCCAAGGCGCAACCGGAGGAAATCGCCAAGGTAGTCAGGACCATAATGAACGAGTAAGCCATCATGGATTACGAGTCAATGACCCCCATTCAAAAGGCCGCGGTGGCGCTGGTAGCGTTTGGTCCCGAAGTTTCCGCCTATGTCCTCAAGGGGCTGAGAGAAGAAGACATGGAGAAAATCACGGTTGAGATTGCCAATCTGCGTGACGTCCCGCCGGAAGTGGAAGAGAAAGTCATCGAGGAATGCTACCAGATTTTCATGGCCCGGCAGTACATATCACAGGGCGGTATCGACTTCGCCCGGCAGGTGCTTGAAAAAGCTGTTGGAGCCCCGAAGGCGAAGGAAATCATGGGGCGCTTAGAATCGTCAATTAAGTCCGGCGGTTTCTCACTTCTTAAAGATATTGATCCCAAGCAGCTCACCAACTTCCTTCAAAACGAACACCCCCAGACTATTTCACTTATTCTTACCCAGTTGACGCCCCAGCACGCTGCGGCGGTGCTGGCAGAATTGACTCCCGAATTGCAGGCTGAGGTGTCGCTTCGGATTGCCACCATGGAAAAAATCGCACCGGAAATCCTGGGAGAGATTGAACAAACACTCGAGGGCCATTTCGAACAGACAACCTTGGGCGAGATGTCTTCTTCGGGGGGAGCCAAGGCAATTGCTGAAATCTTAAATCTCATCGACTCCTCCGCGGAGAAGAATATTTTACAGTCGCTGGAAGCCGAGAATGCCGACTTGTCCGCTGAGGTTAAGAACATGATGTTTGTCTTTGAGGATATTATGCTGTTGGATGACCGCTCCGTCCAGCGTCTGCTCAAGGAAGTTGAGACAAAAGACCTCGCCATTTCCCTGAAGGCCGCCAGTGAAGAGCTGAAAGGAAAGATCTTCTCCAACGTGTCGGAACGAGTGGCAGTGATGATTCAGGAAGAAATGGAATTCATGGGGCCGATACGCCTTTCTGACGTTGAGGCGGCCCAAGGCCGCATTGTGGATGCCGTGCGCCGTCTCGAAGACGAAGGGCAAATTATTATTTCCGGCCGCGGTCGAAAAGAGGATATTATTGTCTAATATCATTCGTCACACCAGACGCGCTCCGAAAGTGTCCATCGGCGAAATGCATCTTGACTTTCAAAAAGAGGTGCTGGCGGAACAAGAGCTCAGTCGCGTCTTTCCTGAAGTATCCGTTGTTACCGGGGCTGATGGAGCCAAGATGATCCCGATTCAGGAGACCTTTAAAATGGTGCCAGCCTTCGAAGATCAAACGCAGGCGGCTCATCGTTCGGGACACGAGGAGGGGTATCAAACAGGATTGAACCAGGGGCGTGAGGAAGGTCGAGCGGAAGCTGAACGGGTACTACGGCAATTTCAACAGGCTATAAAGGATACCGTTGAACAGCGCGAGACGCTTTTAAGAGAAGCCAAAAGCAAGATCCTCGACTTGGTGATGCAGATAAGTCGCAAAGTAACCTTCGAGGCCGTATCCGTTGATCCCCGAGCTACGCTGAGTATAATTAACGGCGTCGTGGACAGCCTTGTTGATCGTTCAAAGCTGAAGATCAAAGTCAATCCTGAGCATCTGCCACTGATTGAGCAAAACATGGAGCGGTTAAAAAAAGAGTCTTCAACTTTCAAGGAAATATCAGTCGAACCCGATCCCCGAGTTCGCTACGGAGGTTGCTTCATCGAAACTCCCACCGGTGATATTGATGCTCGTCTCGAATCGCAATTGGAGGTCATCGAGGAAACGCTTCTGTCCGGCGAGGAGTAGCTGTGAGCTATATTCCCTACGATGTCTATGCCGAGCGTATTAAAAACACTAAGACCATCAAACACTTCGGTAAAGTGACCCAGGTGGTCGGTTTGGTCATTGAGTCAGCCGGACCGGCTGTCTCTATCGGTCGACTTTGTAACATTGAGAATTACCATAATCGAACCAAGGTCAAGGCGGAAGCGGTGGGTTTTCACGACGACCGGATTTTTCTTATGCCGCTGGGAGAAATTTCCGGTATTACTCCTGGCGCTATCGTTACTTCTACGGCGGAGCAACTGCGCCTTCCGGTAGGACAGGAACTGGTCGGAAGGGTGCTGGGTGGCCTGGGACAACCGATTGACGGCAAGGGACCAATAATGACGACCTGTACCCGCACCGTTCACTCTGACCCCATTCCTGCTCTCAAGCGCGAGAGAATCACTGAGCCGCTGCGAACCGGTATCAAGGCGGTTGACCTCATTACCGCTGTCGGCAAAGGACAACGTATGGGCATCTTCTCGGGATCAGGCGTAGGGAAATCAGTGATGCTCGGAATGATGGCGCGCGGCTCTTCGGCTGATGTCAATGTGGTGGCTCTGGTCGGAGAGCGGGGAAGAGAAGTGAGGGAGTTTATCGAGAACGATATCGGTACTGAAGGAATGAAAAGAACAGTTGTTGTTGCGGTGACGTCGGATCAGCCAGCGTTGATTCGAATCAAAGGCGCTCTGGTGGCCACTGCTATTGCCGAGTATTTTCGGGACCTGGGGAAAGATGTTATGCTTTTGATGGATTCTCTGACTCGCATTGCCATGGCCCAAAGAGAAATCGGCATTGCCGTTGGCGAGCCTCCCACGGCCAAGGGCTATACTCCTTCCGTTTTTGCTCTCCTGCCGAGGTTGTTGGAAAGAGCCGGTCAGACGGAGCGAGGTTCGATTACCGGTCTGTACGCTGTCTTAGTTGAAGGAGATGACCTCAACGAACCGATTTCAGACGCCGTCCGGTCGCTTCTGGATGGTCATGTGACTCTTTCGAGAAAGTTGGCCTCGATGAACCAGTACCCGGCAGTGGATATCCTTGATTCGATCAGCCGATTGATGAAAGATGTTTCGACCGAAGAGGAAATCAGCCTGGCCGGTCAGGTTCGTGAATTAGTGTCAGTTTATCGAGAAGCCGAGGATTTGATTACTATCGGTGCCTATGTCAAAGGCTCCAATCCTAAGATTGATCGAGCCATTTCGAAAATTGATGAGATCAACCAGTTTTTCCGCCAGGGCATCAAAGAGCTGACTGACTACCGGGACTCATTTCAAGCACTAAAGATGATTATGCAGGATTAGCAGGAGGTCGGGTTCCTCCGCTTCCGGTGGACGCCGGAGGCGGAGAATAAACCGACATGATCCTCTATGAAAAAGTTCAAGTATCGCCTCCAAACCCTCCTTAAAGCCCGGGAGCAGCTTGAAAAAGAAAGACAGAAGCAGCATGCGGCTGCCCTACACCAGGTCTACAACCAGCAGCAGACGCTAAGGCAAATCGCCAAAGACAAGCAAGATACTTTTAGCGGGCAGCGTCGAGGTATGACCGGGTCGGTGTCGGTGGCCGAGATGCTCGTTTATACCCGGCACATCCTCAAGCTGAAGAGGGAAATGTTGGCCGGGCGAGAACTGTTAAACATTCTCAAGAAAGACGAGGGTGAAAAACGACGATCCCTGATGGAAGCCTCAAAAGAACACAAGATCTACGAGAAGTTGAAAGAACGCCAACAAGAGCAATTCAATTATGCTGTCGAACAGCATGCTACCAAAGAAAACGATGAGGCTGCCCTCAACAGCTTCCGTCTGAAGAAGCGTGCTGAAGAGTAACATCTGGTTTGTAGAATAGCCATCGTGGTTTGCAGATGTCCTGCCAACAAATAGGCTACGGGCAAGGTGGACATAGAGGGTGTTCAGGAAGAGATAATTTACTACGTGCCCGTGATGTTCTTATTCTTAACCTTAATCAGCAATTGTGAGCAGGTCTTACCGTACCACTTCTCAGCTAAACAATTTCGAAGTTTTCGTATACTGGATCTAAAAGCACGGTGGCGGTAGCGGTCCACCCTGGAAGAGGTAACTCACTAAATAAGTCAGATCGGCAACATTGATCTGCTCCCCGGCGTCACCGTCGACATTGCCCTCAGGAGTACACACCGGCTCCGGACCGCCTTGGAACAAAAAGGCAACCAAATAGGTAAGGTCGGCTACATTGACGAGATCAGCAGGGTCGTTATCAACGTTCCCGCGGTTTCCTACACAGCAGGAAGGATTTTCCTGAATATCAAGGTAGCCTTTTTGGAACTGCGGCCTGAAGGCATTGGCTATTGAATCTGAGAAGGTGGTTGAGTACTCTTTGTTATCGACGGCTATGGTAGTGGTATCCAAAGTGACTACCTGAGGGGAAATGGTCGGCAAATAGGAAAAGAAAAGCTGGCCCAACAGGCCGTTTCCTGGGGATATCAACAATTCCCCCGAAAAGGGAAAACAGTAAACAGTAACTGTGTTAGGACCTGTTAGTATTCCCTTGAGAGAGACATAATCGGCTCGTCCTCCAACGAACGAAAATGAATCTACCGTGACGTCAGGCGAGTCGTAGATCATGGTCACTTCAACCCCGGCCAGGGCCTCGTCATTGTAGAAATAAATAGGTACAATCCCCGGGTCGGTAACATAAGCAACAACCGAATCTACAACAACTGTGTCCGAAAGACCTGGGTCATAACCCAGCGGGTCGCTGTTAGAGACTGCAGCGATAGAGACAACAAGTCCCACTGCGATAGTCAACATTTTCCAACGCATATACATATCCTTTTCTTAAAAGAGTTGATACAGCAAAATCAATGCTACATTAGAAAAGGAATAATAAGGTACTCACCTTTCGTGTATATATTTAGAACAGCTCATGTAAGTACTTGGCAAAACACTCCTTTGAGCGCCTGCAATATAATACTAATGGTACTTAAACGCAACCTTTTTTTGGGGGATGTCCACACCGATATGCAATTTCTTTCCGAATCAGGTGAAAACAGCCGCTGATAACGGTAAGAGCTCTCTCCCCTCATTAATAATATAGGGCCTGTTTAAAAAAGTCCCATCCTCGTCATTGCGAGCGACAGCGAAACAATCTCAACTATTGAATGACAACGAGATAGCCACGTCGCTTCGCTCCTCGCTATGACGCTTCCTATGTTTTTCAACACGCCCATATAGAATGTTATCC
>Ga0315549_1003112_pt1 | contig 15064 bp, 16 predicted proteins | sample SalMarSW160200MG_FD_203101 | JGI IMG/M metagenome (GOLD analysis project Ga0315549, IMG submission 203101) | Salt marsh sediment microbial communities from the Plum Island Ecosystem LTER, Massachusetts, United States - Salt Marsh Sediment SW1601-200 ... | reverse complement strand
TTGGCAAGATACCATTTGACGTGGCAGAGGCTGAAACTGAAATTGCTGGCGGAATACTGGTTGAATATTCTGGTAGAAACCTTGCCCTATTCTATATCGCAAGCGCAATACGAGCTTTTGCCATGGCAGCTTTGATAGTAGCTTTGTTTTTCCCGTACAATCCCTCGTCTGTAATTGGAAGCGGGGTACCTGCTCTTGCAACGGTTGTGGATGGGTTGTTCTTCCTGGTCAAAGTCTTTGTGGTGATGTTCGTTTGTATAATGTTGATACGCGCTGCCATGGCGCGTTTCAAGATTGACCAGGCAAGTAAAGTCTATGTCGTCGCGATGTCACTCATAAGTCTTGTCGGTCTGATATTGATATGGGCAGATATGGTAATGTGAGGCGAAATATATGGAAATAGTAAAGGTATTGCTAAAGCAACTCGTTCAACCTCCGGCGACAAACAAGTTCCCGGCAAAATACGCTCCGGTATCAACCATCAAATTCCTAGAGAGGATTAAGGAAGGCAAACTGAAGCTAATACCACCAATTCCAGTACCTCCCGGGTTTCGTGGGAAAATTGCCTACGACCGGGAGAACTGCATCGGTTGCCAGCTGTGCTACAAGATATGCCCCACCCGGGCCATCGAGTGGTTGCCTGAGGAAAAAAAGGTCAAGGTGTTTATGTCACGCTGTTGTTTCTGCGCCCAGTGTGTTGACATCTGCCCGGTGAATACGCTGGCTATGACGGAAGAGTTTCTGCTAGCCACCTATGATAAGTACGCCGACGAGCTGGTAATCATTGACAGCGGCGAGCTACCGGGCTCGGTGAAGAGAAAGAAACCAGCCGCCGAAGCCGCAGAGAAGCCAGCCGAGCAGAGCTAGCTCCTTTACCCCAGCAGCGGAATTTCAGCTGTCCGTCCTTCCAAAATAGCCTCAGCCAGTTTCTTCACGCTTTTGCGCACCGCTTTTGAAATGCCCATACCCGTCTCTGTCTGCTCAGGCTGCACTCCGATAAGCAGGACCTTGCCGCAAAATTCCTCTACATAAGATATAAACATGGGGAGGGGTATGTGGTGTGTGGAAAAGGACAAAATGCTGATTTTCTCTGACGTGATTGTGCGCAGAGCACCAGGGGGTAACCCCATATCGGCGGCATCTACCAGTATCAACAAGTCAGGCCGGTGCTGGCGGATAACCGAGGTATAGCTTTCCGGAGCAGTGCCGGCGTCTATGGCCATAATCTCAGTGGGGAGGAGAGTCTTGGCTCTGTGCCGCCTCCGGTTGAGCACGTCCACCACGCAGGTGCCGGCGGCGTCATCACCGCCCAGCCGGTTGCCGATGCCCAGGACTATTGTACCGCTCATCTGTTGTCCACAGCCCATAAACTCCGACCATGCTTACTTTTGTGAGTATTCTATTCCCATTTCATACCCCTTAGCAACAAGACGACGAGCGGGGACTATCAAATTTTTAGCCGTTGACGAGCCACTGTTGGGGGTGTTAACATTCCTTGTTTCTACTGGTGCGGCGCTGTGTGGGTTGCCTAGCTGAAAGGAAGTGGTATAGCGATTTACTTCATTAAAGAAATCATGGTGCCGTTGAAAAATCTCAAAACAAGGAGGGTCTCATGGCTTATGAGAATTTAACCATAGAGCGGGAGGATAATATCGGCATAATCGCCTTGAACCGGCCGCCGGCAAATCCCATAAATCTGGCTGTGCTCGATGAGCTGGATGCAGTCCTGACCGAGTGGGAAAAGGATAAAGCGGTGAGAGCCATAATCATCACTGGCGCCGGCGAGAAGGTATTTTCCGCCGGCTTTGACGTGAAAACAATCGGAACGCCGGAGGGCGAGAAGGCTGCAGTCAAGGGGCGGGAGGTGTTCAGGCACATCGAGAAGTATCCCAAGCCCGTAATAGCCGCCATGAATGGCTCTGCCTTCGGTGGTGGTTGCGAGCTGGCCATGTCCTGCCACTTCAGGATAATGGTCAACTCTGAGCGGGTGACAATAGGACAGCCCGAAATTGACCTGGGTATTGTACCTGGCTGGGGCGGCACCCAGCGGTTGCCCAGGCTGGTGGGTAAGACTAAAGCGCTGGAAATGCTTCTGCTCAGCACCAGAATCAACGCCCCTGAGGCTTTGAGCATCGGGCTTATAACGAGGATGTCTCAACCGGGGCAGTTGATGAATGATGCTAAAGAACTCGCCAGGACGCTGGCGAAAAAGGCACCGATTACTGTACAGATAATCCTCGACATAGTAACCCGAGGACTCGAGACCACTACCGAGCAAGGCTTGAAAATAGAAGAGGAAGGATGGCATCGGGTAGAAAAAACAAAGGATGCCAAGGAGGGGATAAAAGCGTTCATCGAGAAGCGAGAGCCGGTCTTCACCGGTGAATAGCTTTCTGCGGGCGAAAGCAAAAAGTTGAAATGAGGGTTTCTAACATGAAAACTGAAGAAATCAAGAAAATTGCGGTCATGGGGGCCGGTGACATGGGACATGGCATCGCCGAGGTGGCGCTGCTTGCTGGCTACAAGGTGGCAATGCGGGACATCGAGCAGAGATTTATTGACAAGGGGCTTTCCAGAATCGAGGAGAGCCTGGAGAAGCTCGTGGAAAAGCAGAAAATCACCGAAGAGAACAGGAAGGCGATGCTGGCTAATATCCAGACCTTTATTGATATTGCCGAGTCTGTTAAGGACGCTGATTTTGTCATTGAGGCCGTTCCCGAGGTTATGGACCTCAAGGAGCAGGTTTTCCAGGCCCTAGATGCCGCCGCTCCAAAACATGCCATACTGGCTTCCAATACATCCACTATGAGCATCACGGAGATCGCCTCGGCTACGAAAAGGCCAGAGCAGGTCGTCGGCATGCACTTCTTTAACCCGCCAGTCCTCATGAAGCTCGTCGAGGTCATAAAGGGAAAAAAGACAGGCGAGGCGGCAATGCAGCTGACATATGACCTGGCGTTGAGGATGAACAAGGTGCCGGTCAGGATTGAGAAGGACTCTGCCGGATTTATCTATAACCGAATCACCGCGCCAACTCAAATCCTGCTTGGCCTCATGGTAGAAAGGGGCGTGGCTACCCCGGAGGAAATCGATGCCAGGATGAAAAAGGCGGGTATGCCTATGGGGCCATATGAGCTGATGGACTATATAGGGCTGGATGTCAGCTATCACATCGCTCGTAATCTTTCTGACAGGCTCTCTCGCGACCACGAGCCACCCACCTGGCTCAAAGCTAAGATTGACGCTGGTGAGATGGGGAAGAAGACGGGACAGGGCATTTACGACTGGTCCAAAGGCAGACCGGAGATAGATTTATCCAGGGCGAAAGAGGATTTCGACCCCACTGTCTTCACTGCCCTTCAGGTTAACGAGGCGACAAAACTGCTCGAGGAGGGGGTAGTCAAGAGTCCGGACGAAATTGACAAGGCGATGGTTAATGGTGGCGGTGCGGCGCTTGGTCCTTTCCAGCTTGCCAGGGAGATAGGGTATGATAAATTAGCCAGAATATGCGACGAGCTTGCCAAAAAGTTTGCTGTCAAAGTGTTCGAGCCGACTGAGACGTTGAAGAAGGGGAGACTGTCTTAAAACTGGCCTGCATTATCACCAAACTTCATCTAGAAATTAACAGCGCCAGCCTCAAGGCTGGCGCTTCTAACTTTCCTGGTGGAGGCGGGGGAGAGTTGGGCTCCGTCGTCCAAAAGAATTTTGAATAGTCTAAGAGAAAGGCGAGCTTTGGCGGTGGTGTCCAGATAGATTCTGCTAATGATATACTTCATATGATTTGACTTAACTCTTGAAATGCCTGCTTTTCTATTTGTAGACATTTTAGAATACTTTGCTGTACATCGGGTAGAAATTCCGGGGTTTTCTCCAAGTCCTGTACTGCTTTCTCCATCAGAATATCCATCTCTTCTTTAATCACCATCATAGACTGTATCTCCCCAGGTTTATGCTTAAATAACTTATTCTTTTCAACTATTAGCTCTCGCATTCTCTTTAGATTGGGCCAGGAGTCAGGCATTAACTTGTAGGCTATTTCTCTCCATACAACTGCTGATTCTCGTATCATTTTGGCTATTTCCCTTAGGGCCGGTTGGTTTATTATCGAGCTGGCTTCTTCAAGAAATTGAGCGTACATTTTGCGGAAGGCACTTCCTCCAGTGCCACCCGTTTCAATATAGATAAAACCATTCATCAAAGCACCCAAGAGATTGATTCCGCTAAATTGTTCAGGCCACTTAACCACTATCTTTGACCATTTTTCAATTCCTGGAAGCCCGATATTCTTTATCGGAGGCTTGAGCATATTCTGGCAGCACTCTCGAATACTTTCCTTGATACCTTCCTTTAAATTCCCGACTGCTTTAGGGTAATCTATTTTGAGCAATCTATGCTTAGGTGGAAACGGGGGGAATTTTGAACCGCGTGCTTTGGCTAAATCAGTTAGTGTTACCGTTACCGGATTAATACCAATGTCATAAATATGAACCTCATCATTTGCTTCATCAAGGCCAAAGACGACAAAAACATGGCCACCGAAATGTGCTACCTCAGGGATGGTTAAGTAGGGAAGGTAAACCATATCTCCATAAACAACAGCTGGTTCACCAGCGTGAAGTAGTGCCTTTAGTTCCTCATATCCTTTCTTAGCACTGCCTGTTTCCATAGCGGTTGCGTTACCACCAATTCTCCGACAGATATCCCTGGGAAAATCCGGACCTTTACCATAACGGCCGCCAACGAATGGGCTCGGCATCATCTTCATGTACCAGTATATAAAACTGATTCCTCCACCTAGTCCTAAGAGCATTTCCTCTGATAATGATAGCCCATGATAGTCAAGTACTCTCTTCAACGCAGTGGTTTCACAGTGTTTGCCAATATACGGTTTGAATCCTTCCGGTACTATCTTTTCTGGCATTCTAATTCCTCCTTCTCTTGTCACATAATAGCAGCTTGTTCAGCTTCCAACAAAAGTTCGTAATGCCACATTGAGCAACGGTTATTTAAGATAATATAAAGGACAGCAAGAGGCAACTTTCCGGCAATAACGGGGAGTTCGAGGATTGGTCCAATTTGTATAATCTCTAAAGAAAGAAACGCTAGCCGCAAAGGGCTAGCTTTATCAATTTTCTTGGTGGAGGCGGGGGAGAGTTGAACTCCCCGTCCAAAAGAAGGTTGCCAGAATATCCTACAAGCTTAGTCAGCTCTTTTTATCTCATCTAGCTTTAATCTGCTGACCGAATCCAGCTAGACCAGCCAATTTTTCTTAGCCAACCCCTATCGGCATCAGGATTGGAGCGCCTCGATTTTTTCTGACACCTAATTCCAAACTTCGAGGAGAGCTCAGGTTAGATGTGAACCATTAAGCGTAAACAGGTTCGCCAGTTATTTTTTGCCACTTGTTTTATGAGGTTAGTGGCACCTCAGCCTGCAATTCTGTAGGCCTCCCCCTGTCGAACCCACGCGCCCCCATATTTCAGCCTGCTTCCTCGTCACCTCCTTCTATACTTCAGCGCCCGGTCCATCTCCCTTTCTGCGTCCCGACGGGCGATAGCTTCCCTTTTATCGTAAACTTTCTTCCCTTTGGCCACCCCCAGCTCCACCTTAGCCACCCCATGTTTAATATACAGCTTAAGGGGCACTAAAGTCAAACTCTTCTGCATTACCTTGCCGGCAAGGATATCAATCTCTTTTCTATGAAGAAGAAGCTTGCGAGGCCTGATTGGCTCATGTGCGTTATAGCTGGCAGCATCGTAGGAGGCAATGTGGCTATTATAGAGCCACAGCTCACCATTTTCTGGCCTGGCATAGGCATCACTCAGATTTACCTTGCCTGCCCTGATGGACTTAATCTCGGAACCTTTGAGAACAATACCTGCCTCAAAGCTCTCCTGAATATGATAGTCGTGGTAAGCCTTGCGATTAACGGTTATTACGCCGGAACCTTTCGCCATATGGCAATTTTAGCACCGGGACATAGGGTGAGCAATTTATAGTACAGTTCCTGATAAACTCCGTGAGGTTGCCACGCGGAGTTTACCCTGAGCGAAGGGCTAGCAATGACGATTCGCGTTGCTAAACGACCGCAGTTATTCCTTTTTCTTCTCCAGTCCTTGTTCCCTGGCAAATACCTTTGTGTGCTTACTTCTCTCGTCAGCTTTGGCAAGCAGCCAGACGAAGGTGCCTATGAGAGCAAGGCCAATACCAAGCCCAATAGGCGAGCCCCAAGATAGGATTAGCCACAAATCTTCCATTTGTCCTCCTTTAATTACACATTTAGTTTTATTACCAGATTGTATGTGCAGGCTTATAGTGAAGTCAAGAGGGTGTGCTGCGCACCATCAAAACCCATTTCGCAAAAGATGAATTTACTAGAAGGAGGAGGCTGTTTTAAAATGTAGTGGAGGGAAAGGGATTGTATAATTATGCAGAACGCTATTTATTGAGAAAGGAGCTATGCCATGAGCCGTGCCGATAGATTTTACCTATTCGTAACTGTTTTTCTAGTTATCGCCGCAATAGCTGGCGGTGTCTTGCTGGCGGTGCAGCACAGCCGAAACCAGCCTGTGGAAATCGTTCTATCTCAAACAGAGCCTCCAGAGCAAAGCGGGGATATTTGCATCGGCGGCGCTGTGGCTAACCCCGGCATATATGCGTTAAAGGAAGGTGATACCTTGCAGACGCTCCTTTCCGATGCCGGCGTTGAACCCGATGCCGACCTCAGCCATATCGAGCTTTATATTCCACGGGAAGGCGAAGTCCAATCTTCTCAGAAGATAGACATCAACCGGGCCGAACCCTGGCTTCTCGAAGCCCTGCCCGGCATAGGTGAGGTATTAGCTCAAAGAATTGTGGATTACCGCAGTGAAAACGGCCCTTTCAAAAGAATCGAGGACTTGCTTAAGGTCAGCGGCATCGGCGAAGCGACATTTGAAAAGATAAAGGATTACATAACCGTGTCAGAATAGGAAGCCTTCCCCAAATCCGCTGGCTGGGTTACTTCTTTTTATTCCCTTGCTATCTGTAGGGCAAGAATGAAACAGAATCCGCTCAAGATTGCAAATAAATCGACTCTTATCTCATCACTTCTTCGGGCCCTTCCGCAGATATTCAGAGGCGTTCTTCCGCGCTTTCTTTCCTGTCTTTTTGGCTGCTTTCTTCTGAGCCATCCGTCTCCTAGTAAACGCAATTCCCTTTGCGACATTATAGCAGCCTGGTAGACGACACACAAGAAACACAAGGTTTGAGGATAGTCTGAGACTTCATAAGTCGATAGTGTAAATGAACTTTTTAGAAGGATTTGGCTCTTGGGCTAAAAAGAGAAGCCGACGTATGAATCAAATACTCAGCTTAGAATATAGTTCCTCCAAATAGTTTCTCATCCTCTCCAACGATTGCTCGCAATACGGTATGACCTCCATGTCCGCATGTCCTTGTGAGGGGTCTTCTGGGTCCCTAAGTAGATACGTCTTTACATTTCCAATTGGAATGTCAAGCCTTACAGCACCGCTTGCAATTTCCTCACCCTCTAGTATTGGCCTCGTATATACCTCACGACGCCGGATCTTTTCAAACATGTTCCTTCCCACCATTTCGGGGGTTATTAGCACTGAATGCTCAAGGTGAATTAGCTCTCGATGCGTTGCTGAATTGCGGTAGTTATTGAGCGTCCAAAGCCATGAATTCTTTATACTCAGTAGCCTCTGAATTCGGCCAACTACTTTTGACGCATTCGTATCTTTCTCTTCGAGGCAGCGTTTCAATTCGGCCAGTTTAGTAGTAGCCTCATTCTTTGGCAACCCCACTTCATATCTGTCATTTATCTTCTGCAAAAAGAAGTCTTTGGCAGATACAATCTCAAAGAAGAACCCGTCCAGGTTTGCTCTTCTTTCGAGCAGTTCTTCCTTTTTTATGTATGCAAGGCCACCTACACCTGCCGCTAAAGCCTTGAGGTTGTCTAGAAAATATCTTGCAAGTTCCAATTTTGTCGTTACTTCCCTAAACAAAGGAGTAACCTCCTGATGAACAGCATTTGCTCCACTTTTACCTCCTGCCAAACCCGCCCGCTGGCTGGGCTTGCTGCTATTCGCCTTTAGGCTGAGCAAGCCTCACCCTGATTGCGTGGAGGCGACCGTTGGGGTCGCGTGTAACCTCAAATTCCACTTCTTGCCCTTCTCTAAGGGAACCATAGTCCACCCCTTGAAGCTGGTTGCGGCCAAAGAAGAGCTCTTCTTCCTGCTCTGTCTTGATGAACCCAAAACCACGGTCTGCAACTAGCCGTTTTATTGTGCCCTTTTGCATAGAATGCCTCTCCAAATCCGCTGGCTGGGCTATCCTTCGTATCAGCCTACCTGACGGTTGTCTCTTCGTAACCCATCACCTCACCGCTATCAGGGTCTACCTGGTATCGAAAGTTTCGGCGCTCCTGACTAAAGACGCCCTTCTTGTATATGAGGACTCCTTGAACCTCCCAGAACTCTCTAGTGGCCGCAGCAGTATACCAGACTTTGCCAAAGGTAAGGCTTCTAAGCTTCCCTCCATATTGACCTTCAAGCATTCGTCTTACGGCTGCTTCGGCTGCCGTGGCATCAATTGCTTTCTTTTGACTCATTGTCGGTTCTCTTTTTCCACCCACGTGTTGCCCAGATACTCTGGAGCGACTCCCACCATCTATTGTATCACAGCCGTCAACATGTTCAGTGAAGTTTGAGAATAGCTTGGCTCTAAATCGAATCAGAGCCATTTGTGCTGCCTCGCCGCCTTTTTGCCTGTGTAGCCAGTGCCGCTGAGACCAGCACCAGCAAGCCTACTACGGCCGCCTTCTCGGCCAGAGTGGAATATAAAATGCCGTCCTACAACTGAGGCGAGATTCTTCGCCCCGATTTGTCGGGGCAATGGGTTTTCCTTTAAAGAAGTAAAAGCTGGCTGACTTTCTCATTCCGGTAACTCCCATGGTAAGTGCTACCCATGTATCTCAGCCTCCGGAGAGATATCCGACGAAGTTAGCTGTTATGGAGTAATCTCCATTCATGGTGATAGTTGTTAAGAAGCAATCGACAGTCTTGACCGTCGCCACATCGCCGGTCCAATTGACAAACCAGTAGCCGAGAACCGGCCTAGCCACCAGTCTCACCACTTTTCCCTCGTTATAGGTAAAAGTCCCCTCTCCAGGGGTAGTTACCACCCCTCCACAGGTACTATCGATAGTGAGGTTGTATTGAACAGGAGTACATCCTACCATCCCGACAATTAAGGCTACCGCAACCAAAAAGATGCCAACTCTTGTCATGGGTATGAGCCTCAGAGAGTCATTGTATCACAAGCGAGAGAACCGGCACTATGCATCTTTGTGGTGTCGGTCGATACCTAGTGCCCTCGCCAGTCGTCAATATCAGGATGACTGAAGGCGTAAACAGCGACTACTATTAACATTATCAAACAGAATAGAATGTTTGGTCTAAGCCATTCCTATTCCCTCTCCAAATCCGCTGGCCGGGCTACTTGTCAGGCAAAGTACACATCCTAATTATATCACTTGCTGCATCTTCCAATATGACTCCGCTTTACCACGAGATAAGCTATTCATATCTATCCTTGATGAATGCAAGATGGTAAACTAGGTCATCCATAGTTGCCAGTATTGGCGGACTCTTCCATGTGGCTTCTCTATGTTAGCTGTGCCTGGGTCGCCGGGATATTTTTGGGTTCAAAGCTTAGCCTGCCTCTGTTTGCCCTCGCCTTCGGACTTATCCCTTTCGCGCTTATACCTTTCCTCCCCAGCAGCAAAAAGACTTTAATAGTAGCCGGGTTATGCCTCCTGGCCCTCCTCAGCGGCAGCCTTCGCTTCCCATCAAGCTTACCTCCAGTAGATGAGCATTCTCTGTGCTTCTATAATGACAAAGGGACCGTAGGGATTCAAGGCATGGTGGCAGAGGAGCCTGACATTCGGGATAGATATTGCCTGCTGACATTCTCCGCCAGCGAAATAATTGTAAATGACGAAAGGAAAGAGGTATCGGGAACTGCCTTAATTCGAGTACCCCGATACCCTGCCTACCAGTATGGTGATGTCCTCAAAATAACGGGAAGGCTGGAGACACCTCCCCAATTTGAAGATTTCGACTACAAAAGCTACCTGGCTCGCCAGGGAATTTATTCGCTCATTTATTATCCCGGGGTGGAAGTTCTAGACCATGGCCAGGGCTTGAAACCTTTGCAGTGGATTTACTCTTTGAGGGCAAGGCTCTCTGCTTCCTTAGCCAGAGCCTTGCCTGAGCCACAAGGTTCATTGGCCCAGGCTATTTTGCTGGGCTTGAGAGGCAATATACCTGATTCCCTTTACGAAGCCTTTTCCAGGACGGGGGCGGCACACCTGCTAGCTATCTCCGGCTTACATATAAGCATCATTATTGCCATGCTCCTCAGCTTTGGTATACTGGTCTTTGGCCGGCGGCGTTCCATATACATCTGGTTGACCCTGGCGCTTATGTGGCTTTATGCCCTGCTTGCCGGGATGCATCCGCCGATAATTCGGGCGGCAATCATGGGAAGCCTGTTTTTAATAGCTGAATATCTGGGGAGGCAGCGAAGCGCCATAATTGCCCTGGCGTTCGCTGCCGCAGTGATGGTGGGAGTCCAACCCCATGTCTTGTGGAGCGTATCTTTTCAGCTCAGTTTTCTGGCCATGGCCGGTCTTATTCTCCTCTATCCTTACTTCCAAGCGTGGGGGAGAAGGGGTGTTGCTTCCTTATTTGGAGCTAGAGAAAAGATTGCGGCCGCAGGCGGTATGATAACCGACGGCTTTGCCATAACCCTGGCAGCTATCGTGGCAGTTGGGCCGCTTATAGCTTATAACTTTGGTATAGTCTCCCTGGTTGCCTTGCCGGCAACTTTCTTCTCATTGCCTGCTCTGCCCTTTATCATAGTCACGGCAGCGTTAGTCGCCTTCGTGGGACTACTTGCTTCGCTTGCGGCTCAAATACTCGGCTGGCTGGCCTGGCTTTTTCTCAGCTATCTCATTTTGGTAGTTCAAGGCTTTGATGCCCTACCCCACTCTTCATTAGAGGTGGCCACTGTTTCTACCTGGCATATCTGGGGGTACTATGTTATATTGGCGGGAGTTATAGCATCCCTCAACCACCGAAAACAGTTGGCTGATTTTTCCTCCAAATTGACTTCAGGAATAAAGAAAGTCGCTGAGGGCGTTCCTAAACCTCGCCTCGGCTTTTCTACGAAATGGCTTATCCTTCCCCTTTTGGTAGTAGCTATCCTGGTGTGGTCTGTGGCTCTGACCACGCCTGATGACAAGCTTCATGTGAGTTTTCTTGACGTGGGACAAGGAGATGCCATCCTGATTCAGACGCCCGATGGCCAGGACATACTCATTGATGGCGGTCCCAACCCCCAGAAAATTAATCTGGAGCTGGGCGAGAGGCTTCCCTTCTGGGATAGGACGATAGACCTCGTGGTCTGCACTCAACCTCACGCCGACCATGTCACAGGCCTGGTAGAGGTCCTTCAGAGGTACAAAGTGAAGCAAGTACTTGAGCCTGGAGTATCTTATAACTCCTCTATCTATCAGGAATGGCTCAGGCTTGTTGAAGATAAAGGAATCGAACATAACATAGCCCAGGCCGGACAGGAGATTGATTTGGGCAACGGAATTACTATAGAAATACTTAACCCTCTCGCAGAGTTTTTTCAAGGGACTAGCTGCGATATAGATAACAATGGGGTAGTGTTAAAGCTGGCCTGGAACAAAGTTAGCTTCCTGTTTACTGCCGACATCAGAGAAGAAGCTGAATTCGAGCTTATCGGGCAGCGAGCCAATTTGAAAAGCACTGTGCTGAAGGTGGCTCATCACGGCAGCGAGACCTCCACCACCTCGCAGTTTCTGGCTGCGGTTGACCCTGAAGTGGCGGTGATTTCGGCAGGGGCAGATAATCCCTTTGGCCATCCCAGCCCTGAGGTGGTGGAGAGACTGATTGACAGGCTGGGTGAGGACAATGTTTATCGCACAGATGAGGATGGCACCGTCGAGTTCATTACCGATGGGGAGAGGCTCTGGCTAAGATTTACCAGGAGTGAAGGTTGTAACCATCCCTGACCGCGTCCGCCGCTCACTCCAGGTGAGCCGTATTGCGACGGTAGAAGTAGGCAGGAACCCAACCACAAACGGCACCTAGCTTTCTCCTAAATTCCGTCGGCAGCCCGAGATATGAGATAAATACCCATAGATAATAGACTCGCCGCAGCAGCGCGGCAGCAAAACCATCGAAAACACGATTCCCCAACTGAGCCAGCACCAGATTCCTGCCCATATATATTACCTGCCCCTTAAACTTGTAACGGAAGGGAAGCTGGTCCTGACCTCGCATGGCGCGGACGATATTCCTGGCACAGGCCGGACCCTGTCGCTGAGCTACTTGCTGGGTTGGGGGATAGGGTACCGAGCCCTGCTCTTGTAATACATAAGCGCAATCCCCGAGTACGTAGACCCCGGGTGACTCCGGGACTTCCAGATACTGATTCACCATGATGCGCCCGCCCTTCGCCTTCTCGAAAGGCAGCGATTCCACAACAGCCACCGGCTTCACCCCCGCTACCCAAATAACAGTGTTGGTTGCTATAGTTTGCCCATCGGCAGTCTGAATACCACCTGACCAGACCTTGGTAATACGAGTTTTCAATAACACCTCAATTCCTCGAGAGCGCAGCCGGCTGATAGCCAGTTCCGACATTTTAGCCTTCATGCCAGATAAGAGAGCATCTTGTGCCTCAGCCAGAAGCACCCGGGTCTGGGACATCAGGGAAGGATAGTCCCGTACCAGCGCCCTGCGCACGAAGTCCTGAATAGCCGCCGCCAGTTCTATCCCGGTGGGCCCGCCTCCCACCACCACAAAAGTGAGTAGCTCACGCCGGCGTTGTTCATCTCCTTCCCGCAATGCCGCCTCGTAGTTATCCAAAATGTGATTGTGGATGCTGACAGCATCTCTCAGAGATTTCAAGATTAGCGAATTTTCCTCGACATCGGCCATTCCAAAGAAATTGGTAGTGCTGCCCAAAGCCACCACCAAATAGTCCCACTCCAGCTCTCCATCATCGGTACTGACTACCTTCCTCTCTACATCTATACCCTGCACCTGGCTCTGCTTGAACTTAACCGGCCCCGCAGCACCCCTTCTTCTCAGCAGGGCATGCAAGGGGAAAGAGATATGACCGGGCTCAACGCTCCCGCTAACTATTTGCCATATAAAGGGCAGAGGATGATGATAATTCCGCTGGTCCACCAGTGTTACCTCCAGCCCCGGCGTACCAGCGGAGGCCTTCTTCAACTCCAGTGCAGCGCTAATCCCCGCCACGCCCGCGCCCAGGATAAGCACTCTCTTCTTGTCTCCACCCACGGCCATCTCACACTAAAGGAAGTTTTGCTCGTTTTAATAAGATTAACGTTAGTTTATCCAGATGTCAATGATAATATCAGGAGACTGTTTACTGGTTACCGCATGTCATTGCGAATGAACACGCCGAAGCAACCGCGGAACATTAACATATGTATTTTATGCGGGTTGCCTGAATCACTTAATTGGAGTATTCTTCTAAACAGGAACCATAGCTCAGTCGATTAAGGCACAGGTAGCAGGAATATGGGAATAGAAACGGAAATTCGGTATCTGGATGATATGAAGATGGTCCTTTATGACAAGGCATGGGCAAGAACCGCCCCCAACTTCGAGGTTTATTATATGGAGCGAGGGCTCGAGGAGAAAGATGGCTTAAGGTATGATATTACGACAATTCCGCCCAAGATGCTGGGCCAAGAATTTGTAAAAACAAAAGGACATTACCACATTGGGGGATATCAAGAACTATATATTGTTTTGGAAGGAGAGGGAATTTTCTTGATGCAAAAGAAAGGAGAGGGGAAAATCCAAGATGTTTGCTATGTAAAAGCAACGAAGGGAGATCGTGTTTTAGTTCCTTTTTCTTATGGACATGTAACAATCAATCCCGCTTCAAAAATATTGAAAATGGGAAATTGGATATCAAAAGAATGCAAATCCGACTATGAAAGTATTGAAACAAAAGGAGGATTTTCGTATTACTACACGCAAGCCGGGTGGATCAAAAATAAAACTTATGAAGAGGTTCCCGAACTTCGTTTTGAAATGCCCCTGGAATCAATGCCGAGAAATTTAGATATCTTGAAAGGGCCTAAAACTAAATAAAAGGGGCCTTATCCCCGATTGTCGGCTTGACGACGAGGGCTTCGCTGCCGGGCTGCTGCGGCGATTCTTTTATCTATAGGTAATGCTAAACAGGGTTGACCCAACCCATATAGATGCGATAAACTTTATAAAGCAGTACCTCGCCCGGTCCATTATTTCGAGTGACCAGGGTAGAGCTGAAAGGGCATAGTCGGTCGGGAAGATGTGTGGGCAAGTCAACAGACACAGCAGTGGGGTGGCTGGGTGAAAGCTTTAGTTCTAGCTGCCGGCAAAGGCACAAGACTTAAGCCGCTAACTAACACTATCCCAAAGCACCTCCTGCCAGTGGGCAATAAGCCGATTTTATTTCATGTGCTGGACTATATAAAAGAAGCTGGCATCAAAGATATCGGCATCGTTGTATCTCCAGACTCCGGCCCTTACATAGAGGAAGCCATCGGTACTGACTCAGAGTGGGGAGCGAAGATTACATTCATCGTCCAGCCTGAACCCCTGGGGCTGGCGCACGCTGTCAAGGTAGCCCAGGGCTTTCTCGGCGATTCACCTTTTCTCATGTTCCTGGGCGACAACCTCATCCAGGAAGGCGTCAAAGATTTCCTGGGCGAGTCCCCTGTTTCCAACTCCGATGCCAGCATTCTCCTCAAGGAAGTGCCCGACCCAAGGACTTTTGGCGTAGCTGAGCTTGACTCTTCAGGAAGAGTAGTACATCTGGTAGAAAAGCCCAAGAAACCCAAGAGCAACCTGGCCATAATCGGAGTTTACCTTTTCACCGCTGAGATTCACAAAGCTATAGCTCAGACAAAGCCTTCCTGGCGGGGGGAGCTGGAGATAAC
>Ga0315549_1003111_pt1 | contig 15065 bp, 14 predicted proteins | sample SalMarSW160200MG_FD_203101 | JGI IMG/M metagenome (GOLD analysis project Ga0315549, IMG submission 203101) | Salt marsh sediment microbial communities from the Plum Island Ecosystem LTER, Massachusetts, United States - Salt Marsh Sediment SW1601-200 ... | reverse complement strand
ATGATGAAAATGGCAACATGGCCAAGAAGACCATTGGTGGTGTTGTTACTAACTTTATTTATAACGTGGAAGATCGTTTGATAGAAGTTAGAGACGGCAGTGATTCTTTGATAGCCTCCTATTATTATGATCCTTTCGGGAGAAGATTGTGGAAGGAAGTTGGTGGCACAAGAACATACTTCCTATATTCAGATGAAGGGCTCATCAGTGAGTATGATTCTGGGGGTTCTGAAATCAAAACCTATGGCTACAAACCTAACTCAACCTGGACAACCGATCCTTTGTTCATGAAGGAAGGGGGCCATTACTACTTCTATCAGAATGATCATCTCGGTACGCCGCAGAAGATGGCAGGAATGAATGGTGGTATTGTGTGGGAGGCAAAATATATTTCGTTTGGAGAAACTGAAGTTGATGCTGCTTCGACCGTTGCTAACAGTTTACGATTCCCCGGCCAATACTATGATGAGGAGACGGGGTTGCATTATAACCGATTTCGATACTATGTTCCTAATATTGGCCGTTACAATAGGCCAGATCCTATAGGACAATTTGGGAATTTGAATACTTATATCTATGCTAGTAACAGTCCCATGCTCAATTATGATGAATTGGGTTTGTTTATGTCCTCATATCAATGTGCTAAACGAATAGGAAAAAAATATGAGAATATGCCAGTCAGTGATAAATATAAACATTGTATGGCAGGGGGAGAAATTTACAAAGAATGCGGTCCACTGACAGCATATGCAGCAAGTATTGGCAAAGAAATTAAAGATATGTTCAGCCCAGGAGATACTTCTTGGGACGATTTGATGGCCACTTTCGATGGCATTGACTGTGCAAAAAATCCGGGCCAAGATGAATGTGGTAAGCCCTTGCCATTAGAAGACTGCTGTAGGAGGAAGGGGAGAAAGCCGTGAAAAAGAAATTTTTTATATTCATAGTATTTCTTGTGATTCTCGCACTTGCAGGCTTAAGTATTTACCTTTGGGCACAAGGGCCATATAAAGAAATAGAAAAGATCACAAAAAATCTCCAAACTGAAAAGGAAGTCATAGAAGTATTTGGGCAGCCATATAAAACAGTTTATAAAGGAAGTGAAGATTACTATGTTAAAGGCTACTCTTTTAAGGAGAGAGAAATTCAGAATAAAGTTCACATTTTCTTCCCAAAAAATCGTACTGATGCAGTTGCAGACATAATTCTGTACGTTTACATTGGTGCTGATGGGCAAGTTGAAGACTATTTTGTTGGGGGTAGCTAGCCCTCTGCTTGTAGTATCCAAAAAGTCATCCCAGCTTATATGGTGGATAGTGATATCTTTTTCCATGGAAATTAAGGTCAAGTGGGACGCGGATAAATAAATGATTAACTTATACCCCACATCTTTTGAGGGAACATCCTATATTGCCCCTGTCAAGAGAAAAAGTGAATAAACTAAATTATACGTAATATCAATAACATATAAAGTATCAGCTTCATGTGGATACACCCCTCCTCTCCCCACCTATGGGTTTTGTATTCGGCGAGTCTCTCGCTTTAAACGAACCCTGCACCTCATCGTTATCAGTATCCGGCATGCCCCTCTACAAGGGAGCACCCATCATCCCTGCCTGTGCGTGAACGCACGCAGACAGGCCTTATCCAGGTTGCAGGGTTCAACGAGAGGCCCTTCATTGTCCCTCCCGAGGTCCTCACTGACCTCAACGTTGGTGCCCGGGCTCTCTCGCCGAAACGGAAAAGTCTCTTTCTACTCTGTCGTTAGATACTCGGAATTAAACGGCTCCTTTCTCTTCATGAGGGTCCAGGCAATGATCAAGAACTTGGCAGCCAGCTTCACCCTGATCTTGGTCCGTATGCCCTTCTCCCGTTCTCTGCCGCGAAGCTTGTTGGTAAAATACAGGACAAAAGAGCGGTTCCTTGTAGAGGCAATGTGATAACGCTCGTGCAGAACGTGCTTGACTTTTTTGCTCTTGGCTGTGAGAAGATGATGTAATCATGCCAAGGTTAGCTCGATTAGACGCTTGTCTGCCTCTGGCAGGCTCCCGGGTACTCCATCATGTCATCGGCCGGGGTATTGAACGACGGAAGATCTTCCTGAACACAAAAGATCGAAATGATTTTATCGCCCGGCTAAAGCAACTGGCAGAGGAAAGATCCATGGCCGTGTATGCCTGGGTGCTGTTAGAAAATCATTTCTTATGTTGAGCTCAACATAAGAAATGATTGGTCATGAGCGCCCATGCATAGATCGTTGTTGCGCTTTCCAACGCAATCTCCCCCATCCTTTTGACAAAGTTCTCTCGGTCTTTCCCGTCATCAACGATCCTTCTCTTCTCAATCCCCCTGACAATTACATGGTGAAGCGTGCCGGGTGCGTCCAACCTCGCCTGCCTGGGCATTGTCCCTATCCCCTCTTTTCTTTCAGGATTTCTCGGTTCTCTTTTTCGATATCCTATATTATTTTGTCAACATAGTCAACTACGTCCCGTATTACGGCCTTGCTTCGACAATCGTTGCCACCCAGCTACCCATAACAAGCTGGCATGAAAATATCCGCGATCCCACCATCGCCGATGCGATCATGGATCGTCTCATACACAACGCTCACAAGATCAATTTGAAAGGAGAATCAATGCGAAAATTACGTTCATCCTTGACTCAAGATACAAACTCTGAGAAATAACAAAAATACCAGCGTCGCTTCGCTCCGATTACCTGGTCGCTTTGCTTCGGAATGACTGGTCGATTGCTTTCGGAATCAGTGGTCGGAATCAATCGGAACAGGTGGACGATTTCATCGGAATAGGCACGCCGAGAAAGACATCTCGAGCAGTTGTTATGTTTTGGTGCAATCTGACCTCCCCTGCTTCATCGAGGATGCAGAGATACATTTTTTTGGCGTGAAGGTCGATTCCACAATAAAATTTGTGTTGTTTGGTGTAAAATCTCATGGGCTTCCTCCTTTTTTATGGTTAATGGTTTTGGGGTTAAGCGCAACTTACCATATTTTAGGGGGAGGCCTTAAATAGTATCATTGTTATAGGTTAGGCCGCACCCCCAAGGGGTTGCGTCGCTAAACCCACCGCGAGCTATGCGCATTCCTCAACGACTTCCAAAAAGCTTTAAATGGGGGGTACTGTGCGAATTAACCGTTTTTATTGTTTTTATGTTGTGGTATGATGCATTCGATTCAACGCAAAATCCGGATTCCTAAAAAGCTTTCGATTTCAATTAGTTAGTATTTTCGAGTAGTAGGGGCTGGCTTATATCAATACTTATAAATCGATGGATGAAATATGTAAATAAGTTCGGTCTAGGTCGCACAGTCTCGCCGCCGAAAGGAGATGACGATGTTTGATTATTCAAGCTGGGAAAGAGAGCTATTCAATGTTACCAGCCTTAAGCTTGACCCTTTAAATCCCAGGGTATCCGGAATTAGGCCAGAAATAGACCAACCGACACTCCTCGCTTATTTCGTGGAAAACTACGCTGTTTATGAATTAGCAAAAGGCATAGCGGAAAATGGGTTCTTCCCGGATGAAGTAATAATAGTCTTTCGAGAAAACGAGTTAAATAGGTACGTCCTGGAAGGGAACAGGAGAGTCGCTGCATTAAAACTGCTCTTAAATCCAGATGGGGCTCCTGAAAAACTTAAGAGAAAGTTTAGAATTCTATCCAGGTCAGTGGACAGGTCTCTCATAAAGAAAGTTCAAGCAGTGGTAGCACCTTCACGCGAGGAAGCCACGCCAATCATCATAGAAAAACACACACACGCGCCTATAAAAAAGTGGTCAGTTCTTATGGAAGCTGGATACGTCGGGAATATTATTGATAACAGCCCCGAAGAAAAAGAAAAGCTGGAGGGGATGAAGATAGATGTAAGCCGGTTCATAAGAATGCACAGAATGTATCAGTTGGCATGCTCTCTGGCTACAGAACTGCCTGATGATGTAACAGATTTCCTTAGAAACAAAGAAAAATTTCCGTTCACAACTGTTGAGCGTCTCTATAATAATCCTAACGTAAGGAAAACTTTGGGTATCTCTGATGACCTTAAAAAAATATCAGATCTCAAAAGATTTAAGGAATTATATAAGGATATTCTGACAGACATCGCGAGGAAAAAAGAAGATTCTCGGTCTTTGGATAAGGACACAGACAGGGAAGACTATGTAAAAGAACTAAGCGAGAAACTTGCTCCTTCAGAAGGGACTACAAAGCCCATTACCGTCGCTCAGGTTTTAAAACAGACGGAGGATAAACGTGAAGAATTTGAGCAAAAGGAAAGGGAGCCAAGATCAAGGTCAAAGAAGGAACCTAAAGGAATCATTCCCTCTGGATTTGCATTCCGTCTTGACCAAGGCGCGAGTGTGAGGAAACTCTGCGATGAGCTGAAGAAATTACCTGTCAAGGATTACCCCAATACGTCGGCAGCATCTTTAAGGGTGCTACTGGAAAAAAGCCTGAGATTGTTCCTAAAGATGAAAGGTGTCAAGAGCATCCCTGCGCCTATTATTCCTCGTAATAAGAATGATGAGGTAAATCTTTCAGATGCGCAGCTTGGCCCAATGCTTGAATATGTAGTTAATAGGAATGTAATGATTATAGATGACAACAACCTCAAGAAGGCACTACGAAAGTTCAAAATGTCAAATGGACCATCTTCCCTGTTCACACTGAACAATATAATACACAATGAAGAATTATACTTAAATGAAAAGGAAGTAAGAGACCTTTGGCCGTCTCTGGAAAGGTTATTCATCATAATGTTGTCACAGCCGGGGGTTAATAATGGACACGTTCAAGACACCGCTAAGGTATCCAGGAGGTAAAAGCAGTCTTCATAGATTTATCACATCAATTTTAAGACAGAATGACTTAGTTGACGGATTTTATGTCGAACCTTTTTGCGGAGGAGCGGGTCTTGGAATAGAGCTGTTAATGAGGGAATATGTCCAGCATATCTATCTCAATGATGCAGACCCTCATATTTTCGCTTTTTGGCATTCAATATTAAACGAAACGGAAGCTTTCATTGAATTAATTGAAGACGTTGAGGTTAACATTGAAGAATGGAATGTTCAAAAGAAAATTTATAAGGAACAAAACGGGCAGAGCCAACTTGAATTGGGATTTGCGACATTTTTCCTTAACAGGTGCAACAGGTCCGGCATTCTCGGAGGCCGTCCGATCGGAGGTTTAGGCCAGACAGGACAATGGAAAATAGATGCCCGGTTCAATAAGGAGAACCTGATTAGGCGGATAGAGTCAATATCGTTCTATACTGAGAGGATTCATATTTATGGACGGGATGCCAGGGACTTTTTGAATCATGTGATACCGGAGCTACCAAAAGAGAAAACGCTCATCTATCTTGACCCACCATACTACGTGATGGGCGGGGAATTATATCTCAACAATTATAAAAACGCCGATCACGAGTCTCTTTCCCATTTCATACAAAATCTTACATCCAATTGGGTACTGTCATACGACAACGTCCCACAAATAGCAAAAATATATAAGAAAAGGAGAAGCTTGGATGTCAATTTATTCTACAGGGCAAATCAGCTAAAAGAGGGGAACGAACTCATCATTTTCAGCGATAATCTCCGTCTGCCACAGATTAAAGAAAGGACTATAAGAATTTAGTCCTCCATTAACCTACCTATTACCTACGAAGCCTTTTGACTATAAGATAAGGTAAGGCCACAGCCAGCCTCCGGGATGGCCACTTAATAATTAGAACTGTTCTCAGTTAGGCCGCACCCGCAAGGGGCTGCCGGGGGCTGCCAACGTTGTCCACCAACTTCCGGAGAGTGCAATCAAAATAAAAAGACTGAGGGGAAATAGCAATATGGCCGAGGATAAAATCAGGGAACTCCTGCTGCAATACAGCAACATAGTAACAGAGTTAAGGACGCTTGGAATTACGCGGTACGGAAGGGTATTTTCAGACTACGGCGAATACGTGGTCTGCAAGAAGCTCGGCCTCAAGAGGGCTGACAGTTCTGTGAATAAAGGATTTGATGCCGTTGACAAAAAGGGACTGAAATACGAAATCGATGCCCTTGAATGGCTTGCAGCCATGGCCTCCCATGTCCCCAACAAGGGAGAGCAAATGGTCCGTTACTATGGATACTACAGCAATGTATCCCGGGGCAAGCGGACAAAAGGGGACAGCGATAAACTGATACCCTCAATTCTGGAACCTAATGGCTCATCCAAATCGTATAGAAAAAACTGGGCTCGTCTAATCCAAAAGATTGGAGCCTGTCCCGGACTTGATCCGGGGAAGTCGATCCGTTAACGTGTCCCAAGTGCCAGGGCCGGATGCGTATATTGGCATTCATCGAGGATGAGGAGGTGATCAAGAAGATCCTCAAACACCTGGGACTTCGGGATCAAAAAGCCAGACCGCCACCGAAAAGGGCTAACGCGCCGCCACCCGAGTCCTATCCGGATTACTCGGATTCTCAGGTCCCTTTTTCCGACGATTACCTCTATTGCGACCCGGATTACCCCGTTGAGGCTTATGAACAGGGTTAATCCAAGGTCTTAGCCTCATGGCCTTTTAAAAACCGGACTTGGAATCTCGGGGATTGGTGTGCCCGGATTACCCCCAAATGGCTTCAATTTCCGCAGATTCCTATCTCTCGAAGGCCCTCTCTTACTCGCGCCTAATATTCTCCAGTAGAGCACTGCCACAATTCAAGCTGAAACCACATATGTTGTGGTCGATTTTTCCTTGACACCCAATCGGAATTACTCTATAGTCGCTCCAGAAAAAAGCAAGTTCTTATCAACTTTGTGTCCATTCTGTTCCGATACAGGCCTACATTTGGACTACTATCGGAATCTTAGACAAAATCGGTCTTATCAAACAGCCCAATAATAGGAGCATCTATAACCCTACCAACGTGGTCGGGAGTTGCACCATGCTTGCGGCATTAGAACCCGAGCTGATATTAAATACAGCCTCTACTCATCGCAACAATTCGAGTCTCCCAAAACCAAGAGTTCTTTTGGTAGTCACAGGCGGCAGTAGGCCTCCAAAAGTGTTCATTTTCGGTAGAATTGTTCCCTGACTCGATCATCGATTTCTTATCGTAATCGAAAGCGGGAGCCCGTGTTCCCAGCGTTCCTAGACAAGCGATTAGCAAAAGAAATCGTTAGCGGCCAAGGTTACCGGCGACAATGGTATGCGATGGCAACATCTTGTGGTTTGGGTATTCTCAGGTATAATTCTCGACATTTCTATCTACACTCGATTTTGAGCTGAATCGACAGCCTGCAATCTCATACGGACAGACTTTCCAGGTAGCATTTACAAAATCTGACATCGCGTGTTATCTGGAAGGAAGACCAATTCAGGACAGCTATAACCTTTTCAGAAACACAAACAAAGGCTTCTTTTCCTAGTAAGCCCTCTTACTTGAGGTGGGTCGGAATCCAGAGTGCGATCTGCGGGAAAAGCATCAGGAGGATCAGCGCAAGCATCTGTAAACCAACAAACGGCAACACACCTCTGTATATATCTCCCATGGTTATTCCTTCAGGCACAATGGATTTCATGTAAAAGAGGTTGAAACCATAAGGAGGCGTTAAGTAGGCCATTTGCATATTGACCATGAACAGTATCGCGAACCAGAGGGTATTAAACCCGAGAAGACTGACGATGGGCACAAAAATCGGCGCGCAGAGCATGACGACAGCGAAGTCATCCATGAGCATTCCCAGGATGAAAAGGCTCAGTTGCATCGCCAAAAGCACACCCCACGGGCTCACATTCAGGTTCGACACAACTCCCATGATCAGATCTTGAGCTCCCACGGCGCGGTAGAGGCTGTTAAAGATCGAGGCTCCGAGAAGGATCCACAACACCATGCCCGTAAGCATAAAAGTGTAGGTTGTCGCCTTTTTTACCACGGGCCACGTCAGCCTTTTGTAAATGGTAGCGCAAATAAATGATCCCAACGCACCAACGGCAGATGCTTCCGTCGGTGTGCAGACGCCGGCGTAAATCGAGCCAAGGACGATGAGGATAAGAAAAATCGGTAGGATCACGGCTTTGAGAGAAAAGATTTTTGCCTTGAGACTAGCTCTTTCTTCTTTGGGAAGCGCTGGCCCCAACTCAGGCTGGAAATAACTTCGGATGCCGACATAAAGAATATAGAGAGTCGCAAGCATAACCCCCGGACCCATTCCACCAGCAAACATATCTCCCACAGACTCCCTTGAGATCATCGCGTAGATGATCATGATGACGCTCGGTGGGATAAGGATGCCTAGCACTCCGCCGGCTGCAACGCACCCGATGACCATATGCTCATTGTAGTTGCGCTTGAACATGGAGGGAAGCGCAATTAGTCCCATAGTGATCGTGGAAGCTCCGCTGACCCCCATGATAGCGGCAAAAATAGTACAAATGACTATAGTGCCAATGGCGAGACCTCCTCGAAGGCCGCCCATCCAACGGTAGAACATTTCGTAAACATCATCGGCTATCCCGGACTCCTGGAGGATGTTACCCATAAGCATGAAAAGTGGCCCTGCCATTAGGATGGAACTGGACCAGTTATCAAAGGCATGGTATGCAATAATGCCAAGTGCGTCCGGACCCCAGAGAAAGAAAGTATAGACAAGTCCCACGCCGCCGAGAGCAAATGACACAGGCAGACCGGTTGCAAGAACAACAAACATGGTTCCAAAAACGAAGATGGTGATAGTAGCGATGTCCATGATCTATTACTCGCTTTCCCCTGTGAGCGTCCTGATGTCTCGAATAAGCTTGGCAACTCCCTGAAGGAATATGAATACTGCACCCACGGCAATTAGTGTTTTGACGGGCCACAGGGGTGAAGCAAACTGAGAAAGCACCGTTTGATGGTTTACGTAGGCGTCATAAGCTTCTTTGAATCCGAACCAGACCAAGGCACCGACGAATATGAAAAAGATCGGGCTGGTAATCACATCCAAAAGCGCTTTGGTCCTTGGGGAAAAACGAGCATAGATAATATCCACCGAGACATGGGCTTTTTTTAAAAGGGCGTATCCTCCGGCAAATGCACCCATGAAGCACATCAAATGCGCGTTAATTTCCCATGCCCAGGTGGTCGGGTTTGCCAAGAAATACCGTCTGATCACTTCGTAGACTGCGATGAGCATAATCAAAAGCAAGACCGGGCCGACCAATTTGGCCGCCCACTCGTTCATCGCATCAACAATTTTGAGAAAGCGCATTTGGGCACCTCCATTGATCAAGGCAGACAGAAAAGGGGCAGAGGAGATTCAAACAGATCTTCCCTGGTGAAAACCTGAAACTGGGCCCCAGCGAAGAACACTCTAGGGCCCAGAAGTGGAGTCTTCGATGATAGATATTGTCATTTGACTCCCTGGTATGCCTTTAGGGCATCAATCGCCTTGGCACAGTCAGGACCTTTCTCTGCAAAGGCTGGCCAAATTCTTTCTATGGCGATCTTCCGGATTTTGGCGACATCATCCGCGGGCAAGGTTACCACCTCATAGCCCAAATTCTTCGCCTCGTCTATAATCATTTTGGCTTCTTTCTCATAGACGTCCTTATTCGCCTTGCCGTAATTGACCATGGCCTCATGAAGAACTTTTTTCAGGTCTTCGGGCAACTTGTTCCAAGCGCCCTTGTTGATGATCACATCGCCAAAGTACCAGTCACACCAATAGGGTAAAATGTAATATTTGATGACCTCATACCATTTGAAACCTCGGATTGCATCAATGGAATAGGTGGCTGCATCAAAGGTACCCAGTTTAAGAGCCATATAGACTTCTCCACCTGGCACATACCCTGGAGCCGCGTTAAGTTCCTTAAGCAGATCCGCCCATACTTGAAGTGCCCGTATCTTTAAACCCTTGAAATCCTCAATTTTTCGAATCGGCTTAGTCGAAGCGATAGCAGGATAGGGGCCGTAAGTGTGGATTCCAAGAAGCTGACACTTCTGCCTGGCGTAGGCTTCTTCCCAAAGTTTGTATAGACCAGTTTTTGAGACCAGAGCCTCCACTTCTTCCAGCGTACCTTTAAACCCAAAGGGCACCCCGGCCTCAAATCCGAGGATGGGCTCCACGTCTCCCCAAAAAGCACCACAGGTCTGGCCCATCTGAATGATTCCTTGCCGGGTCGCTTTCATCGTATCATCCTGGGGGACCAAGTCGCCTGCGTAATGCACGGAAATCACCAAACGGCCATCACTCTTCTGTTCCACTTCTTTTGCAAAGCTTGGAAGCAAATCAGCTGAGAAGTCGCCTCGTGAGAAGGCACTTTGAGCTCGCCACTTGGTGACCTGCGCTTCACTCGGACCTGCGGAAAGAAAGCCCAGAGCAAAACAGACCAAAACCATTAACAGACTCCATCTCTTCATTTCTCTAACCTCCCCTCTAGAGTGTGGTTATTTTTGCCATACCCCAAGCCCACAACGGATCCGGGATCTATGACCTCGATGCACAAACGGCTCAGGTCCAAATCGCCTTGCCAGCCTTGAGCCGATTAATTTCCTCGTCACTCATGCCCAGCAGGCTCTTGAGCATATCAGCTGTATGCTCCCCCAAGCCAGGATCTGCAGGGTTCTCCCCTGATTGAACCCCCACCTCGTGCTCAAAGAACTTGATAGCCAGATTGAATGTTTTTACTTTTCCGAGTTTAGGGTGGTCAACGTCAACAACCATGTTTCGGTGTTTGAGTTGAGGATCGGTCAGCAATTCAGGCACATTCATGACAATCCCCGAAGGAATTCCAATTTTTTGCATCATGCCCACAACATCCTTTGCCGTTTGTTCCTTAACCCAGTTCGCAAAAGCTTGATTAAGCTTGGTCAGGTCACGAGAACGCCTTTCAGTAGCTTTTTCATCTTCGCCCTTGTATTCCTCAGCCAGATCCTTTCGGCCGATCATGGTGAACACTTCATAAAAACGTCGGGCATCAAAGGTGCAGATCATAACCCAGTGATCATCCTTCGTGAGAAAGGCATCCCATGGAGCCCCTATAGGGTCGGTATTGCCTCTTGCAGGCAGAGCATCTCCAGTCATGCTGGCTCGTATGACCGACTCCTCCAGGACGGAGAAGACGCTATCCATCATGGCTACCTCGATCCTCTCCCCGACGCCCGTTTTCTCTCGAAGTCTTAGCGCGGAAACAATCCCTAAGGCCAGATATAATCCCGCAATGGAGTCTGCGATCGCGGGTCCGGTTTTCAATGGGGGTTGGCCTGGGAAGCCGGTGAGACTCATCAGTCCACCCATGGCCTGAGCCACAGGGTCCACGCAGAGCATTGAGGAATATGGTCCAGTGCTCCCAAATCCATTGATGGAAGCATAGATGATTTTGGGATTGTGCTTTTTCGCTTCATCATACCCGACCCCTAACCTATCCAAGCTGCCCGCGCTGAAGTTCTCTGTCACCACATCTGCATGCTTTACAAGCTTGAAAAAAACTTCCTTGGCTTTCGGATCTTTGAGATTCAAAGCTATGGATTTTTTTCCACGATTGAGCATGTAAAAATAGCCGCTCCATGCGTTCCTTAGGGGTGAAGTGATTCTCATGAAATCTCCGACCGGAGGACCTTCGACCTTGATCACCTCAGCGCCCAGATCACTAAGAAGCAATGTCGAAAAAGGCCCTGCATAGACCCATGTAAAGTCCAATACCCTAATCCCTGCGAGTGGCTTCTGTGTCATAAAAAAACCCCCTTTATCTAAGAATATCTTTCCTGAGAGACAAGCGCTTTATCCCGAGAATTTCAATCTTTGAGCACGAATTCCCACTCACACATAACGTTCTCCTTGGGCGGATCTGGATGGGCATGTGTACAAGTTGTTTCAAACTTTTCATTAATCATCCCGGCTAATGCCTTGTAGAGTGAAGGAGCGAGTTGTTTGCAGGGAATCAATTCGAGATTTTGTGCCTTGCGATAGGTTCCCATCGGACATTTATGAATGACCATGGCCAACCGATTGTCGCTAACCTCAGTGAATTCCCATTCAAACCCGGCGCTCACCCATTGAGGAGCAGTGTGCTTCAGCAGTGCAGCCAGAGATTGCATGTCATGACCAAGATTGAGAACTTTGATAAGCCGACTGGCTTGGGCCGGTCCAAGCTTGGTCCAAACCATGTCATCCATTTTGGCTGCATTCTCGAACCCGAATAGCTGTTCTGTATAAACCATCCAGTAGCTCTGAAGAGTCCAGTAGGTCTTAAGCCAGAGGTTAATCATCTCTGCAAGTGTTTCCTTGGGCAACCCCATGAGCTCCCCTTTAAGCCCTTCCCAGGTTATCGGGCCAGGTTTCGTGGTGATTGGTATAGTGGCTTTCATGTTTTTTCCCTCCCTCGTATCATTTGTCTTGGCGCATTATCCGGATACTCCCTTTCTTTTCATCTGCATCTCCTGAGCTGACATCAGTCCGGCTTCGACTCGTTTCCTGAAAAGAAAAGACTCATTGAACTTACTGGCTTCATTAAATGCCTCTGCTGCCTTAGCGAAACGGCCTGTTTTGAGTTAGGCCAAACCGAGAAAATACCAAACATTTGGCCATAGCCATTTGGGGAAGAAGGGGAGTCGTTTCGTATAGTAGACTTCCAACCTAGGCCGCCTGGAGAGAAGGTCCTCAAAGGCTTTGATCCCCTTTTCAACCTCACCCAAGCTATCCAAGATATAGCTGTAAATAAGGCCTTTGCAATGATGGATCATCACCCAGTGGTGCAGGTCGGTCACCTTTACCCGTTCAGCAAGCCTCAGTTCTCTGAGGCAGAGATTAATGAGCCGCAACCCCTCAGAGGCATTCACCGCTTCCGCAGAGTCATACGCATACCAGTGAGATAGGAGGACATGGCCTGGAGTATAACTAGGGTAATCTTCGACCAACTGGGCAAGGCGATTACGCCACCTAGAAGTATCCTTCGCGCCGGATAAGCGTTTGTACTAGCACCACCGCACCTTGGCCGCAATACTGTCCGGCTCCGATTTCATTGCTCTCCTAAGGAAAGTCATGGCTTTTTCCTGGTCGCCTACACAGCTGTATCCAGTCCCAAGGTCGATGAGTAACTGTACGTCTCGAGAACCCCGACGAAGGCGCGTTTCGAGTTGGTTTAAATCGTCCTTCACTTCTTCTAGAGGGATACCATATCCTTCATCGCTAGCGGCCAGCACCGCATTATCCACAGTTCGGTTGTGGCGGCTAAAAATGCTTTTTAGATAACGTTCTCTTATGTTCCATATGAATTGCTGGACCACCAGTCTCTCTTTTTCTACAAAGCTGTCAAAGTCGTCACGACGGATGTCGGCTAGACGAGATAAGAAAACCTGGAATTCTGTCTCAACAAGTTTTTCTATGATGCTTTCAAGGGCCTCAAAAGTCCCAATGATAATCTCTTGATTGAGGCCCCTACCGAGGCAGAGATAAATAAAGTCCAGAAGAAGCTTTTCAGAACCGGAAAGTCTATCGGCCAAATTTGCGGTGATCCAATGCCGGTGAAAGAGTTCCAGCAGAAGAGGCTTTGAAATTTCTTCCCAGTTCCTGGAATTGAGGGCAGATTCCTTTGTGGAGGAGGGCAAGTACGGCTGTTCCAGCGCGGAAAAATCATAATCGTTTTCTTCAAGTATCCGGCCAATAACCACAAGGGGGAGAAATCGTTCGCTCTGAGCTTTCTTGATGGCTTTGATTTTGCGGACAGAATCAGGGTCGTAGTAAGCCATGTTTCTGTGCTTTTTCACAGGCTGCGGGAGCAGGCCTTCTTCGACGTAGAACCGGATCGTTCTTGTAGAGACTTTTGTCAGGCGGGCTAACTCTCCTATTTTCAGAAGCCTATCGGAGGAGTCTTTCTTTTTCATGCGCTCACCCAAAATAATCGTATTACGTGCTACGTAACATTTCATACACTTTTGCAATTGTCAATAGAAATTTCGATGTCTGAACTCTTTTTTTTGGAGGGTTCAATAACAGACAAATCGAGGTATTTATAAGGAAATTTTTGGCGCAACCGAGGCCATGAATTGCGTGATGAAAAAGGATAGCTTGGCTTATCGAGTGACGGCACTCCGATTACTGCTCTAAGGCCAATTGTGCTATTTAGTAGAGGGCGAATATAATGCACGACATGGCATTTTACTAATAATCCAGGAGGAATCATTCAATACTGTCTCTATGGTGGAATTGCATGTGAACACATTAATTGGGGACGTACTTCACATTTACATATTCTGCTTATGATATAGCTATATTGTTCATTTCTATACTCAGACAATACCAGTCATCGTTGGTTCCGAAACGACTTATGAATAGATAAGCTTCTGTTTGGCTATTGTTGGGTCATTAAGCCACGCCTGAAATTTTGAGTGACGTTGTTGACCCCGGTTAAATAAAATCAATGACAATTTAACTGGGCAGGCTATGTTGAATAACGCAAAGCCTCAAGACAATGAAAGAACAAGAGGGGGGATATCGTGATCCTGCACAAGCAGGAATGGCCTGAGAATCAAGGCTTACGGCACAAGGCAACCGAATTTGATTGGTCAAAGTCGAATCGTGAATTGTCTTCCCCTATGCTCCACCCCCATCCCTGCTTAAGAAACTTTGTCGGGTTCAGATGTCATGGACCTGGGATATGAAGCCTGGAAGATGGACCAATACATGGGAACCCGGTAAAACGTTGGTTCCAAAACAACTTATGAATAGGCAAGCCTTTGCTTGGCTATTGTTAGGTCATTAAGCAGTCCGGGCAATATTCAAAGGACTTTATCGGCGTTACGGATGATGATTGGAGCAGGAATGGCATAGGGCTTGGGGCTTCAGGCATAAGGCAAGAATGGCGGACGCTCGTGCTTGAGGACTTCAAGGATAAACGTGAGCGAATCCAGGAAAGCAAAGACCGGGAGGCATGCATCCCGGTGAGGTGGAACGGCCAGGAGGAGCAGCCAAAGGGTTGGCGATCTGATATCAACGACGGGGCAAGATCAACATTGCCCCTGGGAACGGCTGGGGATGTCCCCAGTGAATAAAGCGGGACAGGGCTAAATAACTAAATAACTCTG
>Ga0315549_1003106_pt1 | contig 15090 bp, 12 predicted proteins | sample SalMarSW160200MG_FD_203101 | JGI IMG/M metagenome (GOLD analysis project Ga0315549, IMG submission 203101) | Salt marsh sediment microbial communities from the Plum Island Ecosystem LTER, Massachusetts, United States - Salt Marsh Sediment SW1601-200 ... | reverse complement strand
GCCAAAAACAAACCCAATTCAAACCCAATTCAAACCCAATTCAAACCCAAACAAAGCCAAACTTATACCGCTTGGGCAATCTGGGTAAGATATATTTATCCCCTGCGTTGCAGGCTGCTATTCTGACAGGAAGGAGATTAATTCATTTGCAAGAGGTTCCGGATGAAGACATGAAGACTTTACAGGCAGGGATTTGGACTGCAAGCTCGATTCATGGATGGTCTGCATTACGTCAACGACATGGGCGGCGAGTTGGCCATCAGTTAAATGGTCTTTTTTATTCTCCATCGCGTAAGTCATCTCGGCGATACCAAAGCCGCGGCGGATGTGAGGCAAATCGAAATCCAAAGACTGAGGATGCCAGATATATTGCTGGTTATCATCGTAATGGCCTTGCGTTAAAGTCACATCGGTGTCGAAGTAGTTCGGGTCGGCAAGGTGTAAAGTAGCGTCGCGGCCTTGTATTTCGATGCCGCTGTGGCGAGAGGCACGGACCTCGAAACTCATAACGAGATTGCAGACGAGGCCCGACTGGAAGGTCAGGAGCGCAACGACGTGGGTTGGGACCTCGACGCGGATTGTTTGTCCGTGTCTCGGACCAGAGGTGATTGTGCGCTGCTCTATATTTATAGAGGCTGAGCCGAAGACGGATTTTACGGGGCCGAGCAGGTAAATCAGCGTAGTCAGGTAGTACGGGCCCATATCGAAGAGCGGGCCGCCGCCGGGCTTGTAATAGAATTCGGGGTTCGGGTGCCAGTGCTCGACGCCGGGGCTCTGCATAAACGCGGCGGCGTGCAGCGGTTTGCCTATGCGGCCGGTATCAATGAGTCTGCGACAGGTCTGGGTGGCGGGGCCGAGGAACGTATCGGGCGCGCAGGCGATACGGAGATTATTTTTCTGCGCGGTATCAAGCAGAGTTTTGCACTGGTCGCGATTGAAGGCGAGCGGTTTTTCGTTGTAGATGTGTTTGCCGGCGTTGAGCGCAGCCAGCGCGAGGTCGTAATGCGCGTCGGGCGTTGTGAGGTTCAGGACGATATCTATATTATCGTCGGCGAGGAGGTCATCGACGGTATAAACGCTGGGAATCGAATATTGGTTTGCCTTTTGTTCGATGTCGGCGGGGTGGCGGGTGGCGGCGGCGGTGACGGTTATGTTGGGGACGTGTTTGAATGTGTCGAGGTACTCACCTGCGATGTCACCGAGGCCGATGAGGCCTATGTTGTAGTGTTTGAGTTTCATTGGTCGGTCTGCTCTTCTTTCGGCCTGTGTTTCCATCGACGGTGCAGCCACCAGTACTGGGTGGGGTCCTGGCGGACGAGTTTTTCAATAGCGGATGTGTATTCCTGCGTAATCCACAGCATGGGGTCGTCTTTGTCTTTCCACTCGTCGGGCATTATTACGCGATTGACGCCGATTTCGAAATAGAATTTGTTGTCGACTCTTCGGCTGTAACCTACGCCGATGGGGACGTTGTACTGCATAGCGAGCAATGCGATGCTCTTGTAGGTGGAGGCCTTTCGGCCGAAGAAGTCGACGAAGAGGCCTTTTCGTCCTGCGTCCTGGTCGGCGATGAAGCATATAGTTGCGCCGGATTTGATGAGGTCATCCATCATCGCTGTTGCGCCTTTTTTGTCGATGATTTTCTGGCCTGCGTTCTCGCGAACGCCGTAGAGGTATCTGCTGATGTATGGATTGTCGAGTGGGCGGGCGATGGAATAGACGTTGAAGCCGAACAGGCCGAGCATATAGCCCATAATCTCGAAGTTGGCGTAGTGGCCTGTGACCATTAACATTCCTTTTCCTTCTTTCATCAGCCATTTTGCGTGCTCGGCGGTGGTAAAGAATGAGTACTGCCGCCAGTTGTCTTTGCGGACGAGCTTAGGCGTGTAGAGGACGTCAACGGCGAGCATAACGATGTGCTCGAATGAGCGGCGGCCTGTTTCAATGTACCAGGATTCGTCTTTATCCGGATAACTTGCTCGGAGGTTGTCGAGGGCCCGTTTGCGGCCGCGGTGGTATCGCTTCCATAAAAGTCTGCCGAGGAAGGCGGCGGTTTTGAGATTTCGTTCGACGCTGAACAGATAGAGAAAAGCTACAAGTCCGCGCAGGGCGACGTAGAGCATCCAATCGAGCAGCGGATTGTGTTTCCTGCGTCTTTTCTTTTTGGGTTTTTCAGCGAGGGCGTCAGCCATAGGCAGTGATTTTACGCGGGAAAGGGCTGATGTCAAGGACAGGCAGAGGGTTAGAGAGGAAACAGTTTGTGTTGTTTCGGAGGATTTGCGGTTAACGATAAAGTTCTGTTATCTCACGAAATGTAAGGGGCAGTCGAATCCCGATACGCGGCCTGATTTTATGTGGATTTGCATACAGTTATCGTGAGAAAAATGTTATTGTTATATCTGCAGCACAGGGCATCGGATAGCGGGATATAAATCGTGGGATTGCGGAGGGAAAATGTACTTCAGCAGGGGTAGAAAACGAAGGGGGGTGATGCGCGCTCAAAAACAACCACACGCTCTAAGCATTAAGTCACGGGATTAACTTCGAACGGCTCTTTAGCCTAACTGCACAGAATTTTAATCAAATTTATGAAAGAGCTTAATGCTTTTCAGAAAGGAGCATAACAATGAGATGTGTAACACTCATTCTGTTTGTATTAACATTAGTATTGTGCGGCTCCGTGCAGGCCGATGTAAATGAAGTAACAGTAGAAACCGGAGACTTCGACGTAGTCGGCGGATATTTCCAGATTGCTGAGTACGGCTGCTTTAAAGATTCCTCTTTCCTTAATGCCTCGACACGTACAAGCACCTATGCTTACTGGGGACTCGCTCGCTGGGACCTCACGACCGCCAAGGCTGAACTTGACGCGGCTTTCGGCACAGGTGATTGGGAGGTAACAAAGCTCGTCCTTCAGATGTGCCGTGCTACTTACACTTACAGTAATGACGGCTGGGTTACGGTCAGATACACATATGATGACGATACTGAATATTTCCGGCTTTGCAACCTGACAGACGGAGTAAGCGACCCTGTAGGCGGTCAGCTCGTAAATGACCCTTGCAATTCCAACGGGACATATGTTAAAATCATCTGGTATGAGAACGAGGGTGATAATTATGAGCTTCTCCAATATGAGTTATACTACGATGTCAATGACCCTACACCCAATGCCGGGCAGCGAATGATGCTCAAAGACATTCGACATGACGATTCGATTAGCCTGTGTTTTGTGGATGACCCGAATGATTTCGCTGTAAGCGCAGCCTGGGCAGGTCCCACAAACAGCTATCCGTTTCAGCGACCCAGATTATTCATCACTGCAAAACCATCACTGACGCATGTGCCCGTATGTTCCGACCGGCCCGCTATGGACACCGACGATGATTGTATCGTTACTCTTATCGATTTTGGTGTGTTCGCCGGGCAGTGGCTCGAATGCGGCTATGCGGACGCGAATGATTGTATTTATTGAAAATGATTACACCTAATTCCCGGTCTTAATGTATGAGCAGCAACAGGTCAGTAGTCTGAGGCTGCTGACCTGTTTTTATGATTTTTAGAATAACAGATTTCCTGAAATGACAAGGGCTACAGGAAAAAACCGGGCGTTCACTCTAGTTGAGTTACTCGTTGTAATTTCAATAATAGCCTTACTGATGTCGATACTTGTGTCGGCCCTGGGTAAGGCAAGGGAGCTGTCCCGTGGGATAGTGTGCAGAGCACATATGAAAGACGCTCATTCGGCATTGGCATCTTATATGGCTGCCTGGAACGGCTGGTTCGCGGGCCCGAATACCAGCGGCCTGTTCCTGTCAAAAAATAACCCGCCTGGTCCTTTAAACATCAGCCCAACTTATCCTGTCCAGAATATGGATTGGATATCGCCCACTATGGGGCGTGACCTCGCTTTGCCTGAAAACGGTTATGAAAGGCTCGTAGCTATACTGAACTCCAAACTTCGTTGTCCCTCGAATTCCCAAAAATATGATTATGTTTATACCGGAAGTAATATCTCTGTCGAGAGCTGGCTACAATCACATCATTTGACAGCAGATACAATCAGATATTCGAGTTATTCTGCCGCCCTGGGATTCCATGTTTACGAAGATGCGGCTGCTTACGAGGATCCGATGGCGGTTCAAATTCCGAAAAATTACAGGCCGAAGATAAGTTTGATTGGGAATCCTGCTGAAAAGGTCTATATCATGGATGGGGCGAGGTATGTAAATCCGGGTGAAGGCTCTTCATTCAATTGTTTCGGATATCAGGATGACGGGGGCAACTTTATGCTTTACGGGCCTTCGGTTTCTCTGGGCGGAGATCCCTTCTATTATTTGGCGCAGGAGGTTGTCCTGCCGGGCCGTACCGATCTCCGCAAAGCATCCCGCAGGTCTGATATTTTCCAAAAATATGCTTTCAGACACGACCAGTGTATTAATGCCGCTTTCTTCGACGGCCACTGTGAAAAAATTTCCTGGCGGGATTCACTAAAAACAAGTTATTATTTCCCCAAAGGCACGAAAGTGAAAAAGGCAATCTGGACCGCCGACCCTCATGATAAGGACGGCCAGATACTGCCTTAATCGCCCGGAATATTTCATTACCGAATTTTTTTAACAGGAAGAGGCAGTTATGTCGAGAATTTCTAATAATCAGTTAAAAAGTGTTCTTTTTTTATTATTTGTTATCATTTCTTCAAATGTATCATACGGAGCCCTGAGAATCGTCACTTACAATATGTATTCCGGTGAAGGTAATTATGACCCCTCATCACTTGATGATAAAATTCAGGTACTCATTGATACAGGGAATTACGCATATAACGGCATAGAAAGACCTTTTGATATCCTGGTTGCACAGGAGCTTAGCGAAGGCCATATAATTGAGGATTATCTTGTAAACGGTTCCGGAAGCGTTGACGGTTTAAATGACTATTACGGTCCCGGTGTATATGCTTACGGAACGGACCCGGTAGGCGGAGACGGCTATAACTGCAATGGTATGGTATATAACACGCAAACCGTTCAGTTGCTTGAAACTATTTCGTTCAGAGCCACGGACGCGCCGAGAGAAACCTTAAGATATAAATTCAGAATAATAGGTTACGGCCCTGAATCTGATTTCTATATTTATAACTCCCATATGAAGGCTTATGGCGACGAAGAAAGCAGACGCAGAAGAACGGCTGAGGCACAGTTCGTCAGATGGAGCAATTTATACGGCGGGGACGCTTTGCCCGAAGGAACGAATATTATTTATGCCGGCGATTTCAATCTGACCGGCGGAGGAACCGAGGATTGTTCGATGCCAAACGGAGACGTATCAAGCCTCGGAGGTTATGATAATCCCTGGTACTATTTTGTAAAACAGGAACTCTTTGCCGGAAATCCCGGCTATACATTCATCTCCACCGGATACGGCCGGGCAAACGACCCTTCGGGGATAACTGACCCGGTAAACTGGAATGATGATTGTGACTACAAACACCTGCATACCTGGGACTTGTATCGCCCTGATACCCGGTTTGATTTTCAGCTTGTCTGCGATGAGCTTTACGACGGCGAGGGCGTCAGTTTTATTGGTCCGGGCATCGGAGACTGCAACGCAACGGAAAACAGCCTCAGGCCTCTCGGCAACGACGGAACACACCCATGCAACGGAAGCATCGCCGACAGCAGCAGCGGCCGCTATGACAGTTCGGTTTTTTATGACCTCTACTACGCAAGTGACCATCTCCCGGTCATCGCGGACTATCAGGTACCGGCTAAAATGGATGTCTCTGTTTCGATGCCAAATGATATATGGATTAATGACGTAAACGTATTCGCAATTGTTACGATTGAAAATACTGCCGACGTTACAGCCGTTGCCGGCGCAGACGAGCTCGATTACGAGATTAACGTTATAAGCGTCGGCACGCTTATCGGTCCGGCTGCCGGCATCGAGGAGCCTCTCAATGGAAGAAACGAGCATCTGATAAAATTGGATACAGGCACAGCCGGTCAAATCAATCTCGAGCTGGAAATAACGAGTTCAAGCCAGGCGGTAGCAGACGGCTACTACTATGAAACATTCGATTATTTCGTAGAAAATATTAATCTCGCCGGTTTTGTCCAGACGTGGTTGTTGAGTGACGAAGACCAGGGATTCAGCGATGAATATGACTTTTTTGAAGACGGATTTATAGATTTTATTGACTTCGCAATCCTTGCATTGTATTAACTTAGAGCATTACAGGATCTAAGGAGTTTTAAATCGGGAGTATTAGTATGAAACATGCGGCGTTGATTTTTATATTTGTTTTGCTCATCACGGCAGTTGAAGCGACCGAGTTTATTGGTCTGTGGCCTGAAGGGAAGATGCCGAACTCGAAGGGGATGAAGCTGGAAGAGGAAATAGTCAACGACAGGATAAAGCAGGTTGACAGGCCTGGTATGTATGCGTTTTTTCCGGCTAAAGAAGAGAATACCGGTTGTGCGGTTTTGATATGTCCGGGTGGCAGCTATTACTGGTTAGCGTACGACGTGAGCGGATTTCAGCTTGCCAAGTGGTTCAACACGATTGGGGTGTCGGCGTTTGTACTTAAATACAGGCTACCGACTTCCCCTGACCTTATCGAAAGAGACAAGGGGCCGTTACAGGACGCCCAGCGTGCAATGCGGTTAATCCGGTCGAGGGCGAAAGAATGGGGAATTGCCCCGGAAAAGATTGGAGTGATGGGAACATCGGCAGGCGGGCATTTAGCGTCGACGCTGGCGACACACAGCGAGGACGTTTCTTCGATTGGTGATTCGGCGGATCGGATGTCTTTTCGTCCTGATTTTATGATACTTGTCTCGCCGGTGATAAGTATGGGGGCTTATACTCATACAGGCAGCCGTGACAATCTTCTGGGTGATAAAGCTTCGGAGGAGCTGATAAAGAAATACTCTAACGAACTGCGGGTGACGTCATTGACACCTGTTAGCTTTATCGTACACGCCTGTGACGACAAAGAAGTGGACACTCGGAACAGTATAATGTTTTATCAGGCTCTGGCTGAGAACGGTGTTTCTGCCAGTCTTCATATTTTTCCGCAGGGCGGACACAGCATCAGAGTTTGCGGAAATCCCGGCTCGACATCGCTCTGGATGACGTTGTGCCAGATGTGGTTAAAGGAGACGGAATTCCTTTAACGGGACAGAAGTAAATCAGTTCGGGTTGTTTTCGTTTTGTGCCAACTCTATCCAGTTCGGCTGGGAGAGGAACAACGTCAGCCTGCTGTACTCGTCCTGGACGGTGCTGAACAGAACTGGGACGTCCAGCATGTTCTTGTCGCGTCCGGCACATTCGAGCTGATAGGCGAATTCGGCGAGTTTTTTTGCACCAATCTGGAGCGATGCACCTTTCAAGCTGTGCGCGTACATACGAATGTGCTTCGGATTGGCCGACTTGATTGCTTCAGCGATTGACTTGATACAGCGAGGGCTGTCCTTGAGGAACATTTTGGCGACCTCTTTTATTACCTCGGGGTCATCGCAGATTTCAGTAATAGCCTGGAAATCTATGAGTTCAGCGGGACTGAAGTCCTGGTCTGAAAAGCTTTGCTGCGTGGAGCCGCTGCTGTCGGGAGTTTTTTGGTTGCCGTCGGCGTCCTCGCACATCTGGCTGAGCTGTTCTACTTCGAGTGTTGCAGCGTCGAGTTGCTGAGAGACGTCCTGTACTTCGGAACCGAGATATTCTCTGAGGACACTGACGAGCTGCTTCCTGTTGATTGGTTTCGAGATATAATCATCGCATCCGGCAGCGAGGCACTTTTCTTTGTCTCCCTGCATAGCGTGTGCGGTGACGGCGATGATTGGTTTTTTGAAATCGGCCTGTCGAAGTTTTCTCGTGGCGTCGTATCCGTTCATATGCGGCATTTGAATGTCCATAAGGATTGCGTCGAAATCCTCGCTCAGTGCCATGTCGAGGGCCTGTTTTCCGTCTTCAGCTATTTCGACTTCGAGGCCGAGCTTTGTCAGCAGCAGCTTTATCAGAGTCTGGTTTGTGGGAGTATCTTCGGCCACGAGGACCCTGCCGGAAAGCGTGAAGTTTTCACTGGGCATTTTTTCTTTTCGTAATCTCTTGAGCTGGTCGTGTTTGTTGAAGAGCGGCTGGAATTTGACTTCGAGGCCTACGGGTAAAACGATTGAAAAGGTAGAACCTTTGCCGAGTTCACTTTTGAGAGATATATTGCCCCCGAGTAAATTGACGAGCTTTTTAGTTATTGTAAGTCCGAGCCCCGTTGCAGCGGATTTTCGGTTCTGTACGAAAGCAGCCTGTGTGAACTCCTTGAAGATTCTTTCCTGGTCCTGCGGCGCAATTCCGATGCCGGTATCCTCGACATCAAACCTGACACAGTCTTTGTCCCGGGTGTTTTCGAGAAAAACGTTCACGAAAACGTGTCCCTGCTCGGTGAAGTCGATAGCGTTGTTTATGAGGTTAGTAAGGCTCTGTCTCAGTCTCATGGGGTCGGTTTTAATCAATGCCGGCAGGTCTGTTTTCTGAAAGATTCCAAAATCGAGGTTTTTTTGCATGGCCAGAGGCCTCATCAGAGATTCGACGATGGCCAGCAGATGCTCGAGAGAACACTCGGAGATATCGAGGTTGAATTTTCCGGCTTCGATTTTGGAAAAGTCAAGGATGTCGTTTATGAGGTTGAGCATATTTTGGGCGCTTTCTCTGATGATTCCGAGATGCCCCTGCTGTTCTTCGGTGAGGTTTTCTTCGGCAAGCACTTCGCTCAGTCCGATGATGGCGTTTAGCGGTGTTCTAATTTCATGGCTCATGTTGGCGAGGAAGTGGCTTTTTGCAAGGTCTGCAACGATGGTTTCCTGAGTTTCTTTGTGTGTTTGCTCAACAGCGGTTTTAAGCTGTCTGTGGGCATTTTCGAGCTGAGCGAGTGTCTGGCTGTCGTGCTTTTGTATGCGTTTAAGCTGCCCCTGCATTGCATTTTGGACGGCAAGGAAAAGGTCCGTCTGTGTGACGATTCCGACAAGTTTGTTGTCGTTGACGACCGGCAGATGCCTTATTTGCTGCTCGCTGAGTATCCGGGCGGCTTCGGTGATTGGGACATTGTCGCAGAGACTCGTGACCGGTCCGGACATTACCTGTTCGACGGTAAGGTCATCAGGGCCTTTGTTTTCCGAGATAATTTTGTTTACGAAGTCGTCGTGAGTAACAATTCCCCTGATTTGGTCGTTTTCAACGACGACCATGCAGGTGATTTGCTCCTGGGCCATTTTTTTTGCGGCTGCGACAACGGATTCTGCCGGAGAGACGGAAACGACGTTCTCGTTCATAATGTCGCGCAAGGTGACAGTGACGGAGTTTTTCTCCGTGTTGTTAAACCGGCTGCCGGATTCGAGATTGTTTTGAGTGTCTTTGACTTTCTTACCCATATATTTAATCCCCAAATTCAAAACGAGCCCTACAGCATTTTTTACTTTTCTGCGGTCCTATAATGGTTCGGGCACGGACTCGTATTCGAAAGAGGTATCGGCAGTGTTGTGTGAGCGGTTTAATCAGAGAACAAGTCAGTTTTTCCGCTTAATGGAGGGTGTTTTTGGAGTTTGACAGAGAAAATATGTGCAGTTAGAATGAGCGCGGCTTAATTGAAAGGGTGAGCAATGGATTATCAGGATAATAATAACGTTTCCGGCGAGGCAGGTGATATCGGACGCGGGTCGGTTCCGCCTACGCAGATGCCGTTTCAGCCTCTGCCTCCTCCCAAGAAAAAAAGAGGCTGGGGAATATTCTGGGGGATATTACTTGGCTTATCGGTCTTTGCAAACATAGTGTTTTTCCTGATGATAATCGGCCTTATGGCAATATTAATCACGGGGCAGGCTGATGTAATGACGGAGAAGGTTCTTATTGACGGTCCGCGGACACAGAAGATTGCGATAATCAGGGTGCATGGGATGATTGATTCGGACAATGCTGAGGATGTACTGGAGCAAATAAAGCATGCGAGAAAGGACCAACATGTCAAGGCTCTTATTCTGAATGTTGATTCGCCGGGCGGGACGATATCGGGCAGTGACCGGATTCATAACGAAATCATCAAATACCGGGACGAAAAGTCGAAGCCGGTAGTGGCTTTTATGCAGAGTCTTGCGGCGTCCGGCGGGTATTATGTTTCGGTTGCAACGGATGAAATAGTGGCTGAGCCGACGACGATTACGGGTTCGATAGGCGTGATAATGGGTTACTTAGTGCTGCAGGACCTGCTGGAGGGCAAGCTGGGAATCGAGCCGGTGATAATTAAGTCGGGACAGAAAAAGGATTGGCCGAGCTCATTTCATAAACCATCGGAAGAAGAGCTGAAATATTTTGAGGAGAAGGTGATTACACCTGCGTTCGAGAGATTCAAGGAAATCGTTACGGACGGGAGGACGGGACTGAGTTCGGAAGACGTCGAGCGACTGGCGGACGGGAGCATATTCTCGGCAACCGAAGCGCTGAGTGAAAAGCTGATTGACGAGATAGGTTATCTGGACGACGCGGTCATCAAGGCGAAGAAACTGGCGGGGATAGAAAAAGCTCAGGTGATTGAGTACAAAAGGCCGTTTGCGTTTGCCACTCTTTTCGGTTCGAAGGCGCAAGGCATCTTCAAGCTGGACAAAAATGCGATATACGAACTTTCCACACCGCAGGTGATGTATCTCTGGAGTATTCATTGAAAAAGCTTTGAATATTCCGGACCTGGCCGGTGAGTTCACAGACCGCTGCGGGAGGTGACGGGATGGAGCCTGAAACCAGTGAAGGATTGAACGAGCGGGAGATTCAAAACGGCCTGAAGATGGTCATCCGGGACGGGGTGGCGTCGCAGGCTATGGGGGTTTTGACGGGCGGGGCGTTTCTGGTGGCCTTTGCGATAAAGCTCGGGGCATCGAACTTTGTGATAGGCCTGCTTGCAGCGATAGGTCCTTTGAGTCAGCTTCTGCAGTTACCTTCGATTGTATTGGTGGAGAAGATACGTAATCGGCGGGCAATTGTAGTGTTCGCAGCGGCGTTGTCGAGAGTCTGCTGGCTGGGTATCGCGTTGATACCATTTCTGGTCGGTGCTAAGGCGGGGCTCGCAGTTTTGCTGTTTTTGCTGGTAATAAACTCTGCGCTTGGGGCGGTATCGGGGTGCAGCTGGAATTCGTGGATGCGGGACTTGATACCGGAGAATATTCTCGGTTCGTTTTTTTCGAAGCGTATGCGTATCTCGGTAGGAGTTGGAATTCTGGTCAGCCTGGCGGCGGCAGCTTACCTTGACGTTTGGAAGAAGTACTTTGCAGAACACGAAGTGGCGGGTTATTCGATTTTGTTTCTTGCGGGTTTTGGCGCCGGAGTTCTGGGGCTGTTTTTTCTCTGGTCGACGCCGGAGCCGAAGATGCAGAAGGACGGCGGGCGGCAGAGCCTGCTTCTGCTGATTGGTCGGCCTTTCAGGGACGAGAATTTCAGGAAGCTGATGGCGTTTCTGTGCTCGTGGAACTTCGCCGTTAATCTGGCCGGGCCGTTTTTTATGGTTTATATGCTCAAACGGCTGGGGCTCAGCATGTCGTTTATAATCGCGATGTCGATACTGAGCCAGGTGGTTAACTTCGCTTTTTTAAAGGTCTGGGGCAGGTTCACGGACCACTTCAGCAACAAGTCCGTGCTCGCGGTTTGCGGGCCTTTATTTATCTTTTCGATACTGGCGTGGACGTTTACGACTATGCCGGAGAGGTACTTTTTGACGATACCATTATTAGTGACTATTCATATAGTGATGGGACTGGCCGGCGCCGGTGTATCACTGGCAAGCGGCAATATCAGTCTTAAACTGGCGCCGAAGGGACAGGCGACGGCTTATCTGGCGACGAACACTATAATGAATTCGATTGCGGCGGGCATTGCTCCTATTCTGGGCGGTAAGTTCGCGGACTTTTTTGCCGAGCGGCAATTAGACTGGACGCTGAAGTACACCACGCCGGGCGGCGAGTTTGTGCTGTCAACTTTGAATCTTCAGCAGTGGGATTTCTTTTTTGCATTTGCGTTTATAGTGGGGCTATACTCTATTCACCGGCTTTCGATGATTAAAGAGGCGGGTGAGGTGGAAGAGAAGGTAGTGATAAACGAGCTGTTTAACGAAGTTCGCGGCCAGGTAAGGATACTATCTTCCGTCGAAGGCCTGCGGCAAATGGTTGCGTTTCCGTTTTCGATGCTGCGCGGTTTGGCCCGCAACAACAAATCAGGTACAAAGTAACAAGGTGAAAGGTTATGGATTTTTTTGATTCTCAGACATTTACGCTGATTGTACTGCCGGTGCTGATTTTTCTGGCGAGGGTATGTGATGTTACTATCGGGACGCTGCGGCTAATCTCGGTCAGCAAGGGGCATAAGTACCTGGCGCCGCTGTTTGGTTTCTTCGAGGTTTTTATATGGATTATAGTTATCGGCAAGGTGATGCAAAACATGGATAACTGGGTGTGCTACGTGGCGTACGCGGGGGGTTTTGCGACGGGTAATTTTGTCGGCATCTGTATCGAAGAAAAGATAGCGATGGGGACGTTTATGATTCGCGTGATTACACAAAAGGACGGGACCGAGCTGATAGGCAGTCTCAACGAGGCGGGATACGGGGCGACGAACACAAAGGCCGAAGGAGCAGATGGGCCGGTGAGTATAATCTTTTCGATAATCAATCGCAGCGACCTTGCAAAAGTCATAGAGCTGATAAGGCAATTCAATCCGAATGCGTTCTATACCATCGAAGACGTGCGTTTTGTTAAAGAGGGGATATTCCCTGCGAGGAAGTCTTTGTTGAAAAAGACGGCTGATATATTTCCGAAAATGTACAGGAAAGGCAAGTAAAGGCGGGAGCAGACAATGGCGAAGCTGGTAAACAGACGTTCAAAGAAGGCGGGGCTGCCGCCCGGCAGCATGGTTCATGTCGGCGAAAGAAAGGCTGAGTCGGTTCGTATAACATTGATAGATTACGACGAAGCGAATTATAAACAGGAAGAAGTGGCTGAAATTGAAAAGTGTTTCGAGCTCAAGACGACGCCTACTGTAACGTGGATTAATATAGACGGGGTCCATGATATAGAGATTGTTGAAAAGATCGGGAACAACTTTGGGCTGCATCCTCTTATAATAGAGGATATAGTGAGTACGGGGCAGCGGCCGAAATTCGAGGACCATGAAGACTATATATTTGTGGTATTCAGGATGCTGATGTATGACGACAAAGCAGGCGCAATAAGTAGTGAGCAAGTCAGTCTGATTCTGGGAAAGAACTTTGTAATATCTTTTCAGGAACGTGTGGGAGATGTTTTTGAGCAGGTACGAGAGCGAATCAAGGCGGCGAAGGGGCGGATTCGCAAGATGGGCTGTGACTATTTAGCCTATGCATTGATGGATGCGACGGTGGACAATTACTTTGAGGTCCTGGAAAAACTTGGTGACCGGATAGAAGCCCTTGAGGAAAAGCTCGTAGCGCACCCGGACGAGAAAACACTTAAAGAGATTCACAATCTAAAGTCAGAGATGCTGTATCTGCGTAAGTCGGTATGGCCTCTGCGCGAGGTGGTTAACGGTCTTGAGAAGAGTGAGTCGGATTTAATAAACGAAGGGACGAATATATACTTCCGTGATGTTTATGACCATACGATTCAGATAATCGACACGATTGAGAGTCTGCGAGACATGGTCAGCGGTATGCTGGACATATATCTTTCGAGCCTGAGTAACCGGATGAATGCAGTGATGAAGGTACTTACGATAATAGCGACGATATTTATTCCGCTGACCTTTGTCGCCGGAGTTTACGGTATGAATTTCAGGCATATGCCGGAGCTTGGGTGGAAGTGGGCGTACCCTGTGGGTTTTTGGGTGTTTATAATAGTGGTTGTCTGCGGTATGCTCGTATTTTTCAGGCGGAAGAAGTGGTTGTAGTTGAAAATTTTAGTCAGTAAATTGAGGGAGCTGCTTTATGATTGTTCTGTTCATCTTTACTTTAACGGTGTCTTTTATTGTCGTTCGGGTAGGGGCGATTGCTTTTCAGCTTACGGGCCTGGAGTGGTCGCTTGCGAAGTTTCAGGCGCTTAGCTGTTTTACCGGAACGGGATTTACGACCAGAGAGGCGGAGCTGATTACCAGCAGCCCGCAACGCAGAAGGATTGCATCGATATTAATGGTTCTGGGTAATGCCGGGCTGGTGACGTTGATTCTGACCGGTGCCAGTACAATCATATCGCAGGAGGACATTCTTTCGGCTTTGTCGAAGTCGTATCTGCCGATTTACGGCGGCCAGATTGCAAAGTTTGTGAATATCCTGATACTCATCGGTGCGGTTATCGTTGTTTACAAGGTTTTTACGAACAAGAAGATTACGCTGAGGCTGACGAATTTTCTCAGGCAGAAGATTGCCAAGAGGGAGATATTTTCCCGCGTTACAATCGAAGAGCTGTTGCTGGCGACGGGCGGCTACGGTGTATCGAGAGTTAAGGTTTACAGTGAGAGCCCGGTTATGAACAAGACGCTGCTCGAGGCGGATTTGAGGAAACAGGACATTACCGTTCTGGCGATAATTCGCGGCGAGCAGACGATGCCGAACCCCAGTGCAAGTACCGCGATTCTGCGGGGTGATGAATTGGTTTGCTTCGGCAAGCTGGAAAATATCCGCACCGTTTTGTGTCCGCCGGCAGTTGTACACGCAGAAGAGGCCAGAGCGGAGGCGGAAAAACAACAGCCGGAAAAAGAATCGCAGGAGCGAACATCAGAGCAGTAAAAGCGTATATTGTCAGGTTTTCTCGACATCAAAGGGCAGCATGGTCTTGCTTAACCTTATTATTTATAAGTACATAGGAGGCCAGAAATGATTATCCATCAGAAGGCTCGTCAAATGGGATTAGTAAGAAATTTAGTGATTGTGACGATTTTTGTTCTGTTTGTGTCGAGTGGTCTTGCGTATGCAGAGGACGAGTCGAGCATCAATGCGTTGCGGCAAATGGGCAAGGCCTTTACCTCCATCGCGGACAAGGCGTCGCCGGCGGTAGTTGGTATCAAGGCGGACAAGATTTATACGCAGCA
>Ga0315549_1003096_pt1 | contig 15125 bp, 8 predicted proteins | sample SalMarSW160200MG_FD_203101 | JGI IMG/M metagenome (GOLD analysis project Ga0315549, IMG submission 203101) | Salt marsh sediment microbial communities from the Plum Island Ecosystem LTER, Massachusetts, United States - Salt Marsh Sediment SW1601-200 ... | reverse complement strand
ATCAGCGAGATTACAAAAGACATCCTCAAGGCGGTGACGAAAGTTCGCAGACAACTAAAGCCGAGAGGTACGCTCAAGAAACTTTGTTCGCCAAACCTTGAAAAAGCGTTAACTTTCCTCGATGATTCGTTATTGCCTGCGACTTCGAATGCGGTAGAGCGTGCGAATCGCCGACATCGTAAGATGCAGAAAAGCATATACCGGGTGCGAACCAGGGACCATATAAGTCAACGGATAGCGGTTGATATGCAGAGCGATGCATACAGCATCGGCCTGAAGAAGACTATAAATACGTTACATTGGAGCAGGAACGGTGAAAAACGAAAAACAGGAAAGCAGAGAACTCTGTAAAGATGCTACAGTCTCGTTTTTTTTGAAATTTTGAACTTTTTCGTAACGCGCCTCGTTAGTCTGGCTGGGAGTTTATGCAATGTCCGGTTGAACAAAGTGCTTCGCGCAGACATTTACCGTGCAGCTTATGCCAATTTGGACTTTATCCTGTTGTGGGCTTAGCCGTTGAGGGTCCAGCCTGGACGGTACTTGCGGCTGAGCAGAGCGTTGGCCTCGGCGCTGTTGGTGACGCGGCCGTTTTTGCCGTCGTACTCAAGCTTCTCGCCGACGCGATAGGCCACAAGACCGAGCAGCATCATCTCGATTGCGGTCCCGCCGTAGTCGAAATCACAATGCGTCTTCAGGTTACCTTTACAGGCCCTGGTCCAATCCTCCTGGAAATGACCCAACGGCGGAATCACATCGTCCTTGTCCCGCCCCTTGTAATAGGTCAGGTCCGCATCGTCGCCGAACGGCAGCAAAATCCTCGAATCGTAATCGCAGACAACATAGCCCTTGGTGCCCTTGAACATTGCGCCATGACCGATCTTCTTCAGATCGACGTAACCCTTCGGCGACCGCGGCATCATGCCTCCCTGATACCAGTGCACCCGGATAGGCCCGCGCCAGTCGTTGGCCGGGATATCAAAGGATGTGTGCAATTCGACGGGAGTGACTTCAGGATTGAATTTCTGGCCTTCGCCTTCCGCCGTCGTCGGAATACCAGCGTCAACCGCGTTCCACACCAGGTCGATTGTATGGCTTCCCATGTCACCGACTTGGCCGGTGCCGAAGTCCCAGTACATATTCCACGAGAGGCAATTCATTCCCGGGCCGCCTGCGAAGTACTCAGGATTATAAGGATGCCACGGCGAAGGTCCGATCCACAGGTCGTAGTGAAGGTTTTTCGGTGGCTCGCCCTTGGCCGGCGGATACCCGGGCCTGCGAATCTGGCGATCGCCCCATGCATAGGCATCTGTCAGTTCGCCAATCGCTCCGTCTTTGACCAGCTCACGCACACGCTCGAAGTTGGGCTTGGCGTGACGCTGGGTACCGACCTGCGTTGCCAGCTTATGTTTTTTCTTTAGATAGTTCGCGCGGACGAGGCGTGCTTCTTCAACGGTATTGCCCAGTGGTTTCTCGCAATAGACGTGCAGGTCGCGATTCAGCGCCCAGTTGGCGATGAAAGCATGGGTATGGTCCGGGGTGCAGCAGATCACCGCATCCAGGTCTTTTTGCTCAAGACATTTGCGCCAGTCTATATACGTTTTGGCCTTCGGGAACCTCTTGGCGGCGTAGGCAATGTGGTTCTCATCCACGTCGCACAACGCTACGACGTTTTCCTTCGAGACAGCATCGAAATGCGCATCCGCCCGGCCCCATGTACCGATCATTGCGATATTGAGCTTGTTGCTGGGCGCATTTGCGCCCGAGAGTGTGCCGCTGGGTAAAATAATCAATCCCATCCCGGCGGCTGCGGTGGATTTAAGGAACTGGCGACGTTGAACGATATTTGTCTTTTTCATTTTCTTCTCCTTTGTTGTGTTTTTAGTTTTTTGCTACAAAGCCGAAAAGCGTGATTTTACGCATTAAGGCTATGGAATACAAGAGAAAAATGAGAATATGGGTAAAATAAAGCTTCAAATATTACACTAACCTTTATGTTGACGACTTACCGAGAAAATACTCATGTACCTGAATGGCCGACGCTGTGAGTCCAGCCGGGGCAGGGAGTCCTACAAAAACCGCAATAAATCGCTGTTTTTGAACGTCATTAGTTAGTAGAATGCAAGTGGGTATAAGTCCGAATATGGATTCCCACGGTGGGAATCCGCGGATTGGTGGCCCGTAAAACCTTTTTCAGGAGGATATTACCATGAAAAAACGTTTCATCGCTGTCACAATTATTTTACTGGCCAATGTGAGTGGAGCATTGGGTGCGGATACGGATATCCGCCTGAATTCTCTGGGTTTTCTTCCCGGGATGCAGAAAAAAGCAACGATTGTGTCTGAGTGTTCCAATTTCACTGTGAAAAAAGTGTCGGACGGACAAACGGTTTATTCCGGCAAGGTGACAGGGCCGCTGCACCAGGATGATGTAAACCAGGATGTGTGGATTGCTGATTTCTCCAAAGTTACTGAAAAAGGCAAATTCTACCTGGATATACCGGGGGTGGGACGTTCCATTAATTTCACAATCAGCGATGAGGTCTATGATTTTGCCTTTTATACAGCTATGAGGGGCTTTTATCTATGGCGGTGTGGCACTGCGGTGGCCGGTGAGCACAACGGTCATCGTTATGCGCATGCCCCTTGTCATATGGATGATGGATATCAGGATTACATCGGCGTCAAAGACTCCAAAAGAGACGGCACGGGAGGCTGGCATGACGCCGGTGATTATGGAAAATATACCGTGAATGCAGGCGCGACGGTGGGAGTACTCTTTCTGGCCTGGGACCATTTTCAAGACCGCCTCAAAAACGTTGCCCTCGATATCCCCGATACTGCGCCCCGTTACCCCGATTTTCTCAAAGAGCTCAAATGGGAAACTGACTGGCTTTTGAAAATGCAGTATCCGGACGGTTCGGGGAAAGTCTCACATAAACTAACGCGCCTGAACTTCTCGCCCTTTATCATGCCGGAGAAGGATTCTGAGAAGAGATATTTTACAGACTGGAGTTCGGCTGCCACTGCCGATTTTACCGCTATGATGGCTATGGCGGCGAGGTATTTTAAGCCCTATGATGCCGAATATGCGCAGATCTGCCTGCAAGCTGCAACAAAGAGTTACGCGTTCTTAACAAACAATCCGGGCAATAAAAGGGCCGACCTTAAAGCCTTTAGAACGGGAGCTTATGGCACCCGTGATACGGATGACCGGCTGTGGGCTGCCGCCGAGATGCGGGAAACCACGGGTGAACCTCAGTATCTGAAGGATTTTGAAGAAAGGGCCGGCACATCTGACAACAAGATAGACGAGAATTGGGATTGGGGCAATCTGAAAAACCTTGGTATGTTCACTTATCTGCTGTCTGAAAGGGAAGGAAGGAATGCCGATATATTAGAGGATATTCGCGGAGATTTGCTCTCGACAGCAGATGCAATTGTTGCCAAGGGCAATAAGGATGTGTACGGCAGGCCCTTGGCCGGCAGGTATTATTGGGGATGTAACGGGGCAGTCGCCAGACAAACATTGGTGCTGCAGGTTGCAAATAAGATATCTCCCAATCCGGATTATGTTAATACCGCTCTGGATATAGTTGGGCATTTGTTGGGAAGGAATTATTATGGCCGTTCCTATGTCACCGGATTGGGACACCTGCCGCCGTTACACCCACACGATAGACGTTCAGGCGCTGATGATATTAAGGAGCCTTGGCCGGGCTATCTTGTGGGAGGCGGGCACTCCGCGACGGGCTGGAAGGATGTTCAGAAAGACTACAGGACCAATGAAATAGCAATCAACTGGCAGGCGGCCTTGGTATATGCGCTTGCCGGTTTTGCCAATACCCAGACTTCCACCGTCGCTGTTGAGGATATCCAAACCGAGACACGGAAGCCCGACGTGATTTTTGTGCCGACGCCGCAGGAAGTTGTAGACAAGATGCTGGAAATGGCGGAAATCAAGACCGGAGATGTGCTTTATGACCTCGGCTGTGGCGACGGTCGCATTGTTGTGACCGCTGCAAAACGATACGGCATCAAAGCAGTCGGCTTCGATATTGACCCTGCACGTATCAGAGAATCGCTGGCGAATGTGAAATCAAATAAAGTTGAACATTTCGTAACCATCAAACAGGCGGACATCTTCACGCTGGACCTTCGTGAAGCAAATGTCGTCACGCTATACCTGCTGCCTGAGTTGAACGTTAAACTGATGCCTCAGCTTGCACAGCTAAAACCAGGCTCTCGTATTGTTTCCCACGACTTTAGTATGCGCGGCGCCAAACCAGTGCAGGTATATCATATGAAGCTGACGAGAGAGAAAGACAGCAAGGAAGATAACGAGGATAAAAAGGATAATTTCAGGGAGCTTTTCGAGGAGGTTTTTGAGAAGGATTATGAGGATGTTGCCTGGGATAATCAGCACACGGTTTACAAGTGGATTGTCCCCTGGGAAAAGGAGACCACAACGCCGTCCAGCTGGGAATAATAAAAGAACCAAGGGGAAAGAATGACTTTTGAAACGAAATAGTCATGAGTAGAAAAGTTATACTTATTTTGTTGTTTTTTACTGCCGCTTCCACGGCAGTCGCAGAAGACCCGGCAGAGCGACAATACTTAACGCCTGCGCTCAATCCGAAGCACAGGGACAAGCCTAAAGTAACAGGCTGGGCCAAAGAACGCATCGATGAAAAAATCAATCGTGGAATGTTGGCCATCTCGAACAAGGAGGGCAAGGTATATCTGGGCTGGCGATTTCTCAAGAGCGATGATAAAAGAACCACTTTCAACGTCTATCGCTTGATAGAAGGCGGTGAACCGGTAAGGCTGAATAAGGCCCCGGTCATTGCCACTACCGACTTCATTGACAAGCAGCCGAACCTTGAAGACAAGAGCACCTACTGGGTCAGGCCTGTCGTGGAAGGCAAGGAGCTTGAATCCTCGGAGAAGGCGTTACCGAAGGCAAACGCCGGAGATAAAACGTACTATTCATCCATCAAGTTCCAGGGCGATTACAGGCCTCAAAGGATAGGCGTCGCCGACCTCAACGGCGACGGAGCGTATGATTTTGTTATCAAGCAGCCGTCCCGAGGTATCGACCCTGCGGGCAGAGCTAATACTTATGGTCTGACCTACAAGCTGGAGGCATACCTAAACGACGGCACGTTCCTGTGGCGTAAGGACCTGGGCCCCGGCATTGAGCCGGGCATTTGGTATTCACCTTTTGTGGTTTACGATTTTGACGGCGATGGCAGGGCCGAAGTAGCTGTAAAGACCGGCCCCGAAGATGCACGCGAATCCGACGGGCGCGTTAGGAAGGGGCCGGAGTGGTGCTCAATCCTAAATGGTATAACCGGCGCCGAATTCGCTCGCGCAGACTGGCCGCCACGGGACCCTCGACTCGGCGATTACAACAGGGTAAACCGCAACCAGATGGGCATAGCCTACCTCGATGGAAAGACGCCATGCCTGCTGGTGGCACGCGGCACTTATAAGCTGATGATGGTCGATGCTTACCAATATCACAACCACAAGCTGGAGCGGCTGTGGCGCTGGGAGGGCGATGACGAGACCCCAATCATTCGCAGCCAGGGAGCGCATGGAATGCACTCAGCCGACGTTGATAATGATGGCCGTGATGAGGTCATACTTGGGTCTGCCGTGCTGGACGACAATGGGACCTGTCTGTATTCGGTCGGCCTGGGCCACCCCGACAAATGCTTTGTTACAGACGTGGACCCGGCCCGCCCCGGCTTGGAGATATTCTACGCTATCGAGCCCTGGCACGATGATGGTAAAGGCGTATGCCTGGTTGATGCCGCAACAGGGAAAATCATCTGGAGCATTGGTCAGCGTACTTATCACGTAGGCGACGGAATGGTTGCCGATATTGATCCCTCGCTCGCCGGGCTGGAATGCTTTGCGACTGAAGACTCCAAAGGCGGCTCGACCGACCGCTATTTATTCAGCGCCAACGGCAAGCGGCTTGGCCGGCGCGAAGACGTCCCCGGCTGCAGGAACTGGATTTTCTGGGATGCCGACCTGCTGCGGGAGACATTCGACAGCAGCGGTTTCAGGCGAGGCAGGTCGATTTCCATCGTCAAGTACAGTGGCCCAACGCTGACCTCCGGCATCGAGGGCAGCATTATGATGATGGCCGACATCCTCGGCGACTGGCGAGAGGAGCTCATCACAGTCCTGCCCGGCGAGCTGCGAATCTATACTACTACTATCCCCGCGAAAGACAGGCGAATCTGCCTGATGCATGACCCGGTCTATCGCGCGGAGGTGGCACACCGGTCAATGGGTTATGAGCAATCGCCGGTAACCGGTTACTACCTCGGCGTAAGTCCCGCTGACTCAGCTAAGGCCACTGCCATTATTCAGAATCAGAGCAGATAGAGCATAATGAGGAGATTTATCCTGCCGATAAATTAATAGATGTACCTCTTGCAGCTATAAGCTATTTGGTTCTCGGTTCACTGCATTATGGGTTGGCTTTTGGGGTGGCACGACCTCGAAGCTCTTTTATATATTTATGATAAATATCCAGAATCTGTTGTTCCGATATGGCGGCAGCAACAACCAATCGACAGCGAGACCTTACCGTCTCTCCGGCTTTTATGTCTCTACCGAAGAGTGATAAATACAGAGAATAATGACTCTCTCCCCGATAAGGTGTCGCTATGGCAAAGCAATCTTGAGGTGGAGCCATCAGGATTGCCGTCAGTTCCGCTGTATCGCCGCGCCGCACACAGATAGGGGCCTCTAAATATGGCATAATTACCCACTTCACCGGATTCGGTTCTTTTTCCCAGCGGCCATCGTGGATAATATGCAGCATGTTCTTGTCCCGTGGAAACATCTGCCAGTCCCCGAAGGACTTCTGAGCCATCATAAAACCGGGCTTGCCTTTTGTCTCGTGATTGTTGTAAGCGTATACATAGGGCACAGGAAAGCTTTCATTAAAATACGATGCCAGAAATAGCTCGAAGTTATGCAGGTCTTTCCGGGCTTTGATGGTAGTCTCCAGGTCGAGTGTTGTTTCATCCGTCAGGCGGTAGACAGCGGTTATCTCAAACGGATGTTCTGTCCCCGCCGGCCAGACTACCTCAACGGCGCCATCGGGCAGCAGCTTCGATACACTTGGCCGGTCCCATGCTGCAGTTCCATAACGCTTGTTGGTTGTGAAAATCCGGTAGTAACTAAAGATGCCGTAACTGCCGTTCAGTTGGACTCCGGAAGGTATATGTATCACTGATGACAAGCCGAGCGATTTTCCATCCGGCCGCAGTTTTCCGCGAAGCGCGCCTGTATTGAATACGTATTCACCTTTTTCATTCGAAGTAAAGGCGAATTTAGCCGATTGACTTTCGCTGCTTGTTCCGCCGTTCGCGTAGGTGTTCAGGGTTATTACTAATACGACGAGCATCGCCGTTGAAAAACCCGATAAGGTGACGCGACACACATTTTTTCTCCGAAACTTCTTATTCTTTTTCAAAATATAATGATGTCTTTTTTTCACCATCAAATTCCTAATCGTATAATCAGTTCAATCGTTGGTATGGCTTAATTTTCGATTATAAAGTCCAGCCCTTTCGAGATGACGGATTGATAAACCGATTCGCCTCGGCGCAGTTGGTAAATCGCATATTCTCGCTGTCCCATTCGAGTTTTCGCCCCAGCATTTTCATTGCGATAATTCCTAATTGGGCCAGTTCCGTCAAAGGCCCGCCGTAGTCGAAATTTGAGCCTGCCTGCTTTTTGCTTTTGATGGCCTGGAGCCAATCGTTGTGATGTCCTTTCACCCGCGGCAGAGTTTGGGGAGGCTGCTTGTAGTCTTTCATTTTTGACTCAGGGATTATCCGTACTCCGCCGGCGCCGTGTGAGCCGTACATAATCTTGCCCTTGTCCCCGATGACGATAGCTCCGGTTGTGCTCAGTTTTCTCCCTTCTTCGAGCTCAGCGGGCCGCGGGATTACTTTCTTGCCGCTGTGCCAAAGGAGTTTAACGGGGCCGCGCTTACCTTTGGCCGGGAACTCGAATGTTATCACCGAACCGTGCGGGAACGTGTCGGAATGAACCCTGGGATTATAACCTTCGGCCTGGGCCTGGATAGTCTTCGGGGATCCAAGGTCAAGCGCCCAAAAGACCGGGTCAACAACATGACAGATCCAGTCACCAATCGTTCCTGAACCGAACGGCATCCAGCCTCGCCAACTGCCCGGCAGGTACATCGGATTGTAAGGTCGGAACTTGGCCGGCCCAAGCCACAGGTCCCAGTCCAGTTCGGGCGGAATATCGTGTTTCTCTCGGCGTTTCGACAATTGATCAATCTTGCAGTGGTCCGACGTACAGCCGGCGTGGACCTCGTAGACCTCGCCTATCGCCCCGTCCCATATCCACTCGCAAAACAGGCGGATATGGTCAAATGAATGTCCCTGATTGCCTAATTGCGTTACTACCTTATGCTTCCGAGCGGCTTTCATAAGCTCGCGAATCTCGTATATCGAATGCGCCAGCGGCTTTTCGCAGTATACATGCTTTCCTCTCCTGATTGCATCCATACATGCCACCGCATGAGTATGGTCCGGTGTGGAGACCGTCACCGCATCGATCTGGTTATCCATCTCGTCCAGCATCTTGCGAAAATCCCGGTAGTGTTTAGCATTGGGATTATCCTTAAACGCTTTGCTGCTGCGCCGCATGTCCACGTCACACAGCGCAACAATATTTTCCCCTCTAACGCCATTCACGTTGCTTCCGCCCCGACCGCTGATGCCTATGCACGCGATGTTCAGCTTGTCGCTGGGTGGAGTTTTGCCTGCGCCCAATACGTGCCGCGGCACAATTGTAAAAGCTGCCATAGTGCCTGCTGCCTTTTTCATGAACTGACGTCGGCTCAAGCTTTTTCTTTTTCTTTGTTTCATAGATTACCTCCTTTTCCAAACTTAAAGCATCAAAACTCAAAGATAAATGAATCGATACCAACAGCTTTCATTTGCATATCAGAATTCATAAACCAACTGAATATGGATAATATGATTGTCCGGCCTGCTGCTGTTTTTTGTACTTTCATATCGGTAGCCGGTTTTCACTCGCCAGTTATTGGATGTCAAGAATGCCAGGTCGAGTCCGAGCTGGTCGATAGTTTGACGGTTTGTTGACAAAAGGCTCTTTTCCCTGTCAAATTCGAGACCCAGAATTATTTCATCTGTGAGATAGTGGTCGAGTCTGACGAAGAAATCGCTTGCATCCGAGCCCATGTGATGGCCGATTACTCTGTCCTTGTAAGTATAGCCTGACTGGTAAATGTGATGGTTGTAAAAGTAACTCGGATGCCCTGAAATATGATTATTGGCGTATTCTACGCGGATGTCTGTTCGGCCTTGAAGGAGAATGTCGTTAAGTTTAAGACCAAGCAGTCTTCCCCATCGGCTCGGTAATACTCCAGCCTTGTCCTCTCCGGCGAGGTCTGCGTAGAGCTTGACGGACCGTGCGGGTATTTTGCCGTCGAGTGGTATAAGAACAGATACGTCGAATCCGGCTAATTGATTGTTATCCAGTTCACCCCCAAGATTTTCTTTACTGCCCAGAAACATATCCCAATAGTCTTTAAGATCCGGGCTTTGTCTTCCCGAGCCGTTGTACATTATGGTTCTTGACAGGCCAATGTCTAATGCAGGATGAGGTTTGAAATTGAATCTTATGCCTGTCAGTTTTGCCTCGGGGATGGTTCTGTTTTCTTCCAGTTCGGCCAGGAACCAGACTGCCTTATACGGACCGAGACTCTCGAATATCCAGGGCAATTGCTTGGGATGGGGATTTGAGATTTTGACCATCTTGAAAGGTTCTGTATTGTTGCTCATAATTATTGACCCATGATAGCCGGGTCCCCACCAGAGCGAGTCCTTGCCTACTTCGATCTCTAAGCTGCCCAACGCCACTTTGCCGTAAACTTCGACCAACTCGATATCCCTGTCCGGGTCGAAAGACGAATCGATATATTCGGGATGAAAGTAGAAAGCGGCAGTGTCAAAAAACGACATTCGAGAGGCGAAGCCGGTTCGATAGTTGGAATGTTTGTTGAAAACGTCACCCCGTTGGTTTTCAAGGTCGGGTTTATTATCACCATAAACGTATCTGAAATAGAGGTCTTCTATTGGCTTTATGAAGTTCTCAACGCGCTCTCCATCAACTATGCCTGTGGTGGTTAGCTCGTCTTTGAATTCTTTTTTGAGTTTGTCAATCAAGCTCAGGATGATTTCGTTTTTTTCATCGAGCTGTTGGGCTTTTTCAACAGCCTCTGCTATATGTCTTGCCATTTCGAGACGAGATACCGGCCTGGTGGCCATCATTGCGCTGTCGATAAGCCCCTGGCCGATGAGTTTATCGATGGCGTCATAGCTCCAGTGGTCAAGCGGGACGTTAGTCGATACATACGCAGAACACATAGATGCCGTGACAAGAAGTAACATAATAGCCAGACTCGTTCGCATAAGCCCCGACTTTGCAAAAATTTAAACTAAAAGCTACGAAGTAATCGATAAAAGGTTAAAGAAAATTAAGTTTAAGTCAAGCACAACTTTAATTTGGCGTGGAATTGAGACCTAATGCAGGGCAAATCCCGGTTTTTGTTTGCTAAAAAAATTTTTAAAAAAATCAAAAAAAAGTCTTGACAGAAATGATTTGAGATGTTTAATCGTTTAGTTTAATGGATTGCATGCCTATGCTGCAAGGATGGCAAGAGCATGTAAAATACCTGGGCTTGCCCAAAAGTTAAGGCGTTAGTTTGTCTTTTGGGGTATAAGGCTACCAGTTTATTGGGGGTTGTCGTATTGGGGGCCGTTTGACAGGGAAGTTAACACAACTAAGTCATTTATGATTGCCCAAAAGGCGGAGAATGAGTGTCTGTTTTTTGCGCGCAAGGGGGCTGTTTGGCAAGGATGTCAACACAACTAATGAATTTGTATTTGTCCTGAAGGTAGGGAATAATCGCCTACTTTTTGCGCGCTTGGGGACCGTCTAAATGGGGGCTGTTTGACTGGGGTGGTTGTTTAACGAGATTGGCGTTAAAGGTTCTGGTGGCGTAAGTGTAACAGTGTAACCGACGGGGACGGAGTATGCGCGGAGTTAAGAATTATTGTTGATGGTTTTTGGATAGAAAATCCATTATGGAATAGTGATTTGCATAAGATTCTTATGGCAACTTATCTATCAGGAAGCGATTTTTCTCTGGTTTTTATGTGGTGAGTTCACGTTGCTTCAAAAGTTGTTCAAACTATAAAGGAGTGTAGAATGGAGCCGAGGATAGTTTCTACAGAATGGAAGCTGCAAAGTTCGGAAGGTGCAGAATCGTTCGGATTACACCAAAAAACAAGCCCCGGTTTTGGGAACACGAAACATTTTTTTGTCCGTGCTTGTTCATTGAGAGCGGTTTTGGCCTTTATGTTGATATTGGTCATGACGAGTCATCGCCCGTCGGCCCAGGAAACTTCATTTGCAGGCACCGGCGTCCCCAAGGTGTTCAGGGGAGAGGCGTCTCCTTCTTCCACCGAGAAGATTAGTGAGATTTTACGTGCTCGGTTTGCGAAACAGCCGGAGCAACGACCGTTGGAAGACATTAATGACGTTAATGACATTCAGGCGGAAATAAAAACGTGGCCATTAGAGGAAGGCCCGTCAGCTATTGAGCAGTTGCTTTCCGGCGAGATTTCCGAAGATGTATCGACAAGGTTGATTCAGTTTGGTTACGATGTTTTTCAAAGGCCGGTATCGACATTTGCGCCGGTCACGAGTGTGCCGGTGGGGCCGGATTACCCCCTTGGTCCTGGTGACAGCTTCACGGTAACACTGTGGGGCAGGGTCAATGCCCAATATCCGGTTATAGTAGACCGAAACGGCAAAATTGTTTTACCTGAGGTGGGTGTTCTGGAAGTCGGCGGAATGACATTTGCCAGGTTGGAGGAATATCTCGGACACGAGTTCTCGCGCAAGCATACCGACTTCAAGATGGCCGTTACTATGGGCAGGCTGCGGACGATTAGAGTTTACGTCGTTGGTGAGGCGCAAACGCCGGGCAGCTATACGCTCAGCTCACTTTCGACGGTTATAAACGCCGTCTTTGCTGCAGGAGGGGCATCAAAGAACGGCACGCTTAGAGAAATACGATTGTCGAGAAATGAGGGGGAAACTTTAACTATCGACCTTTACGACTTTCTTTTAGGCGGAGACAAAAGCAATGATACGCGTTTACGGGATGGAGACACGATTTTTATCCCCTTGATTGGGTCGGTTGTTGGAATAGCCGGAAATGTCAAACGGTCTGCGATTTATGAAATGTCTGAGCCTATGACTTTGGCGCAGGCGCTGGATTTGGCGGGGGGGGTAACGTATGCAGGGTGGCTGCAGCGTGTACAGGTGGAAAGAATACAAGACCATGAAAAAAGAATTGTTGTGGACTTTGATATGTCCGGCGGAACAGCCGGAACAGACTCAAGGCAACCTCTGGAAACCATTATGCAAGATGGAGATGTGATAAAGGTATTCCCCGTTTTACCGTTTGAGCAAAATGTTGTCTATCTCGAAGGACATGTGTACAGGCCGGGCAAATATGAATTAAAGCCTCGTATGCGACTTAGAGATGTGCTTAATTCTTACGAGGTGTTGCAGGCACAGCCAAATCTGGAATACGGCGAAATAGGAAGGCTTGTTGAGCCGGATTACCACAAGACGGTTATTCCGTTCAATTTGGGGAAAGTGCTGGAAGGTGATGAGTCTGAAAACATTGAACTGGCCAGATTTGATACAATTCGTATTTTTCGCTGGGACGAACGTATCAAAAGTACGGTTTCCATCTCCGGTCTCGTTTATGAGCCTAATGAATATCGTCTTGTGCCGAATATGAAGGTGAGCGACCTGGTCAATACGGCAGGGGGGCTTATGAAAAACGCGTATCTGAAAAATGCAGAAATTACTCGAAGGCACATAACTCAGGACGGGATGCAAACTGAGAAACTCGATATTAATCTTGAAAAAGCGCTTGCCGGAGTTCCCGAGCACAATATCGCGCTGCAGGATTATGACTATTTGGTTGTTCGGCCTATACCTGAGCTTGAGTTTGACCGGATGGCGACTATATCCGGAGAGGCAATGTTTCCTGGCACATACCCTGTAAAAAGAGGAGAAACATTAAGCTCACTTATAGAAAGGGCTGGAGGATTTACCCAGCGAGCGTACTTCAGGGCAGCGGTCTTTACCCGGGAAAGTGCCAAGGCTCTTCAACAGGAAAGAATGGACGAGCTTATTGGGCAAATGGAAGAAGGTGTCCTAACAAGTGCGGAGCGAGCAATAAGTGGCGCAGTGAGTGAGGAGGAAGCTAAAGCGCAAGAGTCACTGGTAGCGACCCAGAGGAAGCTTCTGGTTAAACTCAGGGCAGCCAAAGCAGACGGAAGAGTTGTAATCCGACTGAGTTTGCTTGAGGAATTTAGAGGCTCCGAATACGATTTAGAACTCGAGCCGAATGATGTGCTGGTCATTCCGGAGAAACCGGGCGTTGTTAGTGTTATTGGTGAGGTATACAATCCAACGGCATTGCTCCATCGGGAAAACAAAACCGTAGGCTATTACCTCGGCCAGGTAGGTGGGCCGACGACCGAAGCTGACAGGAAGCACTTGAGCGTTATCCGAGCAGATGGCTCCGTTGCCAGTATGTCTCAGAAAAAACTCAGGAAGGTGGCCTGGGATACGGAAAACAATCGTTGGTTCTTTGGTGATTTTATGAGTATGAAGGTCGGGCCTGGTGATACGATTGTTGTGCCGAAGAAGCTGGATAGGCTTGAATGGCTTAAGAGCACAAAGGACATAACGCAAGTCTTATTCCAGATAGCGCTGGCGACCGGAGTAGTGTTGGCGCTGTAGTGAAGGTTTACTAAAGCTAATTATGGATAAACTGGGAAAAGAACCTGACGGCGATGAAATAAATCTTTTCGATTATTTCACGGTGATTTTCAAATATCGAAGAATGATACTGTTGATTTGCGGAATTGCTATAGTGACAACCGCAGTTATAACTCTTCTGTCTCCAAATTTCTATTCAGCCACTACAACAGTTGTGCCTCCAGTGGATATCTTGCAGAAAGAGTTGGGGTTAGCAGGTGGGTTGGGAGCAGGGAAAAGAGCTATGTTGGCCAATGCCATGGGTGTTATGAACATTGCTGGTATATACATTCATATCCTGGAAAGCCGCGTCGTGACGGATGCTATTATTGGCAGGTTCGATTTGTTGAAGGTTTATGATGTAAAAGAACGGTTTATGGCTCGCGAAATACTGGAAGGGAACACGAGTATCGAGACTGCTAACGAGGGCATTCTCTATATAACAGTTAAGGATAAAGATCCCTGTATGGCAGCAGCGATGGCAAATGCCTACGTGGAGGAGCTCGACCGATTGAACAAACGATTATCATCGGGCCAGGCAACCAGCAAGAGAGAGTTCATTGAGAGGCGATTGAAGGAAATTGATGGGCAGTTAAGCGACATTGTCAATATTCCTAAGAGAAAAGCTGAGGTTCTTGAGACTTTGTACGGAACGCTTGTAATTGAATATGAGCTTTCCAGGATTGAGGAAGCGAAAAGTATGCCGACGATTCAGGTTCTTGATGAGGCTAATGTGCCCGAAGTAAGAATGTCTCGTGGCGGTAAAAGAAAAGTTGCGCTGGCAGGTTTTGTATCTTTTGTATTTGCTGTATTTTCAGCCTTTGTTCGTGAACATTTTGCCGGAATTAAGAACGTGATTTCGAAGCGAGGGCAGCTTCTGTCTGTGCTGGCACAAAGCGCCAAAAGCCGCCGTATCAGTTTTGGTGGGCTTGAGAGCAGAAGGAAGATTGTCGAGGCTCAGAGAAAACTTACGCAGAGCGTGCGAAAGAATATAAATCATAACACCCAGAGAGCTTAAATGGCCGAGCGAAAGCAGATATACGCGACTTTGTTAATTGTTTTTCTGGTATTGTGAAGATCGCGGGATTATTGAAAGCCGCAGCGTTGGTTTTTTGGAAAGCATCGGTGAAATAATAGAATATGGAAAAGACCGCTAAAATATTTATTGTTGGCGACAAATCCATAGTAGG
>Ga0315549_1003086_pt1 | contig 15154 bp, 21 predicted proteins | sample SalMarSW160200MG_FD_203101 | JGI IMG/M metagenome (GOLD analysis project Ga0315549, IMG submission 203101) | Salt marsh sediment microbial communities from the Plum Island Ecosystem LTER, Massachusetts, United States - Salt Marsh Sediment SW1601-200 ... | reverse complement strand
ATATTTTATAATATATTAACCTTTAAATAATCTTTTTATTTTATAATTTAGAAAATGCAGGATGATAAAAATATTCTCAGGATTTTGAAAGAGTCAAAAACAGCGCTTGACAGAGGTGATTCTTCGGAAATGCGTTCTCTTAGTAATCAGACAATTAATACTGCTTCGCTGACACAAGACCCGGATAATATTGCTGTTGCTGTTATGATTTATTCTTTAAGCAAGATTATTGAAAGAGAAGATTATAGGGGTCTGAAAGGGTGGGGGACTTTTTACAAATTATTTACTTCGGCACTTGATAAATCAATAATTGATATTGAAAGAAAAGATGAGGAAAAATTCAGAAAAGATTTTGAAATGATTCGTAAGGCAATAAATAAAATTTCAGGAAAGCTGAGAAAATATGTTGAAGAAGTTTTCAGGCAGGCAGAGATAAATAAAGCATCGCGAATTCATGAGCATGGTTTGTCAATGGAACAGACAGCAAATTTGCTTGGAATTACAATGTATGAACTTGCAGAATATGTCGGTAAAACAGGGATTTCAGAAGTTCCGGAAAACAAAACTTTGAGTGTTCATGAAAGAATTAAATTAGCATTGGAGTTTTTGGGATGATTCCGAAAATTGAATTTAGATATTCAAGGATATACGATGAAGGATATAGAAATTCTTCTGTTATCACTAAATTTCTAAAAGAGAAAAACAAAAGTTATCCTTCGCACAAAAAATTAATTTTGTATTCTGAAAAAGTCAATAAAGATTGGAATGAGAATGGAAGAAAAATATTAAAGGAAATTTCCAGGGTTTTTGGGCTTAAATGGAAAGAAAAAAAGATAATTTGTTATATAATTGGCGCAGGAAGGCCTTTTTCTGACCCTTTGACTATAGGTTTTAGAGAGAAGATTGAAGATTTTAGAGATACTTTAACGCATGAATTAATTCACCAAATTCAAATCCAAAACAAATTGAAAATGAAAAAGTGGCTTAATTATATTTATAAAAAATATGAAAAAGAAAATCCTGTTGTAAAAAGTCATATTTTGTTGGATGCTATACTTTACAAAGTTTTAGAAAATATTTATGATGAGAAAAAACTAAATAAAGTTATTAAGAATGATTCTAGGTTTGATGGTTACAAACGAGCTTGGGAAATTGTGAAAAAAGAAACTCCTGATAAAATAATTGAAAAATTTAAGGAGGTTGTTAGAAAATGAAACAACAAACAAAATCATCCTCAGAAAAAGCAATAAACTTAAACGCAGATATTGATAAATCAAAATCTAAAGCAATAATTTTCGACGCCGGGACTTTGATAAGTTTGTCAATGAGTGGTTTGCTTTATGTTTTGAAAAATTTGAAAAAAAGTTTTGACGGGCATTTTTTGATTACTGAAGATGTTAAAAAAGAAATTATTGATGTTCCAATTCAAAGAAAGAAATTTGAACTTGAAGCGCTAAGGGTTAAGGTTTTGTTTGATGAGGGAATTTTGGAGTTGCCGGATAAACTTGGGATTGACAATAAAATTGTCCGCGATAAAGGGCATGAAGTTATGGAAATGTCAAATTCGTTTTTTAAAAGTCATAAGAGAACGATTAGAATTTTGCAGTTGGGAGAATCGTCATGCCTGGCTTTGAGCAAGTTGCTTATTGGAAAAGGAATTGAAAATGTTATTGCTACTGATGAAAGAACCACAAGAGTTATGATTGAAAAGCCCCACAATTTTAAAGATTTACTTGAGAAAAAAATGCACACACGAATTGAAGCAAGAGAAAGTTCTTTTAATTATTTTAAGGATTTCAAAGTTATTCGTTCTGCTGAAATTTTGTATGTTGCGTGGAAAAAAGGGCTGGTTGAATTAAAAGATGGCAATACAGTTTTGGATGCTTTGCTTTATGCTGTGAAGTTTAAAGGTTGTGCTATTTCGTCAGATGAGATTGAAGAAATCAAACGCTTAAAATAATCAATTAACCAATTTAACTGATTTCTTAATTATATCATTCACAAAATTTTCTATAATTCCAATGGTGAATCCATTATCAGAAATTGAAGAAAACATAATATAATCTTCTTTATTGTAAAATTTTTCTGCAGTTTTTTCTATTTCAGATTTTGTTGGTTTGAAAAAATACATTCCTTTTGGAAAGAAATAAATTGTTCCTGTGTCTGAATTTTTTTCATTTGGATTAATTTGATAGTTTACATTTGAAAATGAATTTGCTAATTTTTCTAATTTTGTTTTTTTGATGATTCCAAGTTTGTCTAAAATTTTGTCAACGCGATTTTTGCTTTTAATTTCATTTAAATAAGGATTTTCCATAATTAATTTAATTGGTTTCATTATTTAAAGATTAATATTCTTTATTATACAAATAAAAAGTATTAAAAATAGTTCTTTTTTAGATTGTTTAAGGGTGCGTAGTACACTGGTAGTATGGCTGCCTCCAGAGCAAATCAGAGATTTTCAATCTCAGCAAAATTTGCAGAGAGAGCAGCAGAAGGGGGTTCGATTCCCTCCGCGCCCATTTTTGTTTTTGAAAAATTATAAAAATATCAAATTCTTAATTCCTTTATGAAATTCTTAGATATACATTCTCATCTTGACATGTGCGAGGGCGTTTCTGAAATTGTTGAAAGTTGTAATGAAAAAAATATTCAGATTGTGACGTGTGGTGTAAATTCAAAATCAAATAAGAAAACACTTTCATTGAAAGAAAAGCATCCTGAAATTGAAATTTGTCTTGGAATTTATCCTTTGGATTCTTTGAAAATATCTGAAGATAAAATCCAAAAAGAAATTAACTTTATTCGTAAAAAGCGGGATAAAATTATTGGAATTGGAGAAGTTGGATTGGATTTGCATTATGAAAATTTGCCTGAGAAATTTGAAATTCAGAAAATAAATTTTGAGAAATTTGTTAAACTTGCAATTGAATTAGACAAACCGGTTTTTGTTCATTCCCGTGATGCTGAAAAAGAGACAATTGAACTTCTTGAAAAATTTGATTATAAGAAAATAGTTATGCATTGTTTTTCCGGAAGCATGAAACTTGTCAAAATAATTGTTAAAAATGGCTGGTTTTTGAGCATTCCGGCTTCGGTAAAATATAATGAGCATTTTCAGAAAATTGCTGAAGTAGTGCCTTTGGAAAATTTATTTTGCGAAACAGACAGTCCTTTTTTGCATCCAGATAAAATTTCTGGAATGAAAAACACTTCTGAGAATGTTTTAGAAAGTTATAGGAAAATCGCTGAAATTAAAAAATTAGATTTGGAGAAAGTTCAGGAAAAGATTTGGGAGAATTTTGAGAGGTTGAGAAATAATTAAAAAGCTCAATGAAGTTATCAAGGAATGAAGCAGAAACTAAAAGTTCTTTGTGTTTGCACAATGGGATTAAATCGAAGCAAATATTTGGCGGATTACCTAAAGGGAAAAGGTTATGAAGCAAGATATGGAGGAGTGGGGCCGTGCAGAATTGATCCTTTTCCGAAAAATCCAATCAAACAAGAAGATGTTGAATGGGCTGATATTATAATCACAGCAAGAAAAAAACACAAACCAATTTTAATAAAATCTTATAATGCAAAAAATAAAAAAATTATAGTTTTGGATATTACTGATTCCAGAAAGGCAATGGCTGAAATATACCCTGAATTCAAAAAAATAGAGCATTCTGATTTTAATAAAAAATGGACTTACCCTCAATTGAGAAAAGCAATTAAAAAATACTTGCCTTTGAAGAAAACTTAAAATGAAACAAATATATTTTGACAACGCAGCGACGACAAAAGTTGATGAAAAAGTTTTGAAAGCAATGATGCCGTATTTTACTGAAAAATATGGAAATGCTTCTTCGCAGCATCTTGCAGGAAGTGATGTGAAAATTGCCTTGGAAAATTCCCGGAAAACAATTGCAAAAAAAATAAATGCAAAAAATTCAGAAGTGGTTTTTACTTCAGGCGGAACAGAGGGAAATAATTTTGTTTTGAAAGGTTTGTTTTTTGAAAATTATCCAAAGAAAAATCATATTATCACAACTAAAATTGAACACGATTCTATTCTAAAAACCTGCAAGTGGTTAGAGAAACAGGGATGCAAAGTTACGTATCTGGATGTTGATTTTGAAGGTTTTGTAAATTTGAAAGATTTGGAAAATGCAGTTACTTCTGAAACTTTTTTGGTTTCTGTTATGCATGCAAATAATGAAATCGGAGTTATTCAGGATATTGAAGAAATTGGGAAAATTTGCAAAGAGAAAAAAGTTTTGTTTCACACTGATGCATGCCAAAGTTTTACCAAGGTTGAACTGAATGTTGTAAAACAGAATATTGATTTGATGACTTTGAACGCGCACAAGATTTACGGACCCAAGGGTGTTGGTGCTTTGTATGTTTCTGATAAAGTTAAACATGAAATTGTTCCGTTGCTGCATGGCGGGGGGCATGAAAGTAAATTGCGAAGCGGAACTGAAAATATCCCTGGAATTGTTGGTTTTGCAGAGGCAGTTAGAATTTCAAATAGAAAAGATAATTTGAAAATGGAAAAACTTAGAGACAAATTAATTGAAAATTTGCTTAAAATAAAAAATGTTAAATTAAACGGCTCTTTTGAGAAACGACTTTGCAATAATGTTAATGTTTCGTTTATGAATATTGAAGGCGAGGCAGTTGGAGGTTATCTTGAAAGTTTTGGAATTTATACTTCTACTGGTTCAGCGTGCATGTCAAATACTTTAGAGTCAAGTCATGTTTTGAAAGCGCTGGGTTTTGAACCTTTGCGGGCGAATAGTTCATTGAGAATTAGTTTAAGTAAATATAACACTGAAGAGGAAATTGATTATTTTCTAAAAAAAATTTCAGGAATTGTAAAAAAACTTCGGAGGTTTAGTCCGGTGAAATGAAAATCACAAAATTTAGTAAAAAAGAAATAAAAAAAATAGAGCAAGATAAAATTTTTAAAAAAAGAATTGGAAAGGAAGAGAGATGGATAAAACCTATTTTACAATCAAATTATTCTCAAGGAAGTATTTTAGCACATAAAAAATATTTTAAAATTCTTAGAAAATATTTAAAGGACCATTTTCCTAAGATAAAATTAAGCAAAATAAAGGTTAATAATAAAAATTATTTAATAATTTCTGCCGAACATATAGAAGGAAAATTAATTTTGTATAATTCTCTCTCAAAATTTCTTAAATTGAAAATTAATGAAAAATTAAAGAAAGGCATTAGGAATTTATTTGAAAAGGGTTATACATTGGATTTATATGGAAAAGGAAATTTTATTTTAGGCGAAAATAAAAAAATTTATTACATTGATGTAAGAATGCCTTTGTTTACAAAAAATTCAAATGAAGGCAATAGATTTGAAATAAGTAAAAAGAAGACGATTCAAATATTAAAATGAAAATCACAAAATCCACAAAAATGCTAAAATTGCTTGAGGAAAAACCTGAGGCAGTTGAAGTTTTGTTTAATGCAGGTTTAATGTGCATTGGATGTGGAATGGCTCAGCATGAAACTCTTGAACAGGGATTGAAATTTCATGGTTTCAGCGAAAAGGAGATAAATAAATTAGTTGAGAGGTTGAATGGGGGGAAGAGGAAATGAAAATTCAAAAAACATTTAATACCACGAAAGAAGAAATTGAATCAAAGAAATTTAATATTTTTATTGGAATAAGTTTGGGAAATAAATGGTTTACAAAAGAAAATTTGCGAGAATATTTGAATTGGGCTTTAGAGCATACAAAAGATAAAGTTTTGTTTTGGATTGGAGATAAAATTCAGGCAATAAATTATAATGTAAGAAATAAAAATCATTCAAAATATAATAATAATCGAGCATTAAAAAATGGTCTAAAAATAAGAGAAATGCTCAAAGATTTAATTTCGGAACTTCCAAGAGAAAAACAAAATAAAATTAAAATTCTTCGTTGGGGAGAATATGAAGAATATGATGAATTTTGTAAAAAGTATACTTCCATAATTTATAATGAGTTTAAAAAAAATCCAAAATTTCAAAAAGAAATTTTGCAATTAATTAAAAAATTAATAACCGATAGAAAATTTTCAGATGAAGAATATTTGGAATTATCAAAATATTTATTAGAAGAATTTGTTGGTTCTTATTCTGGAATTAATTATGAATTAAATTATTATGGGATGTATCTTTATCCTCAAGAATCTTTATTACACCATTTTATTGAAAAACTCCAACAAGGAAAAATATTCCCAGAACTAAATAAAAAACTTCCAAAAGAGAAAGTTGCTTTGGCTATTGTGGATTAAAATGACACTCCAATATTCAAAAAAAGTCCTCCAAAATTTTATGCATCCAAAAAATATGGGGGAAATGAAAAATCCTGATGGGGTTGGAAAAGTCGGCAATCCAATTTGTGGGGATATTATGTGGATTTACATTAAAGTTTCAAAGGATAAAAAAGGCAATGAAAAAATTCAGGATATAAAATTTAAAACATTTGGTTGTGCTGCGGCAATTGCAACTTCGTCCATGATAACACAAATTGCAAAAGGAAAAAAATTAAATGATGCAGAAGAAATTTCAATGAATAGTATTGCAGATGAACTTCATGGTTTGCCAAAAATAAAACTGCATTGTAGTCACTTGGCTATTGCAGGTTTGAAACGGGCTATTGAAGATTATAAACAAAAAGAAAAATAAAAATGAACTTTAATCAAAAATTTGAACCAAAAGGAAATAAAATAATTCATGGAGCAGGACAAAGTTTAGAAACTTTTACAAATTATTGGAATGCTGTAGAAAAATATAAGCCCAAAATTTACATGACTTATATAAGAATAAATAAAATAAAAGAATGGTCAAGAAATATTGAAGAAGAATTAAATAATTTCCCAAACTTGATGTTACAGATTGGATTTAACTTGAAACCAAAAGGTGAAAAAGAAAAGACAAAAGAAATTGTTAATAAAAAATATGATAATGAAATATTTAAGTTAATAAAATTTGCAAAAAAATTTAAGAAGGGTATTTTTTTGAGAACCGGTTATGAATTTAATAATCCAAATCATAATTATAATCCTAAAGATTTTATTTTTGCTTGGAGATATATTGTAAATTTGTTTAGAAAAAATAATGTAAAAAATGTTGCTTTTGTTTGGAATTGTTGTACTGCTTTTACAAGGGATATAAAGAAAATCATGGAATATTATCCTGGAGATTCTTATGTTGATTGGTTTTCTGATAATTTATTTGGAGTCAAACATTTCACTAATAAAAATAATCCAAAAATAATCGCAGAAGATTTTCTAAAAGAAGCAGAAAAACACAAAAAACCAGTTATGATTGGTGAATCAAGTCCTGCAGGAATCGGTGTAGAAAAAGGAGAAGAAAGTTGGAATAATTGGTTTAAACCTTATTTCAAATGGATTGAAGATCATCCAATAATAAAAGCGTTTTGTTATATTAATTGGAATTGGGGAAAGGATTGGAAACAACCAGAATGGTTGAATGGAAGAATAGAAGAGAATGAAATTGTTCGAGAAAATTATCTTAAAGAACTAAGTAAATCAAAATATTTACATTACACAAAATAAAGATAAGAATAAATTTATAACTTCCTGTTTCTTTATTCTTTTATGAAAGTAATAAAAGCATCTGGTTTGGAAGAAGAATTTAATGCGCGTAAAATTTATCACACGATTCTTGGAGCCGGAGGAACAGGAAAACTTGCAAGAGACATTGTGGAAGTTGTTAAAAAAAAATTTCATGACGGCATGACTACCAAAGAAATTCTTGAAATTGTTTTGCGTGAATTAAAAGAATTTCCTAAACTTTATGCGCGGTATGATTTGAAAAGGGCGATAATGTCTCTTGGTCCGTCGGGATTTCCGTTTGAACATTTTTTTGGGCACTTGCTTGAATATTATGATTATAAAACTAAAGTTGGAAATTTCATAAAAGGAAAAGTGATAAATCACGAGGTTGATATAATTGCAAGACGAATTGTAGGAGGCAAAGAAAAAAGTTACATGATTGAATGCAAATACCACAATGAGCCGGGAACTTTGACGAAACTTCATCCTGCACTTTATACTTATGCGAGATTTTTGGATTTGGATCCCAAGGAAAAACCAGATATGCCCTGGCTTGTGACAAACACAAAATGTTCAAAAGATGCAAAAGGTTATGCAAAAGGTGTGGGATTAAAAATTACAAGCTGGAATTATCCGCAAAGCAATAGTTTGCAAAAATTGATTACAAGAAAAAAATTATACCCCATAACAATCATAAAATTAATAAGTCATAAAACAAAAGAAAAATTATTTGGTTCAAAAATTGTGATTGCAAAGCATCTTTTGGATTTTTCTGTTGAAGAGCTAATTCAAAAAACAGAATTATCTGAATCAGAAATTAAAAAGATTTTGGAAGAAGTTAAAATTATTTGTGAAGTTAAGTGATTATTCTTTTCTTTTCTTTTTCCTTGCTGTTTTTTTAGCAGGTTTCTTTTTTGGTTTTGTATATTTTATTTCAGAGAAGATGTAAATATAAAGAATTTCCAAAATACCAACGGTGTTTACAAGTGCAAGAATTATAAACCATGCAATATGTTTTTTTCTTGCTGATTTCCATAAAGCGAGAAGTTTCCAAATTAAAGCCCATGCAAGTATTGTTAAAATTAACCAAATAGGAATTCCCATTTGTACCTGTAATGTATCTAGATAATTCATTTTCACCTCTTGATTATTATTTATTATAGATAAAATAGTTTAAAAATGTTTTTAATTATAGAATTATAAGCCCTCGTCGCATAGCGAAGGAAACCTAGGTTTCCTACCGCACTACCTTCCTCCTTTCGTTGGGGTTAAGTAGATGCTCGTGGGACAAGCCCTCGTCGCATAGTGGTATTGCATCTGACTCGAGCTCAGAGCTCTTTGAGCACCCAGGTTCGATTCCTGGCGAGGGCGTCCTAATTTGTAAACAAATCTTAACGGACGCACAATTTTATTTCATAAAATACAGGGCGTTTTATTATGTTACACTTTTTTGATAGTTCTAAATATTTAAATAGTTCCTGTTGGAATAGTTTATTGCATTATACAACCTGTGGTAATAAAGGGGTTAAAAGTATACAATATATTGTATACAAAAGAAATAATGAACTGTCCATATTGTGCACATACAAAATCCAGAGTTACTAACAAACGGAGTTCGCCTTCTGGTGTGAGAAGAAGGAGAGAATGTTTGAAGTGCAAAAAAAGATTCACAACTTATGAAGTTGTTGAAAAATCGGACTTGTATGTAATAAAAAAAGACGGACGAAGAGAAAAATTTGAAATAAAAAAACTTGAAGCAGGTGTTGAGCGGGCATTTGAAAAACGTCCTGTTTCCAAGGAAAAAATTGACAAAATGATACAAGAGGTTGAAGAACAATTAAGAAGAAGAGGAAAAAAAGAGGTGAAGAGTTCTTTTATTGGAGATTTGGTTTCCAGAAAAATTAGAAAGTTGGACAAAGTCGCTTACATAAGGTTTGCATCTGTTTATCGGGATTTTGAAGACATAAAAGATTTTAAGGAGGTTATAAAAGAAGTTTAGAATGGGGGAGGAATATAAAATTGGTATTGGGAATCAGAAATTATATGATAACTATGATAAAAATCTAACACAAAGATTGGAGGGAAAATTATTGAAGTTAGATATTAAAGATAGAATAGATAAATTTGATGACAGAACAATTTCTCTTTTAGAAAGAAGATATTTTAAAAACGACGAAGATGGGAACATTTTAGAAGATGTCCCTAAGATGTTTGCAAGGATTGCTTCTAATATTGCTTATGCAGATATTGCTTATGGTGCTAACGAAGAAAAGGCATATGAATCTGCTAAAACATTTTATGATTTGATGACTTCTATGGATTTCATGCCTAATTCTCCAACAATAATGAATGCTGGCGGGAAACTTCAACAATTATCTGCTTGTTTTGTATTGCCTATCAAAGATGATATGGATAGTATCTTGGGAACTCAAAAAGATGCTGGGATGGTTCATAAAAGTGGTGGAGGAACTGGTTTTGATTGGAGTGAATTAAGAATGGCTAATGATATTGTATCTTCAACTTATGGCCTTTCTTCTGGACCTGTAAGATTTTTAGGTGCATATGATGCTACAACACATGCTGTAAATCAAGGAGGAACAAGAAGAGGAGCAAATATGGGGGGGATGGGAGTTGACCATGCTGATATAATACAATTCATAAATGAAAAGACTACTGAAGGAAAGTGTGCTAATTTTAATCTTTCTGTATCAATTACTGATGATTTTATGAAACATGTTGAAAATGATGGGTGGTATACTTTGCATAATCCTAAAAAAGGAAAAATTAATTCAGTAACAAAAAAAGATTTAGAAAAGATAATGACTGCTGTAAATCTCAACAAAATAAATATTGGGGATGTTAATTTTAAACTTGATGAAGAAGGAAAACCCATAGAGAATCTTGCAGGATTATCTGCAAGATTTAATGAAAAAGAAGAATTGCAATTGAAAGCAACTGATGTTTTTAATTATATTATTAATAGTGCTTGGAAACTTGGAGAACCAGGAGTAATTTTTATAGACAAGATAAATAAATATAATCCAACACCTCATCTTGGAGAAATGAGGTCTACAAATCCTTGTGGTGAACAACCTCTTTTACCTTATGAGGCTTGTAATTTAGGAAGTATTAATTTAGTAAAATTTGTTGAAAACGAGAAGATAAATAAAAAAAGATTAGAAGAAGTTACTAGAAATTCTGTTCATTTTTTAGATAATGTTATTGATATGAGCAAATTCCCTTTAGAAAAAATTGTTGATATGGTGCATCAAACAAGAAAAATAGGTTTGGGTGTAATGGGTTGGGCAGATGCATTAATTGAAATGAGAATTGCTTATGATTCTGAAGAAGCAAGAGAATTAGCTAAAGATACTATGAAATTTATAAATGATACTGCTAGAAACGAATCTATAAAACTTGCTAAAGAAAGAGGGGTTTTTCCTGCATTTAAAGGAAGTATTTATGAGGGTGGAGAACCAATGAGAAATGCAACAAGGACAACAATTGCTCCAACAGGGACAATAAGTCAAATAGCAGGACACACTTCTTCTAGTATTGAACCCAATTTTAATGTTATTTATACTCATACTGATGCTGATGGAAATAAGAGTCCGGTAGTAAGCCCTACAATAAAGAGAGATTTAGAAAATTCTGATTTAAATGATTTAGAAAGGAAAAGAATTTTCGAAGAATTGAAAGAAGGAAAAAGAATAGATCAAATATCAAATGTTCCTCCTGAAATATTAAGAATATACAAAACTTCAGGAATTATCTCTGCAGAAGATCATATAAAGATGCAAGCAGCTTTTCAAGAATATGTAGATAATGCTGTTTCTAAAACAATAAATCTTCCTTTTGAAGCAACAAGAGAAGATGTAAAGAAATCTTATTTATTAGCATATAAGTTAGGTTGCAAAGGAGTTACTATTTATAGAGATAAAAGTAGAGAAAAACAAATTTTAACAAGTGGATTAGAAGAGAAAGTAGAGAAAGTAACTTTGATTGATGTGGAATTAGGTTCAAAAGCAATAAAAGAAGGGCATGATTCAAAATATTATAATATTAAAAAAGGGGATGATACATTTCATTTAAGCATTGTTGGAGATTTTTGGAAAGATAAAGAAACAAAAAAAGTTTATATTCTTCCGTCTAAGGTTTTTCAAAACACCAAACCTTTAGGAAGGGAAGCATCAAATGAATTTGCACAATCTGGACTTGATAGAACTGGAAGATTGAAATCTGAAAATCCAGATTATGCAGGAATGATAAAAGAGTGGAAATCTGTTACCGGAGATAAGATAGAGGGAATGGGTTCAAATAGAATTAATTCACCTTCACATGGGGTTGGTTTGGCATTTGAACATTATTGTTTATCAAGAGGGATTGTTGAATATGATGAAGAAAATAATTTGCAAAATATTATCAATAAGCGAGGATTAGAAAAAGTAAAAGATGAAGAAGAGATAAAAAGATTAAGAAAAAAGATTAATCAAAATAACGGCAAGAGTGTTGAGCATAGAATTTATGATAATATAGATGAGAAGTTTGAATGTCCTGAATGTGGGCCTGTAAAATTCCATAAAGAAGCAGGTTGCAGTGACCCTATTTGTAATAATTGCGGGTGGAGTGCAGGTAAATGTGGATAACTTTAATATATATCTTAAATTATAATATTGTTTAAAAAAGGAAAAGGATTTTGTTTGGGATGGTGAAAATAATTAATCCAAAAGTTAATGTTGTTGATTTTGGTCCTGTCATGAAAATTGATGAGAAGAATTTTGTTTCTCCAGATGAATTTGTTTATGGAGCTGCGAATATTACTTACAAAGATATTGGTGCTTTGAATGAATTAATTGAATTGAAAAAAAGTGATAAAGATATTTCTGAAAAAGTTAAAAATATGTTAATTAAAGTTGGAGGTTCGGGACATGCTTCAATGGCAACCACTCCTGGATTTTGGGCTTTTGTTGAAGGAAATTCCTCTAAATTAATTGATTCTACTTTTACCACTGCAAAATTTGGAAGTTCATTAATGCCTTCTGGAAGAAGAGTTCCTATTACAAAAGAGGCAATTGTTATTCCAAGAGGAATTGCAGACAAAGGAAAAGAATTAACTGATTTGTATATCCAACAATCTGAAAACAATATTCAGGCATATTTTGATTTGCAAGAACGTGGAGTTCCAAAACAAGAAGCAAGCAAGATTGTTCAGTATGGGCACGACGGAGGAGGATTTATGTTTATGCCTCTTGAAACTTTAATTCATTTTTCAAAACTTGCAGAAAGAAATCCTGATTTAATGCCTCAAGAGGGACACGAGATAATTTCTCAATTAGAAGATTTTGTTAAAGAGAATGGAGCTGGAACAATTTATCAAGCAAGAAAAAATGCTCCGAGAACAGGAAGTCCACACCCCAATATTTTTCATGATAGAATTAATGAGGCAAATGATTTATCTGATCCTGATCCTTTAATTACTCCAAAAGTAGTTTCTGTAAGTGATTCAATATATTCAAGCAGAAGTGATGCAATTGATAATTATATTAAAAAAAGAAATAAGATTTTTTCTTCAAATAATTCTATAAATAAAAATTGGAAAGAACTTTTGGGGGATTTGGAGGAAATTATAAATGATTTTAATGATACAATTCATGTAAAAACTTTTTCAAATATTCCGTGGAGAGTTTGGGGAGAAGTAAAAAGGCACAGGACACTTCCACAAACTGCAGAATCAATTTATCGTGCTGTTAGTGATGCATGTTTTATAAATGAAGTGAATAAAAATTCTATTAATAATGAATCTTTGTATAATAGTGCAAATCTTTGGGGAGGCACTGTTTCTTTGCCTCATTCAGTAAAGTATAATAAAGACAATTTGAATTTGTGGATAAATAATTTTTCAAAGTCCCTTGATGTTTATGAAAAATTGACAAAAGCAGGGGTTAAACAAAGTGATGCAATTGCAATTATCCCGCGAGGAATAAAGTTGGGGGTTGTCAAGAATTTTGATTTATACAATTTGACAACAGGTTATATGTCTTTGAGATTGTGTGGAACTGCTGAACCTGAAATGAAAAAAATAACTGAGCTAGAAAGGAAAGCAATGTTAGAAAGTGATGAAATTGGAGAAGATGTTAAAATGTTAATTAATCCTAAATGCCATTATGTAGGTTTTTGCCCTGAAATGAAATATCAAGGAGAAAGTTGTAAAAAAGTTAATCAGATAATTAAAGGATATAATGAAGAGATTCATAAAGAACTTCAACAAAAAAGAATCAATTATATTGAAAATCAAATAAACCAACAAACTTAAAAATAATATACTCCTAAAATACAAATGGCAGAACAAATCAAAAAACCTTGGTATCATCCTAGAGGATGTATGTATGTTGCTCAAGAAGAAATGAAAAAAAGAAAATTAGAGGATAAATCTTCTTCAATTAATTATTCTACAAATCCTTGTGGAGAAATAATTTTAGATAAAGTTCAAAACCCAAACTCTTAAAAACACCTTTTTTCTATAAAATTCTATGAGGCATGATGAGAATGGTATCAGAATTAACAAACGGCGAGTTCAACGAGTTTATAAAAGAAGGAATTGTGTTAATTGATTTTTCTGCAGATTGGTGCATGCCGTGTGTGATGATGGGGCCGATTGTTGATGAGATGGCTGAGAAATTTAAGGGAAAAATTAAAGTTGGCAAAGTTAATATTGAGGATAATCAAGAACTTGCACATAAACACGGTGTTTCTTCAATTCCAAATTTTATTGTTTTCAAAGATGGAAAAGTTGAAGAGCAATTTATTGGGGCAATGGATGAAGAAAGTTTTGAAGAAAAATTAAAAGGAGTTTTGGAATGATAAGAAAAACATCAAATGCCCTTGAATATTTGTTTCTGAATGATTCTGGAGATTTTAATGTTTTAAAGAAAAAGATTTCTGCAGATCAAATTGAATTATTCAAGAGGTCAGATGCTTTAGTTATTAAAGATGGAAAATATAAAATGACTGAAAAAGGAAAAGAGATTTATGTCCGAGAATATGCTTTTGATAAAAATAACTCTTTGGCTTTAATTAGATAAATTTTTATAGTTTTGATTTGTTTAATTAAGATGATAGAAACACCAAAGAGATATTCGAAAAGTAATTTTGGTTTTAATAGAGAGATTACTGAAAATGATAGAGATGATTTATTGAAAGTGTATAGGTGGTATCAAACCGGCATCAGAGCTACAAATGAATGTGTTGAAAAAGGTGATCTTTCTAAGGAACAGGCTAAGAAATTGAAAAAACATTTAACTGAAGATTTTATTGTTTCGGTTTATGTTATTCCTGAAGTTAATAAAATTTCTTTGAGATTTGAATCTATGATTTCAAAAAATTTAGAGAGAATGTTGAGAAAGGTTTAAGATAATTTATCACAATAATTTTTAAGCCATAAATTACAACAAGAGGATTTAAATTTAATTAATGAGATAATCATCCAGAAAAAACCATTAGAAATAGAACTTAAAAATCATCCTGGATGGGCTGTTTTCTTAGATACAATTTCAAATAAATACTAAAAAAATAATTATTTT
>Ga0315549_1003080_pt1 | contig 15165 bp, 16 predicted proteins | sample SalMarSW160200MG_FD_203101 | JGI IMG/M metagenome (GOLD analysis project Ga0315549, IMG submission 203101) | Salt marsh sediment microbial communities from the Plum Island Ecosystem LTER, Massachusetts, United States - Salt Marsh Sediment SW1601-200 ... | reverse complement strand
CCCGCTTTAGCGGGTGCGCCTGTCCAAAATTCAAAACAAATATTATCTGAAAAGCCTTGCTAAAAAAAACGTGTACGCGATTCATCCCCTACCTAAAGGTTGGGGATTTCTCGCTAAGATGTGTTAAGAAAAGTTTTTAAATTTCTTCTGCTTATAAAATTAGGGGTAAGGTAGAATGAAGAGAGTGGTATGGAGGATAGGATTGTTTATTATTATGGTATTTCTGTTTGTTGGTATGTCTGTTATTTCAGAAACAAGAAATCTGCCATCAAAAACACATATAATAACCTATGAAAATATGTATGGAAATATCTTGTATGTTGGTGGAACGGGACCTGGGAACTACACGAAAATACAGGATGCAATAACTGATGCCTTCAATAGGGATATTATATGTGTGTATGAAGGAATCTATAATGAGAACATTAAAGTGGATAAAACAATACAATTAATCGGCGAAAATAAAAATACTACTGTTATTGACGGCGGGAGTAGGAGAGATGTTGTGAAGTTAACTGCTGATGGAATTATTATTTCGGATTTCACTATTAAAAATGGCGGGGGCTTTGGTTATGCTGGCGGAATAAGGTTAGACTCCTCATCAAATAGCGTAATCTCCAATAATATTATTACTGACAATGAGATTTATGGTATTTGGGTACTGGAAAACACATCATCCTACACTACAATATCAGATAATATTATCTCAGGGAATGGCAACGAAGAGTATGGTGGTTTCAATATCTGGTTATATCAGTCATCTCATAATATCATCTCGGATAACATTATCCAAGAAGGGAAAGGATATGGTTTAGGTATATGTTTTTGGTCGACACATACTACTGTTACAGGGAATGTTATTGCGGATAACAGGCTGGAGGGCATTAAATCTCGTTATGGGTTCGACAACAACATTAATGGAAACACCATTGAAAACAACAACTATTTCGGCATCAGATTCCTTAATGCATCAGCAAATAACATTATTGAACGTAACAATTTCATTAATAATAAACCCATGAATGCTTTCTTTACTATAACAGATTCTTCTATTTCCAATCAGTGGGATGGAAACTACTGGGGTCGTCCAATAACGGTTCCTAAACCGGTTATTGGGTGCATTCGACCAAGTATAGTTAATATGGATATGATTGGTCTTCCTTGGTTTAGCATCGACCGGCATCCTGCCCAAGAACCTTACAGGTTATGACCTAAAATAGATGTATGAATCTCGATCTTCAATCTTTCTTTTCCTGAATTCCTTTATACAAATATCTCTGTCGTCCTAGATACTGGCTTCGAAGGCAACGAAAAATAACAGAGGAGAAACAGATAATATTCTTTGGTAATCCAAACCTTGAAATGGACAGGTACCCCTAATCTCTCTATTGGCTTTGGCAATTTACTGGTAAATGTGTATGAAAATCCATCTTTCATCGCTTTATTTTATTTATATTAATATTATCTGCCAAATGGCGCTCATGTATCAACAAATCCGTCCACTGTCTTGTCGAGAAAAGAGTTTTTGCAGCTGGAGATGAGGGCTGCAATTTTGTTAGGCCTTCCCACGGCGTACACTTTTTCCTTACCGCGGGCGATTTCCTTCGCCACGCCTGCGTCTATTAATTTTTTATGTGAAGCGAGATGGTTGGGGGCTTTTTCTCGGAGAAACTATAAGAGCAAAAATCATTGAAGAAATGCTTCGGGAAATAAAAATGAAATTTTTATTCTATGATGCATTAATCGGTTTGTTGGAGGGAAAGGCTTCTCACAAATTTAAGAGAGTGGATTGCCCTCTTAATTGTTCAACATAGCAAATAGAAACATGAATTTTTGTAATACTTTTCAGTGTGTCATCCTTAAACTTCTTCGTAGTGCATTAAATAAATCCAGTTCATAAATAAAAAAAGAAAGGAGGTAGAAAATCAGTTACTTTTTCCTTATCACAGCAACCAATGCAATTGCCCCAATAACAAATATATTTCTGCTATTCATATTGTTTCCTCGCATGTCATTGTCATTTCCTCAATAAGTCTTTTCCCATTCAAAAAATACAAATATGCTTTCTGGATAAACGCAGGATGAGGATTGATCCGTGGAGTTCTGCGCAATACGAAAATTACAGCCGCCTTAGGAAGAAATTTGGAATAAAAGAGTTTGGCACCGGGGAGTGGGGTAGCTTACCGGACGTGCCACACCTATTCCGGCGTGGAATCGTCTTCGGTCATCGGGATTTCCATCTCATAAAAAATGCCATAGATGAAAAAAAGCCGTGGGCGTTGCTCACCGGCTTGATGCCTTCGGGGAGAATGCATCTCGGTCATAAGATAGTCATAGACCAGATAATATATTATCAAAGCGTGGGTGCAGATATATTTATCGCGGTTGCAGATATAGAGGCGTATGCAACCCGTGGCTATTCTCTAGGGGAAGCAAAAAAACTGGCAATAGAGGAATACATAACCAATTATATCGCTCTTGGACTCAAACCGTGCAGAATATACTTCCAATCAAAAAATACCGATGTGAAGGATTTGGGGTACCTTCTTGGCAAAAAGACGAACTGGTCGGAGGTGACTGCCATATATGGATTCAACGGCTCGACGAACATGGCTCATGTACTTTCCCCTCTCGTCCAATGCGGGGATATACTTCATGTGCAGATGGAGAAGTACGGAGGAGTGCGTCCTACGCTTGTTCCGGTAGGTGTTGACCAAGATCCTCATATCCGATTCAGCAGGGGCATAGCAAGTGCTCATCGCCTATTCAATGTGATGGTGGCAAAGGATGGACGGGTGGGGGTATTCATAAAATCGGATGATGGTGTGAACAAACTTATGGATATTGCGGAGGAGGTTGCGGGCAATTTTGGATTGGCCATGAAGAGGATGGATAAGTATAAGGCAGTTTATCTGGAGAATGCTGATGAAGCTGACTTGGGCAAAATTGATCTGGCTCTGGCAGAAAGGGAACAGGAAGAAGGAGCTTACGGGTTTATCCCTCCTTCCTCAACATACCACCGCTTTATGACCGGACTCACCGGGGGGAAAATGTCCAGCAGCAAGCCGGAATCCGCCATTTTTCTTACAGATACGCCCGAGGAGGCAAAAAAGAAAATAATGTCGGCAAAAACAGGAGGTGCAGTATCTCTTGCGGAACAGAAAAAGTGTGGCGGTAAGCCGGATGAGTGTGTTGTGTATGAACTATTCCTGTATCACTTAATGAAGGATGATGGAGAACTTGAGGAGATATACAACAAATGCAAATCGGGGGAGCAGATGTGTGGAAACTGCAAAAAACATGCCGTCGAGTTGATAAGTATCTTCCTGGAAGACTTGAACGAAAAAAGAGAGAGTGCAAAAGAGAAAATCAAGGATTACGTGGATTTATAATCTCATCAGTCTATATTCACCCGGCACCCTTTCTTCTCGTTCTTTTTTCTTATTTCAATATCAAGCACTCCATTTTTGTATGTGGCTTTTGTCGTATCTGTCTTAACTTCCGAAGGTAAATTAAGCTTTTTGTAATAAGGATTAAGTGGGGATTTGATGTATATTTCCAGAGCATCATCGGTCACCTCTAGATATATATCCTCTTTTTTTGCCATGGGAATCTCCACTGTTATGGAAATAGAGTTGATGCTTTCCATAACATCAACAGATTGATCTTTTTTGTCCAATGCTGGCATGTAATGGTGGTTGTCATTTGCTTCGCTCATTCTGTTTTCTCCATCGGAATTCAATCTTACCGAAAAACCTTTGGCAGCATCTTCTCCGGGTTCCCATTCATCAAGAGACGTTTTAAAAGCATCCCCTACAATTTTTTCCATATCATGAAGTATTTTTTCGAATTCATCATCCGCAGTGGGTTCATCTGAAGTTTTCTTCCTTTTTTTATTTTTATCCCCAAACATTTTACACCCGGCAACAAATTAAAAGAAAAAACATGTATTAAAATATTGTGGAAAAAGAGGAAAGAGGGAAGATTTAGTGTCTTCTTCTCCTTATGATCAATATTGCTCCAAGTGCACCGAGTATCGCTCCTATCATCTCAAATCCAGGGACTTCTGGATTTTCCTTATCGTTGACAGTGACTGTTTTGGTTGCCGTGTAATAGCCGCTCTTCTCTGCCGTTATAGTGAAATTCCCTTTCTCGGTTGGTGTATATTTTATCTCTCCATTTGAATTGGTTGTGCCCGCTGTGTCACTTCCGAATTTCACTGTTGCACCTTCAACTGCCTTTCCACCGCGTGTTGTGATTGTAATGGTTATCTCTTCATCCTTTTTGATATCGGAAGGCACCTGTATCTTCAGGCCAATAACTATGTTTATCTCTCCTGCTGCATCTCCCTCGACATACAGTTTTATTTTTCCTGTAATCGATGGTACTACACCGATGGTGACTTTGCCGTTTGTATCTGTCTTTCCAAGTACCATGTAGCCCGATGGGAAATCTCCGGATACTTCAAGGTCGGGGCATGGCTGTCCTGTCAATGGATGTGATACTGTAAGTGTTATCAGGTTTTCCTCTGCGAGGAAGACTGTTTCCGGCTCAACGCTTATTGTTGGTGTTACAACCTTTAGCTCTCCGTTTATCTCTGTGGATATGCTACCGGCTGCCGCTGGCTTGAATTCAAATGTCACGTTTCCTATTGCGATGGCAGTAACGTTTGTTATATTTCCTTCACCATCAACAATCGCCAGGGTATATGTATCGTCCACATATGTATTGAAGCTTGCAACCTCGTGCACTCCTTTTATCAGCAATGTGCCGTTTAGCGGTTCTCCGTTCCACTCCACAGCAAATACAAGTGTCATGTTCTTGTCTACGTTCTTCACAAGCATTGACGGGTTGACCGTAACAGTTGCCATTGTAACTTCAAAGCTTGCTTCCTTGTTTAGATTATCATGCTTTTCATCTGGTGTGCGTATGTAGACATAATATGTTCCTGCTTCATCCAAGTAACCCGAGTACGTATAGTTTCCTTCACTTACCTTCACTGCTGCGACCATGTCGGTGAGTTCGTTATAGTCTTCATTGAATTCCTGCAACTCGGTTTCATTCATTATGTATACCTCCAGGTTGGTACCGTATGCCTTTTCTTCTCGGGTGATGTTGATGTTGAATTTCGTCTTTTCGCCCATAAGTACTGCTACAGGTGATACTGTAACGTTAAGGTCATGAGCAGCTTCTGATCGTATCAATGCATAGCCGTACACCATTTCTCCGCCTGCTTGGAATTTTGCTATGACAATTATATTGTTATTTGCCTTTGTTGATGCGATGGCTGTGAAGTCGTAGTTGCCCTGCGAGCCTTTGCCGGGTGAACCATCACCAACTATAGTTCCGTTTACAACCATACTTCCTATTCCGTACGTTCCGGTTTCATAAACGAGTGTCACATTTGCATTTGCAGTAGGATTATCATACTGGTCCTTTACAACAACAGATATATCGGTCGGTTTGTCTACAATTATTGATGTTGGAGCAGCAGACGCTGAGCCGCCCTTACCTATTGTTATATTCTTATTTACGGTATTATTGCCGGGCCATGAGACATCTATGTAAATCTTGCCGCCACCTTTTGCCGGAAATACCGTTATATCCCATTTTCCTTCGCCGACATACATGTATGCGTCCGCTGGTGATGCATAGAGTACATCCCCGCTTATCTCTATTCGGTCCGTTATATTTTCATTGTCAGGTGCAGGTCCTACGCTGAGATTAATTGGGCCGCCATACGTATATCTCGTTTTTCCCAGAACCTGGATGGTTATAACCTGTGCATTTAATGCCGGTTCAAGTATATTTATTTCTGAGGGTGTTACATACACGTTTACTGGGTCTGGTGCGGGAATAGTGAACGCTTTTTCACCTGTATATTCCCAAGTGACGTCACCGGAGTGGTCTGCTTTAACTTTGAGTACATAATCTCCGAGTTCCCATATGTCAACTGCCGTAATGTTGAGATACTTGCCGTATGTGGCAAATGTCATGTTGCCACCAGATGTCCCATCTGATGTGTTTATCCATGCATACAATTCAGTTCCTTTGAACACGGAAACATTGTAATTGGTGGCAGTCAGTAAGGCGTCTCCCTCTGGGTATGTGACTTCAAAAACTATTTCACCCACGGAAAATCCGCCCGATACACCTTCTTTTGTATAAAGTGAGATATTTGCATCAATTGTATTCACAGTAAGAGTCACATATCCAAATGCATCTGCATTTCCCATCGCTCCTTTTCTTGCAGTGATGTTATACACGCCGGCGCCATACAGACTTATCCTCACTTTATCTGTAAATATATAATGACCTGTTGTATTTGCAGTAACGGTTTTCAAAGGTGTTGCAGATGCTGACGGGGTTACACCGGGTGCCCATATCTCAACGGTTGCGCCGTCTGCTGCTGTTCCGTCGGGATTTGTCACAGTGCCGCTCGGTTCCATGTAACTTTCTGTTCCACTTCTTGCAAAATCAACTGCGGTTGGCGAGGTGGTAATATTGAGATCTATTGGCTTTACCCATATGTAAAATCTGCCGTTGTTGCTATCATCGGCATACCACAATCCTGTTTTATCAAAGGTAGTACCGAAGAAATAGACATCTCCCGGTGAACCGTCCTGCTGTCCGTAGACTGTTCCGTCAGGATAGCATATTTTAACCGTTCCGCTGGTGCCATCTACATGGGCATCGGCAGTGGCATTATAGGATATGGTTTTTGGTGTTACACTCAGCGGAGTGATATTAAATAAACCGGATTGGCCAGAGCCAACTGCTGTATCGGTTGCCGTGACTTTAACCATGTAATTGTCGGTTGAAGAAAGGGATGTTGCATCCCAGTTGTACATTCCGTCATTTTCCTCGTTATCTGCAATTAGTGTCCAGTCAGCACCGGTTTCATTCTTATATTCAATCTTAATGGTGAGCTCCGATTCACCAGTAGCGGTCCATTCGATTGGAATTATACCCCCAATAACTTCTCCGCCCAAGGGATATACTACATTAACTTCAATGGTGGGAGCAGCTTCTTCCAAGACTACATCTCTTGTCCTTTCATTATTTGTCCAGTTGTTATCTACTGGAATACTTGCATTTACTATGATTGTATAAGTGTCTGGCAATAAGCCAGTGGTATTCCATGAATCATAGTGAGTCTCACTTTCTCCAATATTCAAAGAATAGGTGTGTGTACCTATTATCCATGTGTCAGTATCATTTTCAACTTTTACAGTCAAGTCAGCACTTTCATTGTAATTTCCATCATTTGCAAGTTTATAGCGAATCTTATATGTTTCTCCGAGAGTTAGGTTCTCATCTGCTCCAATCACATCTGTTCCATCCTCTGTTATCTTTATCCCGCCGACCGCTCCGGTATAATCTGTAGAGATATTTGCATCGTGGGTATCTCCACCATTTGCACTACTTGGCAACACAACAAATGCACTTGCTATCATTGCGGCTACTACTACAATACTTCCAATTTTTTTAATTACGCTTTTTTTATACATGTTTTTTCCTCCTTAGGTTTGGCATCTAAAATGCATCCCCTTTTTTAATCTTTTCTCTTTTTTTGCCATTTTATGCCCTTTGAATTGGGTTAAGAGTGGAATTGTCATCCTTTTATATAAATATTTTGATTTTTAATCAGACACCATTTCTGTTGCCCCACAGGATTTTGTGTATTTGAAGGGACAGCCGCACGTTCAGTTCATCCTTCAGTATCCATTCGGATAGCCGCTTTGCTTTTCCCCATACCGGCTGCATTATGGCTTCGCAGATTGGTTCATATTTCTCAATAATTTCCTTGGCGTATCGGTAGTCATCTGTATCGCCTATAACAAACTTCAGCTCATCGCAGCTACGGAGCAACATAATATTCTCGTTCCTCATTTTTTTATGCACCCCCGAGGAAGGGCATTTCATATCCATCACTATCATAACATCTCTATTTGCCATCCCGGAAATATCAATCGAACCGTTTGTCTCTATGCTTATTTCGTATCCGAGAGGGAGCAACGTGTCCACTAGTTCGGGCAGTTCCTTCTGTAACAGTGGCTCCCCGCCGGTCAAACATACTTTTTTGCATCTCCATTTTTTTATCTTCTCTAAGATGGAGGGCAGGGTCATTTCATCTCCCTTATAGTATGCATATAGAGTATCGCAGTAAGAACACCTTAGATTACAGCCCGTCGTGCGTATAAAGATTGTCGGCAGTCCGGCATTCCCTCCTTCTCCTTGTATCGAATAAAATATTTCGTTTATTTTCATTTTCATTCGTACTCAATGGGGTCATTTATCCCCGCTTCTTCAAATCCCTTAAGGCGGAGTCTGCACGAATCGCACTTCCCGCATGCCTTCTCTCCGCTACGATAGCATGACCATGTGTGCTCGAATGGGGCACCAAGTTCAACGCCCTTTTTCACTATATCGCTCTTTGGCATGCTGATAATTGGTGCCATGATTTTTATCGGATTGCCCTCCGCCCCCCTCTTTGTCCCCAGGTCTGCCATCCTCTGATATGCCTCGATGTATTCTTTCCTGCAGTCAGGATAACCGGAATAATCAACCGCATTTGCCCCGATAAATATTTCATCCGCATCAATGGCCTCGGCGTATCCAAGGGCATATGAGAGGAATATTGTATTTCTTGCCGGAACGTAGGTGGGCGGTATCTCATTCCTTCCCTCTTCGAATTCGGGCACCTCTATTTTGTCCGTGAGGGCAGACCTGCCAAAAGTTCTCAAATCCGCCTTTATTATTTTGTATTCATTTGCATTCAGAAAGCGGGCAATCTTGATGGCACATTCTATCTCCTTGCGATTGCGCTGTCCATAGTCGAACGTGATGGCATAAATCTCGTAGCCTGCATTTTTCGCTATCGATGCAGTAACGCATGAGTCCATTCCTCCCGATAAAAGGCATACCGCTCTCATTTTTTACCTCGTCTTTTTGGCAGCCCATGCGCCCTGACCGAAACCCTCGTCAATGCCAACTTCCAGTAATGTCACATTTTCCGGCAGGTCCATTTCTTCCGTGATGCGTTTTAGCATGTACATTGCCAGCGTCTCTGCGGAGGAAGAGTTTACAGGAAGAATTATGCAGTCCCCTTCCGGAAAAACATATCTTTTTTTATCAAATATAACTTCCACCTCTCCGCCTTTGCGGGAAATTTCCATATCTCCCTTTTCAGGAATTATCATTTTGTGGTCCAGTTCATCCGCTATTTTTTTCATTGCATTTTTTAACTCCCCGAAGTCAACGATGATACCCATGTCATCCACCTCACCCTCAATCACTGCATGAATCGCGTAGGTATGCCCGTGAAGCCTTCCGCATCTCTTATAATCCGGTATAAAATGGGCCGATGAAAAGGCAATGTGAGAGCGCCACCCATCCACTTTTATCTTCATAAGGACTTTATATTAATAAGCTTTAAAATATTTGTGTAGTATACTTGTATAATGATAGCGGTGCTGGACACGTCTGCCATTCTCTCGGGCAAATTCTATGCCGGAAGGGCGGCAACAACCCCAATGGTTCTCAGTGAATTCGGCGAGGGCGGTCATTCATGGCGTCTCATGCAATATGCAAGGGAGGCAGGAATGGAAGTTATTGTCCCTCCGGAGGATGCAGTGAAAAAAGTGAAAGAGGCAGCAAGACTCACGGGCGACCTTGAAAACCTTTCTGAAGCGGATATGGAAGTGCTTTCCCTTGCCCTCAGTATGAAAGATGCTGTCCTGTTTACGGATGATTACTCCATGCAGAATGTTGCAATCCATATCGGCATTGCGTACAGGGGAATACTCCAAGAGGGCATAAAAGAAAAGTTTTACTGGAGGTACCGGTGCACTGGATGCGGAAAATTTGTGAAAAGCGGAACGAAGGTTTGCCCCGTCTGCGGCGGCGGGATAAAAAGGGTGAGATGGAAGTGATTTTATATCACATGTTATTTCTTCATTTATGTGTCTGGCAATACCCGGTAAGGTACTCTCCATCGGCGGCAATACGGCAAAAGTTGATTACGGGGGAGGAACAACAAAAAATGCCGATATCTCGCTTGTGAATGCTTCCGTGGGGGATTATGTTATCGTTCATGCAGGATTTGCCATAAAGATTCTCGATGAAGAGGAGGCGATGGAAACCTTGGAGATATTCAGGGAAATCATTGAGGCGGAGAATGCATGAGTTTTCTACCATGTCAAATATTGTTGCTGCGGTCAGGGGGGAGGGGAGGCGGCACAATGCGACCGGAATAACAAAAGTATTGCTGGAAATAGGGGAACTGACATTTTTGGGGGAGGAGCAACTCCGATTTGCGTTCGACGTACTGACAAAGGACACCGAGATGGACGGTGCGGAACTTATCATCGAAAAGGTGATGCCGAAAGTCAAATGCGAGTGCGGATACGAAGGCGGTGTGGAGTATGATGAGAAAAAGGAATTCCACATTCAAATCCCGATTCTGAAATGTCCCAGATGCGGAAATACCGATACTGTCAAGATAACAAACGGGAGGGAATGTTCAATAAAAAATGTGGAGATAGAGGTTGAAGATGTTTCATCTCAGGGATAAGGAATTATCAAAATCAATAGCGAAAAGTCTGAAGAAGATGGATCTGGACATTAAAATTATGCACGTGTGTGGCACCCATCAGGATACCATTGTGAAATTCGGGCTGGACAGCATTCTTAATGAATGCGGCGTACACATCGTCCAGGGACCGGGCTGTCCCGTATGCGTTACGACCCCGGAGGAAATAGAGATTGCCATCAAACTTGCCGAGAATGGTGTTACCGTAGCGACTTTTGGGGATATGGTGAGGGTGCCGGGGACGGAGCAGTCTCTTCAGTCGATAAAGGCGAAGGGCGGAGACGTGAGAATTGTATACGGAATAAACGAGGCCGTCGAGCTGGCTGAGCGGATGGCAGGGAAAGATGGACAAGGCGGGGAGTTGGGTGGGGTGGGCGATGGAAAAAGAAGTGGAGAGGTGGTTTTCATGGCAGTCGGTTTTGAGACCACCGCCCCCGCCACCGCCGCCGTGCTGCTGCGGGATGTACCGGAGAATTTTTCGGTTGTGAGTTGCCATAGGTATACCCCGCCTGCCATAACCAAACTACTCGGGATGGGGGAGATTGCACTTGACGGGATGATAGACCCGGGGCATGTTTCCGTGATAATAGGGGCAAAGCCATACGGGGCAATATCGGAGCGGTACGGCATCCCCCAGGTGATAGCAGGTTTCGAACCGATAGACGTGATGATGGGGATATGGATGATTGCAAAACAGGTTGCCGAAGGGAGAAGCGATGTTGAGAACGAGTATACGAGGTGTGTGTCCTACGAAGGCAATGAGAAAGCTCTGAAGGCACTGGATGAAGTTTTTGAGCACGGGAATGCAAAATGGAGGGGTTTTCCGGCCATAGAGAATTCAAAGATGGTGATAAAGAAAAAATTTGAAGAATACGACGGGGAAAAGAAGTACGAAGACATACTTGCAGACCTGAAGGGCATGGAATTCAATGAGCCGCCCGGCTGCAGGTGCGGCGAGGTGCTGAGGGGGGTTATACCGCCTGTCGATTGTCCCCTTTTCGGTAAGGCATGTATGCCCGCCAGCCCAGTCGGGCCGTGCATGGTTTCTACTGAAGGAGCATGCAATATTGATTACAGGTACAAAAATGATCGAGGTTAAGGCCGGTACGATGGAAGAGAGGATACTGAAGATACTTCAGGAATGCTATCCGATTACAGTTGAGGTGTTAAGCGAAAAACTTCATGTATCAAAACCGACCACCGAATTTGAATTGATGAAACTCCAGTCAAAAGGTTTTATCGCTCTGGAGCCCCTTCCTGGCAGAACTTTTGTGAGGCTGCTGAGAAATGATTTCAGGTTTATCGGGAGGAGACATCAGGAGAAATTCATCAAGAGGAAGAAAGGCAGGGTGAGGATGCATGAGGAAGAAAACAAGGACGATGTCATGTTCGGATAGGAAGATGCCTGCAGTACTCCTTCCGTTACTGGAGAAAAATTATGCAAGGTACTGGTGGAGAGCTGAGGATGAATACAGGGAAGCGATGAAAGACCCCTTCAGAAATATCATATTCACCCTTCTTTCCCAGAACACCTCTTCGGAGAATACAAGGAGGGCATATCTCGGCTTGAAGTCAAATTTTGAGATAAATCCCGGGGTTCTTGTCGATGCCGATGAGAATGCAATAAGCAGAGCGATCCGTCCGGGAGGGCTTCATCGGATAAAGGCGAAGAGAATAAAACAGATTTCTTCATATGTGCTGGAAAATTTTGACGGCGATTTATCATGGGTTTTTGGCATGCCCAGGGAAGAGGTAAGGCAGGAGATACTCAAAATACCGGGCATAGGGGATAAAACTGCAGATGTCCTTCTGTCATCAATACATGGGCAGAAGGCTGCTTTAGTGATAGATACCCATATGGCAAGGATAGCGAAACGACTCGTTCTGGTGGATGAAAAAGCAGATTACGAGGAAATCCAGCAAAAATTGAACGGATTTTTTCCATGGGACAGAATTCCAAGGGAAATGGAGGAACGGGTGGTGGGGCTGTTCTGGCTGCTCGCCAAGCATACGTGCAGTGCAAGAAAGCCGTGTTGCGATGAATGCATACTGAATGAAATCTGCAAAAAGATTATCTGAACTTCTCTCCGGTAATTTTTTCGTACATGGAAATATAAAGTTCACTCACTTTCTCAGCCATGTCTTCCGGCAGGGACGGTATGGGCGGCTCCGGCATTTTGTTTTCCCTTGCTTTTTTAAGCTCGGTATAGTAGCCTGCATCCCTGTAGTACGCTCTTACAAACTCCTTGCTCAATTCCTCGAATTCACCATTAAGATATTTTTCTCTGTCCCAGAATCTGTCCTCATCAGGTGTCCCGAATGTGTCTATCAAAACGAGGTTGCGGTCTTCATCAAATGCAAACTCCTTTTTTCCATCGACATGGATAAGCCCCCTTTTCCCGACTTCGGAGTTCATGTATCCGTCTATTCCCAGAACTGCTTCCTTTATATTTTCCAATTCATCCTTGTTCAAGCCGGCAATCGTCATTCCTTCCTTCTCGGTAAGCAGTCTATCATATTCCTCGAATTTTGTGGTGAATTCTACAATTGGATCCTGCAATTTTGCCCCGTATTCCATATCATCGCCTTTCACCCGCTCATAGAACGAGCCAGCCACGTAATAACGGGCTATCACTTCTAGAGGTATGACGTAGTTTGATGTCCTCTCATCTATTTTTGAGTAATCCGTTATTATGTTGAACTTTCTGACATGCATTATATTTCTGTGGGCGTCTACAAAATGCGTCTTTATGCCCGTCTCCTCGCTCTTTTTGAACCAGAAGGCAGATATACGGCAGAGAACCTCACCCTTATGCTTTATGCTCGTTGGAATTATTTTATCAAATACGGATATGTTGTCGGTGAAAAGGAATTCCAGTCCGTCGTTGCCCAAATCATAAACTTCTTTCACCTTTCCCTTTCTCATGAGTTCCTTTTCTTTATTGCCCATGCTATCCATATGCAGATATGGGATAAAGATACTATTAGTTTTCGCTATGGAAATCAAGTCGGGGGCCGGTATATTCGTTGTTTTTGCAGATTCTATCGCTTGTTCATAATCCAAGCCTAAAAATATCATTTTGTAGCTATTATCGAATGTCAAATAATGTCTTTTGTTTTTCTGGTTCGATTTTTGTTTTTCTTTTATTTTCCGGAACTTTGCCATTTAACCTTCCTAGTATGAGATTATAATATTCTTCAGATATTTCCATTGTAATAAAATGTCTTCTTAGTTTTTTAGCAACTGCTGCAGTTGTTCCTGTTCCTCCAAAAGGATCTAAGACTACATCTCCTTCTCTGGAACTTGTTCTTATTATTCTCTCAAGCAGTGATTCAGGCATCTGACAGGGATGTTTCCCTAGACGTTCCTTAAATGTCCCGCAAATCCTAGAAAATTGCCATACATCATCAGGAATTTTACCTTTTGGATTCGCTCTTTTATCTTTGTAAATTAGTTGTCTTGCGGAGAGAATCCTTATATCTTCACCATTAAAAATAAATCGCTCTTTGTTTTTAGTAAAATATAATATATGTGTATGGGAACGATTAAATTTTTTTCTTTGATTTTGACCAAAAGTATAATACCATATAATCCAATTTCTAAAATAAAAACCTATTCTTTTTAAAATTATGTTTATTTCTGCTGTGAATTCATCACCAATTGCGATATATATCGCCCCAGTATTTTTAAGCAACCTATATGCTTCGCTTATCCACTTTTCCGACCAACTATAATATTCTTCATAAGGGATGTTGTCATTGTAAACATCATATTTTATCCCTATGTTAAACGGTGGATCTGCAAATACTAAATCTATAGAACTATCTGGTAACTTTTTCATTATTTCTATGCAATCTCCCAAGTACACTCTATCTGTTTCTATCATTATCCCCCAGTTCAAACAACTGACAAGGTTTTATCTTGAATTGCAGCTTTGTGGGATCGGGTGTTCCGCCCTTTCTTTGCATGGTAATTTTTCCAATGTATAAACTCCCTCTCGGAGAAATGCAGATTTCACCGCTTCCAAAGAAATTCATTGAGGCATTTATATCACTAAGCATCCAAGTTGTTTTTTCTCTCTCTTTATTAAACTTTGTGACTAACATCCAATTAGCAGATAACCCTCCCCTCCCTTTTATTATGTCACTCACTACTATAATACGATTTTTCTCTAAGAACTCAATAATCTTCTTTCGGACTGTCTCTGGCATTTCATCTAAAAATAATCGTCTTTTATCCCTGAATTTTTCAATACCTGTTTTTTTTGAATGTTTTAGGGGGCGTAATTCCCCTGTAAAGAGTTTAAGCCAAAATGCGATTTCATCAGTAAACTTCCACATTTCTTGGTAATCACTAACAGCTCTTTTGTCGATTTGATTGTAATCAGCATCTGAATTTGCTTTTTTTAGCGATAAATTCTCAACCTTCAATATATTTCCGATCTTTATTAGACCTTTTGCATAATTAGAATTTTTTTGCTATTCTATTCTAACTGCATCCATTTTTTTGATTTTCAGCCAACGAATGCTGTTGAATCAAATCCTTCTCGGTGCATCGATTTGAAGTTCAC
>Ga0315549_1003078_pt1 | contig 15178 bp, 13 predicted proteins | sample SalMarSW160200MG_FD_203101 | JGI IMG/M metagenome (GOLD analysis project Ga0315549, IMG submission 203101) | Salt marsh sediment microbial communities from the Plum Island Ecosystem LTER, Massachusetts, United States - Salt Marsh Sediment SW1601-200 ... | reverse complement strand
TTGGATATCTTACTCCCTATGAAGTATATTATGACAAAGAACCTTTAATACCTGTAACAAGACAGGCTTACTCTATGCACCTTAAACAGCCCTATTTTTTGTCTTGACTATGGGGATAGGCATACTTGGTAGCGTTGATTCGAAGCATATATAGTACCCGCGTTGATCAGAAACGACTCGGCGAAAACTGTCTCTATTTAATTAGTAAGGCTATAAATTATACCATGGAAGTCAGAAAAGGTAATGAGAACAATATGTTTTATGACATTTATTATAAAGATCTCATTACTGATCCTATTGGCACAGTATATCGAATATATCAATATTTTGACTACCCTTTAGACCCGACAATGGAAGAAGGCATTAAACGATGGTTGTATGATAACCCTCAAAACAAACACGGTTCACATAAATACTCCTTAAGTCAATTCGGATTGGACAAAGCATCTATTAAGCAAAGTTTCATGGATTATTCAAAAAGATTTGGAATTCAACCCGAGTAATTAAGAAACCATGTTATGGTCTGGCATGAGGCAATATGACATATAAATTCAGGGCTATTTTCCAACAAATTGGGATGCTTAAACGCCGATTTTCAGACTCGGTCATGGAAAAGGGTTATAGTGGGCCGTTCCTGACTGCTCTAAAGATTATCAAGAATTTATTCTGGCAAGACATAACTTTGTTTAAGTTTCATATAATATTTGAACATGCATACCGTCTAAAAAAACCATTGCCAGGTATTATTTTTAGAGAAGCAAGACCAGAGGATTATGATGAATTGATAAAACATTCTATACATTTCAGTGAGGGTGAGATGTTTCGGAGATTTTTAGAAAATCAGAAATGTGTTATTGGCGTGAAAAATGGGGAAATAATACTTTATTGCTGGATAGCGACAGATAAAGTCTGGATGCCATTTATGGGTAATTATATGTTTTTACCTGCGGATACGGCATATTTCTATAATACTTTTATACTAAGAAAACACAGGGGTAACCGAATATTTCTTGCTTTTACCTCCTATATAAGGGAATTCTGCCTTGAGAATAATATTCCATATGGATTATCTCTCGTTTATCCAGATTCCGGAATCCCTATCAGAGCATATACAAGGATGGTTGGAGCTGATAAGATATATTTACTCAGCTTCAAGCGTAAATTTGGAATAAGATCCCATACAGAAAAAGAGATTTCAGTTCGTGAGGCTGTTAATATATCGAAGAAAGTTTAGATTGTATGACATACAGTCTCTAATATAGATCTTTTTTCCACACAATCTCATTAATGATCTCAAAATCAAAGATCTTCACTTCTTATAGCTGCCTCATAAAATGGTAAAATTCTTCCATCATGGGTCATATGATAGACTGCTGGTCCTTGGATATCATTTAGGTCAACATTACTGGCATCGGGCCAACCCCAGAGACTCACATTGATTGATCTGATATTTGGTAAACTCAATAGACTGTCTCGTCTACTCATTCCATGACGGATCCTTGCTTCCCTATAGGATCGTAATGACTTTTTTAGGGCCGAAGGTCCGAGATCGCGTAACAACTCTAGAAAACCTCTAATAAAAACACGAAAGAAAATTCTACCCATCTCAAACATATAAAAAAAATCTCTTTTGCAGTAATAGCCTGAATTCCAGTGTACCAGTTTTCTCTTTCCATTCTTTAAAAGGAAAAACAGCTTCATGGTAAACTGATATGGCGAATGATAACACCTATCGGGTTTAAAATCTTTTAAGAATGATTCTTTTGAAAAGCCGATTGCTTTTGCCATAATGTCAAGAAGTTCTGAAGTGCATAACGGATCGATAAGATCATAGGAACCGACTCTAGCAGCTCCTCTGATCCTCACCGCGATAAATGGATGTGGCTCCTGAAGAACATAATCCATAATTTTTTTAATATCTTTTTCATTTAATCCCCTGATGAGCGTAGATGATACTTGCGTTGGTATGCCCACGCTTTTTAAATTATTAAGCGCCTTCAACTTAATCTTGAGGAGTTTTTTGTTGTTTATTTCTTCATAAACTCCATCGTCAAATCCATTAAATGAAAATGTAACCAAATTGACTCCAGCATCTCTCAATTTCTTGACATACTCTTTATCTACAAGCTTTATACCATTGGTAATCAGGCCTATTGATATAGTATTCGATCTGGATTTAAGAAGGGCTATTATCTCAAATAGATCTTCTCTGAGAGTCGGCTCTCCTCCTGTAATACCGAATTGGCAGGGAGGTAAACCAAAAATAACATTTTTTAGTTGAGCGATACTCAGATCTTCTCTTTCCCTGTTAGGTACATAACAGAATTTACATTTCAGATTACATCGATGGGTAACAGGCACCATGATTGTTGGATCAATTTTGTTTATGACTAATCTCGGATTCATGGTTTTATTATAGAAATTTACATCTCTTTCCAACAGGCTTTCACTCTCACCATGTTTTTCGCATTCTTTTAACATCCACACGCTGTCATCCCTTTGGTATATCCTCGCTGGAATTACATCATGGCATACAGGACAAAAACTCTTTGTATCTTTAAGTAATTTCATTTTTTCACCAATGACATGATTTTCAAAATAGATGGCTTTGTCTCACAGCCAATATAACCGATGAATAACTTTCGGCCATAATCGCTTGATATTCAACTTCTGATAACAATTTCACTATATAAAAATGATTTCATAAACTTAAACCAAACAAAATAAAAAGTTATAATTTAATAATTGACAATATATAGCTTAACTCTAAAGGATTTCAGTATAAAAATAGCCTATAATACCGATAACTCAAAAACCTCTAAAGCGAAAATGAACCCAGGATGGGGATACTTTTCGAAGGAGCGGTTGTTGAAGAGTTGAAGAAGCACTTAATAATCCTTTCCTAATTAATCATATATTTGATCTGATAATCCTCATTTTGCCGGATTTGTCTCTAGGAATATCATTTACCTCAATAATATCGGGAACAAGCCCCTTGGTTATCTCTTTAAGCTTCTCTGCAAGTTCAGCTATGAAATCTCCCGTAGCGTCTTTTTTCCTGACTAGTTCTACCCTCAAACTACTTAGATCCTGTTGTACAAATCGAAAACTATCAAGAAAAGAATAATAATTCCTCATGAGGTAGATCAGTGTCATTGGAGAAATTAATTCTCCCTTAGGTGTTTGAATAAAGTCATTGTCCCTGCCAATGATATTTTTTATCTTTTTCGTTTTTAAACCGCAGGGGCATAACTCTTCCTCGTACCAGGGATCACAGGCGTCCTGAGTGTTATATCTGATAAATGGTGTTGCATAATTTTCAAGGTTTGTTCCAACAAAATATTTAGTTTTATCAATCTCTATTAACTCTGCGAAAACACTATTTTCAAATATATGATAACCTTTTCCTTTTTGACACTGTGCGGCGACAATTCCCAGCTCCGCGGTTGTATAAGTATCAACTACTTTCGTTTGTAAAATATTTGTTACCTTTTCTTTCATGAAATCATGAGCTACCTCTGCTGAGCAAAAAAACAGTCTGGGATTCCTTATTAAGGAAAAACGATTTTCTTCCAACCATAGAGCCAGTGTATAAAGACTCGAGACATACCCTTCTATTATCTTTGGCTTGTATATGTTACAGAATTCAGCGATTTCTTCGGGTCTGCGTAAAGCGCTAAGTTGTACTCTTTCAAAAAACCATCTTTTGAAAGGATTTTTCGATACTCTAACGTCGTCATGATTTCCCGCGATTACTAGCCGTTTACCAGTCAATCCGCATCCATTAATCAACAATATAGCATTATAATTCAATGTTATTGTTTCTTTATAGCCTTTATCAAGGTAGAATTCGAAAGGTTCTCCAGAGGTTCCACTTGTTTTGTAATCTGCTAACTCAGATTTTGGAAATATGTTAGAGGTTATATGGCCTTTATCTAAACCAAGCAGGTCTTTTTTAGAAGTGATTGGGATTTTATCAATATCATTTAGCGTTTTTATGTGTTCAGGTTTGAGATTATATTTTTTAAAGAGGGCATTATAGTAAGGAACTGTTTCATAAGCATGTTTGACAATGCTTTTAATTTTCTTTAATTGTATCGAATCAATCTCTTTTCGAGACATTTTTAAGCTATTTATCTTTCCTTTAGCTCCAATAAACCTTTTGATTTTCTTTATCATATTAACTTTTTTCTCAGTCTAAATGGATCACGCAAAAAAGCAGGAAAAGGTCCTTTAATCCAGTAATCATGATGATGTATATTAAAATAAGTTACGTTAGATCTTTTCTAAAATAAAAAGATAGTATAAGAAGCTTAATAAAAGAATGTCTTTTCGTAAAGTTAATTTGCAATTACAGGACTTAACCGGTATTTTCTTTACATCGTCAGTTAAACCAGAAACAAGGAATAGGCGAGACAGGAAAAAGCATGATGTTATTTGATTTCCTTAATACAACTTATCTCATATACAGAGCAATTTTATCAAGCCGGTGGACCTCTCAGAAACTTCGAAAGCTACAGGAATTTCAGTTACGCAAAGTTCTTTTTCACGCATATAATAATGTTCCAATGTATCGGGAGCTTTATAATGAGGAAAGATTTCGACCGGATGATTTTAGATCACTTGATGATCTAAAGAATATACCCATTCTATCAAAGGCTCGTCTTAAGGCGGCAAGCCCTAAAGAAGTAGTTGTTCGTGGTACAGATCTGATAAAATGCGTTGTTGTTAAAACAAGCGGGTCGACTGGGATACCTCTTTCTGTATATCTAGCCAAAGCTGACAGAAGATGGCAGCGCGCCGTTGCATGGCGGATTCTCTTCGAACATGGATTTAAATGGAACTTTAGGACCCTTGAAATTCGGATGACATTAGGTGAACAGTATTTTATTCAGAGGTTAGGATTTGCACATAAAGATTGGATCTCTATTTTAGAACCTCCAGAGTCATGGGTTAAAATCTTTATTGCGAATCATCATGAAGTTGTTATGGCCAGTGCCAGCACACTTCATAAATTTGCGGAAACGGTTGAAACATTAGGTCTGGAAGTACACCAACCCCGTATTGTTATATCTGACAGTGAAACTCTGTCTCCAGCAACGCGAAATTTAATATATAGAATACTAGGACCCGACCCTGTAGATGTTTATGGACTTGTGGAACTTTCAAATTTCGCTTGGCAATGCGAGAGGAGGGAAGGATACCATATAAGTTCCGACAGTCATATCGTGGAAGTTGATGCTGATCCAGGTCAAACCGGGCCTCTTATCGCAACAGGTCTGGGTATGTGGACAATGCCCATTATCCGCTATGATACTGGTGACCTTGCTGAGATGGAACCTGAACCCTGTCCATGCGGTCGATGCCTGCCAAGACTAAGACGGATATGCGGAAGGGCGGTCGACTCTGTAGTACTATCAGATGGCCGTAAATTGCTCTGGCCTTTTTTCCACGAAATCTTTGGTGGTTACAAGGAATTACACCAATGGAGAATTATACAAAAGGATTTAAACCACATTAAAATAGAGTTGATTATTCCTGGGGATACAGTGACTATATTGGATAAGATTAAATCGGATCTATGCCGAGTTTTGCCCGAAGATATCAAATTGAGTATAGAGCGAGTTAACAGTATCATCACAAAACCCGGGGAAAAGACAAGAATGGTAATCTCAGAAGTTAAAAATATATGATAAAGCATCTTTTTTTATGTCTAAATTTCTATATAGAACTTATAGATTTCAATTTTAAAAAGATTAAATAGAACCAGGATATTATACCTTCATAGATTTTATTCATATTTACCAAAACTTTTCATGAAGAATAACATAAAAACATATTATTGGAATTTAATCGCTAAAGAATGGAACAGGAAGCATCATCAAAGACTATGGCGCATCCACAGTGATAAAGTTAATTCTGTTCTATTAGATCGCTGGCTTTCTGTTGGTGTAGTTACTACAACACTCAAGACGGATCTGTTTGATGAAGCATTTGGAAGGGGTCTATTTCCCATCCTGGCATCACGGTCAGAGAATATCATCGGGATTGACATCTCCCCACTAATCGTAAATACTGCCCTTGATCACAATAAGAAAATACATGGGGCCACCGCTGATGTGCGCTATTTACCCTTCCACAGAGAAACATTTGATACGATAATATCAATCTCATCGCTCGACCATTTTCATACACAGCACGGAATTATTGTCAGCCTCCGCGAGATTCGTCGGGTCCTGCGGAAGGGCGGCCAACTTATCATAACACTCGATAATTTGTCAAATCCTGTCATTGCGCTTCGAAGGATACTTCCCTTCAGCTTTCTAAACAAATCAGGCCTTGTGCCATATTACGTGGGAGCTACAATGACATATAATGATTTGTATAAAATCCTTGAGCATTTAGGTTTCGAGGTGACAGAATTGAGTGCTATTTTGCATGCTCCACGAATTCTTGCGATAGCGTTAGCCCGGATATTCGAAAAGTATGCCGAGATCAAGACACAAAAAATATTCCTTCAGATGCTAATGGCATTCGAATCTCTATCGCGTTGGCCTACCCGTTATCTGACCGGTTATTTTATTGCAGTCAATGCAATAAAACGTTAAATACTGCCTTTAATATTAAAAAGCTGGCAAAATACTTATATGGATATTTTAATCGGCTAATCTTCTTTTCATAAAAAAGATACTTAAATGTTAAATATACTCCTAAAAACCGAAAAGGGAAATCTGCCCAACCTTATTATTATTGGCGCAGCGAAATGCGGAACAACAAGTCTGCATTACTACCTGGGGCTGCATCCCGAAATATCCATGTCAAAAGAAAAAGAGCTGAATTTTTTCGCTGTTGATCGGCAATGGAATAAAGGTATTGATTGGTATAAGTCAAATTTTGAGGCCAATAACAAAATTCAAGGAGAATCGTCACCTTCCTATACAGTATACCCTCTTATAAAAGATGTTCCTAAAAAAATGCACTCGGTAATCCCTGATGCCAAGCTGATATACAGCATCCGAGACCCGATTGAACGGATCATTTCCCATTATGTTCAAAACTATACAATAGGCTTGGAAAATAGAAAGATTGAAAACGCTTTGAGCCAACTTGACCATAACCCTTATGTTTTAAGAAGCATGTACTTCACTCAATTAGAACAGTATTTGGCCTTTTTCCGAAAATCCAATATCCTGATAATCACCTTAGAGGATCTGAATAATCAACGGATTCAAACCCTGCGGAGAGTATTTAGGTTCCTCGATGTTGATGAGGATTTTTATTCCCCTAAGTTCCAAATAATAAAGCATGACTCCAAAGAAAAAGGACGCAAAAACCGGATAGGTCTGTTCTTAAAAAGAATGTCCGAAACAAATTTTGCAAAGATTTTTTCAACACATATGAGAATGAACATTGGAAAAATACTTTACAGACCATTCTCGACCAGTTTTGAAAGGCCTGTACTGACCGATGAAATAAAAAATAGATTAGGTAAACATTTAGAAGATGACATTTGTCGTTTAAGAAAATATACCGGCCTCGATTTCAAAGACTGGAGTGTGTAGTCAATTGCTTACAATGCCTTCTGAAAAGCATTTCATAAAAGGAAACCTGCCGAATTTGATCATAATTGGAGCACCGAAATGTGGCACAACGAGTCTATATTATTATCTCGGGCTTCATCCTCAAATATATATGTCTAGAGAGAAGGAGCTGAATTTTTTTATAGAGGAGGCTAACTGGAAGCGAGGGGTTCATTGGTACAAGTCAAATTTTACAGGCAAAGAGAAAATTCATGGTGAAGCATCACCGAATTACACGAACTATCCTTTTTTTAGCAGTGTACCACTTAGAATGCATTCCATTGTACCAAAGGCCAAATTAATCTATATCGTTAGAGATCCGATTGAACGCATCATTTCCCATTACGTTCACAGGTATGCGGAAAAGAAAGAACATCGGACAATAGAGGATGCTCTGAGCAATTTTGAGAATAATCCCTATATACACTGCAGCATGTACTACATGCAATTAGAGCAATATCTAAGAATTTTTTCTAAACCCAATATTTTGATTTTGACTACTGAAGACCTGCATATTAATCGCCGTAAAACTCTACAAGAAATATTTGATTTCCTGAATATCGATAGATCTTTTTTCTCTTATAAATTCCTTTTTACTTGGCACAAGTCCAAATATAAAAGGCAAGAAACACGAAGTTGGTCGAATTTTAAAAAAAACTATCTGATGAGATATATCCAGATGTTCCCTTTTGAATTGCAAGGAGTTCTTAAAAAGTTGCCCTATCTTTTATTCTCACGTGAAATAAAGCGCCCCAAACTAAGTGAAGGTCTACGGCATGAGTTAATCAAATTCTTAAAGACAGACATTAATTATCTCAGAAAACACACCGGCCATGATTTTAAAGATTGGTGTTTATAAATACTTATTATATTGATTCATGGAATTCTTCCATGAACAAAAATCGACTTAACTCATGAAAGAATATGACTTATCCTTCAAAAAGCACCAGTCGCCACTTAATGACCGGAACCATAAGAATCTTTTTGGCCGAATCGTTAATCATACCGACCGGATTTATCACAGCTGTTTATCTCGCTCGAAAGCTCGGGCCTATTGATTATGGTTTGTTCGCCCTGGCATCAGTCTTTATCCTCTGGATTGAATGGCTAAATGCTGCGTTATTCTCCCATACAACCATAAAGTTTGTGGGAGAAGCCAAAGACTGGAAGCCGATCGGTATCACTGTTATACAACTGCATCTTATTTCCGGTATCGGCATTGCTATATTAATCTGGTTCCTCTCATCTCCACTTGCAGGAATATTCAACGAGCCAAGCATGGCTAATTACCTGAAGCTCTATGCGGTCGATATACCTATATTCAGCCTGGCCCGAGCCAATTGCAATATTCTTATTGGAACCGGTCGTTTCAAAGAACGAGCCAGGATAACTGTAGGTCGAAGGATTGCAAGGCTTTTATTTATCATAATGTTTGTGGAGATGGGACTATCCGTTAACGGGGCCATCATTGCAATTATCGGTGCTTCGGTAGTTGAACTGGCTATCAGCAGGCTATACATCAGCCTTCCATTATTTTGCCGATCTTCATTCGCAATACAAAAACTACTGGGTTTTGCTACGCCTCTATTTCTATCCGGGCTGTGCTTAAATATAATCAGGCTTGACCTTTTCGCCTTAAAAGTGCTGGGAGGTACGGCAGCCCTCGTAGGTTTCTATGGTGCGGCCAGAAACCTCTCTATACCTCTTTACCTTTTTTCAGGCTCCCTTGCACAGCCTTTACTTTCAACCCTCAGTAGCTTAATCAGCAATGGAGACGATCGCAAGGCAAAGGATATAGCCACGACTTCCATGCGTTCTATCGTGTGGATTATGCCATTGATAGCCATGTGTGTAGGGGCATCCCGTGAACTTATCCTTTTAATCTTCGGAGAAAGATATCTGCCAGCAAGTACTACTTTTTCATTTCTCATAATCGCGGCTTTAGGGCTTATTACAATCAATATATGCAAGGCTATTCTTACTGCTTTAGGAAAGCCCGGTTGGACGTTTATACTTACCGGCCCCATGGTTCCTGTAGCGTTGATCGGACATCTGATATTAATACCCTCACTCGGCGGAGTGGGCGCGGCAATGGTAACCGCAATAGTAATGTGTTTAGGGGCTCTCATATCATTATATACGGTCTTCAGGATATGGAATGTTTTTCCTCCCTATAAAACAATTATTAGGGGTGCTATATGCACAATTATTGCCTTTGCTATCGCAGCTATATGGCAGACAGGAGGTTTTATGTTAATTCTAAAGCTTGTGATTGTTGTGTTTATAATTCTAATGATTTTTTATCTTTTAGGTGAGTTTACAAAAAATGAGATACATATGATCCGATCTATATTACATCGAAAAACAGTATCAAACACGCCAAAGGGGACGACTTATGAAAATTGAAAGCCTTTTTCTTTCTGTTATTATTCCTACTTATAACCGTCCCGAGCAACTTGTTAATTGCCTTCAAGCCCTCTCACGATTAGATTTCCCCGGAGAAAGGTTTGAAGTAATAGTTGTAGATGATGGCGGAGGATACTCCCTCAAGGCCCTTCTGGAACCTTTTCACAGCCTAATTGATTTGAAAATCCTTAAAGCTAAACATGGCGGTCCCGCAAGCGCACGCAACATTGGCACATCAATCGCAAAGGGAGATTATCTGGTCTTTACCGATGATGATTGTGAGCCATCTCCTCATTGGTTGAAGAATATCTCGGCCCTTTTTTTGAAAAGGCCCGATAATGCGATCGGGGGAAAAACAATCAACGGACTACCGGATAACATCTATGCAGCTACCAGTCAATTGCTTATTAGTTATCTTTACGAATATTATAAAGCAGTTACTGATTACAGGCGCTTTTTTACTTCAAACAATCTTGCGGTTCCTGCAGATGGTTTTCACGCCATTGGTGGTTTCGATGAAAAGACATTTTATCACGCCGCGGGGGAAGACCGAGATTTCTGTTATCGATGGCTGCAACAAGGGTTTCCAATGATATATGATCCGAACATTATCATTTACCACTCACATAGGTTAAATCTCTTAACCTTCCTGAAACAGCACCTTAATTATGGCCGCGGTGCCTTCAGGTTTCATCATTCTCGTAAACGTCTCAACAGTGAACCCATGACAATCGAGCCCATTTCTTTTTACATAAACATGTTAAGGTTTCCTTATACGGACGCACAAGGTAAAAGATTATTGCAGATTCAAATGCTGCTTATTTTATCCCAGGTTTTAAATACATTGGGGTATTTTATTGAGAAATTTAATTTTAGGCATATCTCTTATCTTTAACTTTTATAGAACATATTCTATAAAGATCTCTGTGACAAGTTGACATTATTAGGATACATATTCTGTCATAATGGTATCGTTCTTGTTTTAGTTAAATCGGATCCAATACCTTCCATGGTGATTATATGAAGAAGTTTTTTATTACCTGCGTTGGTTGTACCAGAAGAAAATTGGATTGTGAGAGAATAAAACACTATCTTATTGCAAATGGGATGAGGATGGTGACGTCTCCTGAAGAAGCTGACTACCTTCTCATGTCCACATGCGGACTCAGCAAATACCATGAGGATGAATCAGTAAGAAGGATCCTGGATTTAAAGGGTATGGACGGAGAATCAATAGTTTATGGTTGTCTGCCGTTAATGAACACCGAAAAAGTAGCCAGCGTGTTTAACGGAAGAATAATCAATACCAGAGATATAGATTCTATAGAGACATTTTTTCCTGATTTCAAAATCAATTTCAAGAATATTTCTGACGCAAACAAAGAATATAAAGAACCCTATCAGGTAGAACATACAGGCTTAAAACACAGGCTTAAAGAGAGAATCAAGAAATTTGATCTGCTGTACCCCTGCATATTTTTTAACATTATTGTTTTCTTTCTTGAAAAATGTAGAACAGGTATCAACAAGTTGATTCCCGCTGTTTTCCCCACTCCTCTTGTTTTAAATCCCCCGGTGTTCGTCGTAGATCCGAAAGACAATTTCATGCTTCGAATTTCATCGGGATGCATGGGGAACTGCAGCTACTGCAATATTAAAAAAGCAATCGGAAAATTAAGGAGCAAACCTATCTCTCGGATACTTGAAGAGGTTAAAAACGGATTATCTAACAACCACTATAGATATAACATCATATCCAGTGACACTGGTAGTTATGGTAAAGACATAGGAACAACACTTCCTGAACTCCTGAAGGCGATTTTAGATGAGGATGAAAGAATTACAATCGACTTTATTCAGGATTTCCATCCAATGTGGATATGTAAATACAAGTTTGAACTCATTGAATTAATAAAAACTAAGAGGATCAAAAGCATACTGGCTCCGGTACAATCCGGTAATGAGAGGATACTGGAGTTAATGAACAGGAAAACAGACATTAAAGTATTTAAGGGTGTAATAAAGGATATGAAGAAGGTGTTTCAGCGCTTAAGGCTCAGAACTCAGGTGATTGTAGGGTTTCCAACAGAAACCGAGAATGATTTCGAAGACACCATAACACTTGTTGAAGAGTGCGGACTTGATGAGGTAGACATATTCCAATATGTGGAAAGAAATAATATGACCTCATCTAAAATCTTTCCAAAAGTTCCTAATGAGGTCATCTATGATAGAATCAGGAAAATAAAGACATACCTTCCAATGAGAACAATAACACATGCCATCGGAGACTACTGGAATCAATACGAATTTATTAATAAAATCTTCAGAGACCACCAGTTGGATTAAACAACACGACTTCGTCAATCGAAATATTAAATTAGATCCCTATTCTTACGGTCCTGTTTTTCAACCCATCTATCATCGCCTTCAATATCCAGAACATATGCCAGAAAAACCTCAGCGGATCATATTTCAATACAAAGCCTAAAAGATCCTTTGCTTTTTTTATGTTCGAGTCGTTCATGTTTAAGACATTACCGTAAAACCTCGTTCTTATATTAGCGTAATAATACATATCCATTCTTTCCCGTGCTGAATAATCATCAGACTCAAAAATGGAAACAATATCATTTCCGCAATGCAACCCATTTCTCCAATCTTCCATGAATCTATATCGACTGTCCGTTTCTATTATATCAAACAATTTTGTCCCGGGATAGGGAACTACAATACCCCACATTATATTATCCAAATTCATTTTCATTGAAAGAGATATGGATTTTTTATCCAATGATCTGGTACTATTCGGCAAGCCTATCAGGAAAGTTCCTCCCACTTTAATACGATTTCTTTTGAATACTCTTATCGTTTTAGCAATATGCTTTAGTGTCCCTCCCTTTCCAATACCTTCAAATACCTCCGGGATAGCGCTTTCCACACCGAAATTTACATGATGTACCCCCGATAGTTTCATTAGCTGAGGCAATTCTTCATCCGTAAACAGCGCCTTAAGGCCCCCAGGGCATTGCCATTTTAGTCCTATTTTCTCTCTTATTAGAAGCTTGCAGAATTCCTTGGCTCTTTCAAGATCCACCGTGAAATTATCATCCAATACCGCAAATTCTTTTAGATTGAAAATACGCCGCATATTTCTAAGCTCTGTAATCACGCTCTCAGGTGATCTCGATCGCCACCTCCTTCCAGAAATAAACGGAACAGAGCAATACAGGCATTTTGAAGGACACCCTCTACTTGTTATTATAGGATAATAGTTGTATGGGAATGGAGTTCTGTAAACAGAAATGGAATCAAAACATTGATAGTCCGGGAAAGGCAAATGATCCAGATCACTCATTTCCCTTTTTTTATTTTCAATGACTTCATCTCTTCTTCTGAATATAATGCCATCAATTGTTTCTAGTTTGTTTCCTCCCGCGATTTCGGTGATTGTATCCTCGCCATCTCCAAGGACCGCTACGTCAAATACGCTGCTTTCTCTCAAAAAAGTAACCCCGTCAATTGTTATATGTACCCCTCCACAAATAATAAGTGCTTCAGGATTGATTCTTCTTGCCTTTTCAGCTAATTTAAGCCCTTCATTAACCGTCGAAGTTTTGATACTTATGCCTATCAAATCAGCATTTTTTATTCTAGCTAATCTTTCCTCCACATCTTTTAGACAATTATTAAGATCTAATACATCGACATCATGACCTTCCCTGATCAATGACCCCGCCAGATATGCAAGTCCAGTGTTAAGACCTAACCGAGTTCCTTTAGGATCTATAAGCTTGATTTTCATAGGGCCTTTTTGTCTACCTGGTTTCTGTTATACTGAGCTTTTCAACGCATCATCTAAATGCATACACTCATTCAGGTCATAACTAAGACAATCTCCAATATTAGTATCCGAACTTATCAATCAAAAAACCGTCAATTCCTTTGATTTGGATTGAAAATGAACGATAAATATAGTTGTTTTTATTTCTTTGTTTGGCCATAGAGATTATAAAAGGAATTGATGTATTCAAGTTTGTCATTCTCCTCTAAGGCCTTCTGTTTATCAATCCTCCAGAGCACCTTGATCAGTTTTGTTCGGGTCCTTCTAAGTCCTGAGTTGAACTCGAGCGCCTTCTCATATGCACTAATTGCATTTTCAAGCTGGCCCTGGTTAACCATCATATCGCCGATCATGTCATATTTATTTGAAGCGGCATAGGAATCATCATGAATCTTATCAAGATAGGAAAATGCCTTCTGTTTATCGCCTTTGCTGTAATATACCCCCACCAGGGATAGATTCGCAAAGTCTGAATAATGTTTTTCCAAACTTGAGGACTTCTCCCAGTATTCAATGGCTTCATCTTCAAGCCCCTTTGAATTAAGAATAATGGCATGGGTATTCAGAAAGGCCGTCATATCCTTGGAATCCTTAACGGGGATAAATTCAATAATGAAAAATCCCGCAAGAACAACAAAATAGATAATAGCCTTTTTTGATTCTCTGTTATTTATGTAATACCTCAAGTAATTAACCCCGATAACTGCAAACGGTATCAGGATAACCAGCAGGGGCAGCCTAACCCGGATGTTTGTAAAAAAAGCAACAAGGGTTAACGCGTAGATAATGAACACAGCGCTCAAGGCGAATTCCTTCCTGCTCCTAGTCATATTCAGGACCATTGCGGTCATTCCGAATGGGAGGATAAGCCAGAAGCCGAAAAAAGGCACCTTGAAGAACATCACATAATCACTCATAAAACCAATGTTATAATGATCGCTATTTTCAAACCAGTGAAAAAAACCAACCAGTTTTTTGACCTTCTGCCATGTAAAGGCAGCCGGCTGTTCCAGGGCCGTCCTTATAACCTCGTTTGTCCAGTAACGCGATGCCTCCCCTGAAGAGAGCTTCTCGCCCACCCTCCTGCTTGCCTCGATAGTAAAATGTATACCCATTTCAGCCGGTGCGGTCGAGGCGAAAGGGACAGGATATCCATACTGAAAGTTATTGCAGATAAAAAGATTAAAGCCAGACTGACTAGGAGTGGCCGAAGTCTCACCCGCGACCATGTAGTTCCTGATCATAAAAGGGGACTGTACTATTAAAAGCCCAGCAATATAAATTACCAAGGTTGCTGCCAGCACTTTTAGAGAGAATTTTTCCTTATAAGCGTTCCAGGCAAGGAGCA
>Ga0315549_1003068_pt1 | contig 15218 bp, 15 predicted proteins | sample SalMarSW160200MG_FD_203101 | JGI IMG/M metagenome (GOLD analysis project Ga0315549, IMG submission 203101) | Salt marsh sediment microbial communities from the Plum Island Ecosystem LTER, Massachusetts, United States - Salt Marsh Sediment SW1601-200 ... | reverse complement strand
GTATCAAGCCAGTTAGGCGTTCGGGTGCCAAGGTTGGTGATAATATCTGTGTAACCGGTTCGCTGGGTGGTGCGTTGAGAGGGAAACATCTGGTATTTGAGCCAAGGGTCAAAGAAGCGATAAAAATCGTCCAAATGGTAACCATAAATGCGATGATTGATATAAGCGATGGCCTTAGCACTGATTTGAACCGAATTTGCCAGGCCAGCCATGTGGGGGCTATAATAAAAGTAGAGAAGATTCCAATATCAGATGAAGCACAAAAAAGCAAAGACCCCCTAAGTTCTGCGCTAAATGATGGCGAAGATTTTGAATTGCTTTTTACTCTTTCGCAGAGAGATTGTCAGGAACTGTTGGAGATGTGGGACGGGCCGATACCGATTACACAAATCGGTCAAATTACTGAAGCAGAAAAAATCCATATACAAATGCCGAATGGCCAAATTTGCGATTTGCAGGCCAAAGGGTATGACCACCTTAGTCCAAGGGACTGATTGCGGGGAAATTGATTATTGTCTATGAATTATAAAGTTGTTTCGAATTCGCCTGAGCAGACATTAAAGCTTGGCCGAAGAATCGGCTCACAGTTAAAGGGTGGTGAGATTATCGCTGTTTGCGGGGCGTTGGGCAGCGGCAAGACGCATCTGATTAAGGGTATTGTGGCCGGTGTAGGGGCAAAAGACTGTAAGGAGGTTACCAGTCCCACGTTTGTTTTTGTTAATGAGTATGCGGGGCGGTTGAATATTTTCCATATAGATGCTTATCGATTAGATTCTGTTGCTGAGTTTGAGATGCTCGGTTTTAACGATTTTTGCTATCCACAGTCGGTGGTTCTGATTGAGTGGGCCGATAAAATTGAGTCTGCATTAAAAGGCATCGATTACATTCGGATAGAGCTTGAGCACAGCGGGAAAATTAAAAGAAAAATACATATCGAAAATACACCTGAATATATTATCACATAAGTAATCAGTTTGCATATTGCATTGGGGTTATTTTAGGACATTATCCACATTTGTTTTGTTATTTGCACTTTTAAAGATTTGGCAGTAAAAAGTTTATTTTTTATATTTTGCTTGGATACTTTAGGAGTTCCTGAAAAAAGGCTGTCTAAAGTGTTTTTCGGACGTTGGACTATAAAGTTCTATTATCTGTTAAGTGATTGAGGATTAATTTCTTGAAGTATTATTTAGGGCTATTTTAAGGTTTAATTATTTTGGGGGTTTGCAGATTATAGAAGAGTTGTGGGTAGTAAAGTAGCGTATCGATTAAGTCGATACCCTGAATTGTGTAGGAACGACGTTATTAGAGGTTACGCATTTTAGCAAACCAAAAAAAGAAAACTTTAACAAGGAGTAAAAAATGAAAGCGAAAGGTGGTTTTACATTAGTAGAAATTCTGATTGTGGTAGTCATCTTGGGTATTTTAGCAGCTATCGTGATTCCTCAGTTTACTGAGGCCAGCACCGAGGCCAAGATGTCGAGTTTGTGCACCGACCTTCAGACCATGCGTTCTCAGATAGAGCTGTATAAAGTTCAGCATAATGACGATTTGCCTGGCTCAGGCACTGCTTCATTTTCGGATGCTTTGATTCTGAAGACCGACATAGCAGGCGCCTTGAATGCTGCAGGTCCTTATGGTCCCTATCTGCAGAAGGTTCCGACCAATGCGTTCAACGACCTGGATACTGTCCAGGTGGAAGCTGGCAATGCAAGTCTTGGTGGCGGCAATACTGGTTGGCATTTTGATAGTACGAGCGGTGCTTTCCATGCAGACACGGATGACCATGTGGGTCTTTAAAAACTTGATAGGTCTGGGTGTATGAATATTTACACGGCGAAGGCGCCTGTGTAAGTTCATGGAAACCGTAGAGAGAAAACAATAGGCTGACCGTGCTGAGGCAATAGCCAATGGCAGGTCAGCCTTTTTGCTGATAATAAAGCATCAGATAAATGGAAAGGATAGGTGATGAGAAAAGCAAAGGCTTTCACGCTTGTTGAGATTATGATAGTGGTGGTCTTACTCGGTGTTTTGGCTGCTATTGTTATACCTGCTATTGCGGGCAGCACGACATCGGCCAAGGCGAGTGCACTTGCGACGGATTTGCAATTGCTTCGCAGGTTCATTTTAGTTTACAGGAGCCAGCACCTGGAAATTGGCCCTGGATACCCGGATGGTGATACTACTGTTGCGCCCACTGAGCAGGGCTTTATTGAGCATGCCACCATGTCAAGCAATGCTAACGGTCAATCCGCTCCAGTAGGCACTGCCGGATTTAATCGCGGCCCATATGTGCAGAAGATACCGGTTAATCCTTTCAACGGCAAAAGCTCAGTGCAAATGCTTGGTGATGGTGAGGCATTTCCTGCTGAAGCTGATGACAGTCACGGCTGGATATATAAAGCGGCTACATCAGAGATACGTTCCGACAATATAGGAGACGACCAGAACGGAAAACTATACTATGACTATTAGAAGCAGAAACTGCGGCAAAATACGCCGGGGCTTTACGCTCGCTGAGGCGATGATGGCTACTGTTGTATTGGGTATCGCAGCGGCCGGCGTATTACTGCCTTTTACAACCGGAGCAAAGGTGCGGGCTGAAGGTGTGCGCAGAACTTTGGGTGCAAAACTGGCGAGCGATTTAATTGAGCAGATTGTTAATACCCAATTCGAGGACATAGTGAGCAATTATGATGGTTACTCTGAGACGCAGGGCCAGGTAAAGGATGCGGGTGGTACGGTATTTACCAGTTCGAATTACGCCAAATTTAGCAGAGGTGTAAGTTGTGAATACGTTTATATGCCGCAGGAAAGTGGGGCAGTAGCGCCGAAATTTGTTCGCGTTACTGTGCGTGTGTGTTATGGCGGCAAAGAAATTGCAAGTATAAATCGGCTTGTGGGCAAGTAAAAGAGATGACAAGAATAAAACGGCCACTGTCGGCTTTAAATTATCAGGGACTTACATTAGTTGAATTATTGGTTGCTCTGGTTGTTACCGGTATAGTTTTAGCTGCGGTGGCAACGTTGGCCTTTGCTATGGGTGCGGCCAATAAAACAAGTGGAGACACGAGTCTGAAACAGGCACAAGTGCGTCTCGCTACGCTCAGGATTTCAGAGCTGATTAGGCACTGCAAACTAATATGCGCCGCAACAGAAGATAGTATCGCGCTTTGGAAGGCAGATGATAGTCCAGAGAATGGTGTAATCGATGTGTTCGAGATAGCATATATCGAGAGAGGAGGTAATGCAGATTATATAAGGATTCTTGAGTTCACTGATTGTCCTGAGTGGTTTGAATTATCGTTTAGAAGCATCCCCGGACAGGTAGATGCTGTTGGACAGATTTGGCTTAAAAATATGCTTATCACGGAATGCGAAGAAAAATATACGCCAGTGTTACCGCAGTGCAGTGATGTGCAGTTTGGCTTTGACGTGTTACCGCCATATAGCAGATTTGTCAGTATCTCGTTTGACCTTGTTGAAAATGATATTGTTCATCAGTATCAAATAAATGCTTCTATGCGTGGCTGGGCGGAGAATCTGCTCGACGGGGACGGAATTGGTCTTGTAGGTGATGATGATTAGAAAGAGATTAAAAATCAGAGATTTAAAATCGAAAATTGCAAACGAACAAAGACAAGGGGTAGCATTGCTTGTTGTCCTGTTTGTTATTATGACGATAACGATTTTGTCTCTGGGCTTTTTGTCCCGGAGCGATGTTGAACTATCCTGTGGCAAGAATATGATACTTCGAAGCCAGATGGATTATTTGGCTGAGTCGGGATTGATACACGCCAGGGGACTTATTCTTAATCCTCAGGATGCAGGTTCAGAGTATTGGACAGGGGCTGCAGGGCAGCAATTGGTTGCTGGCAGTGATGATTACTATGATGTTGCGATTATTCGGGATGATTCGGAGCTGACAGATCGCTGCAATTATATAATAGATTGTAATTCCTATCGCTTAAAGAATGGTGAAAAAATTGGTTGCAGCAGTATAAGAGCTGAATTGCGGCTTGACCAATGTATAGCGTACTGGGCTGGATTAAGTACGGCATTTTCTCCGCTAACTACAGTAAACGGAGATGTCTATTGCGCTGGTGATTTATCAAATAACGGTGTTATTAATGGGGATGTCTTCGCAGGTGGCAATATAACAGGAACAAATATTACGGGGCATAAAAATGGGTCGGCTGCCCAGCCACCCGTGGCTTGGCCAGCACTTGAGGTGAGCGATTTTAGCTCTACGTACTATATTGGCACAGCAAGCTATTCTGTAGACCTTATTGGATTTTCTGTTCATCCAAGTGGTAGTTTTAATCCTTCTGCAAGTAACCCGGCAGGGATTCGTTACATCAACGGCGACTTAGAGTTACCTGGAAATGTGGATATTGAAGGTATGCTTGTGGTTAACGGCACCTTGAGAATAAGTGGAGCAAATAATGTAATTAGGGCAGCGAAGAATTTCCCTGCAGTTTTGATTGGTGGTGATGTAATAATAGAAGGTGGCGCCAATTTAGATATTAATGGACTTGCAGTCATTAAGGGACAAATGCAAGTTAGTGCTGATAATGCCAACGTTAATATACTTGGCGGATTGTTTATCGAAGATGGCATTGTGGAGACGACAGCAGACTCATCCGGTAACGGCAATACTGGTGCACTGGGCAACAATCCTGTATGGCGACCTTCTGGTGGTAAGACAAATGGCGCACTGGAGTTTGATGGTATTGATGATTATGTAGCTATTACTCACTCACCAAGTCTTGATGTGGATAATATCACAGTATGTGCCTGGGTAAATCATTGGGATACAGGAGATGATAGAGTAGTTTGTAAATCTACTGGTACAGCAGTAGCAGACCATATCTTCTCTTTAGGTGTTAGTGGTACTACAGTCAGAGCAAGAGTGGATAATTCATCCTCAAATTATGATGCAACTACAGCCTGTCCCACAGACACCTGGACTCACTTAGCATTTACCTATGATGGCTCCAATGTTTGCATTTATGTGGATGGTCAGCCAGCAGGAGTTTATCCCTATTCAGGAGGCCCTATTACAAAGCTTGATTGGCCTGTTACCATTGGCAATGTAAACTTAACTGATAATCGCTACTTTAATGGCATGATTGACGATGTCAGAATCTACAATCGTGCGTTGGATGCCAATGATATTTATCCGCCTAAGGACGGACTATCTGGGCTGGTAGGGCATTGGAAGCTGGATGAGAGCGGAAGTAATATATCTATAACCGCTGCACCGTCGATAGCTGCAATTGAGGTTTGGCCTCAAGCAGGTGTCGCGCAGAGGTGGGAACAAGCTGATAACGCATTTTTCAAAAGTATCGAGAGAAAATAAAGGCCACTACTGATGTATGATTAAAAGGCCAGAGAGGAAGATGCTTATCGGCCTTTATATGTGATAAAGAGAAAAATCAGAAGTATATTATAGTGTTAGTTACATATCCTGTCCCCGCAAAACATCGAAGTAGTGCGATGATTCATGTCATACTGTTTTGACGATTGTACCAGTTTTGTTGACTTTAACGGTAGAAGATATGAGATGTGACAGTTGTATCGCATCGGTTGGCTCTGAAGCAGATAACTGACAGCAAAAGGCGGACAGAAGATAGGAAAATAAGGCTGTAAGCCATATAAGACGTTCGACGTTAGAGATAAAGACACATCTCAAACAGGTCGAAAAAAGAACAGAGGATAGGGTTCAAAATGTGCCATAACAGAAAGATAAAGTCGGTGAGGATACCAAGATTAATGTATCCACTGGCAGGGCTGCGTTATCCGTATACTGGTCAGGAGAACGGATTCAGTTTACGCTGCCGGGGTAGTGGTTTTACTTTGTTAGAGGTTCTGATTGTCGTTGTGATAATTGCCATAGCGGCGATGACGGTAGTGCCGATGATGAGCTCGGCAGCCAGTGTGCAAATTCGCTCTGCAGCAAATATGATTGCTGCTGATATGGAGTACACCAAGAGTATGGCAATCAGCAGAGGGCAAAGATATTCAATAGTATTTGATAAGAATACGGAAAGCTACAGTGTGCAAGATCAGGCTGGTGCCGTAATAGCGCATCCTGTGAAGAAGGGATTCAATTACATTATAGATTTTCGAAATGACAGCAGACTCAATAAGGTTGATATTGCTGACGTTGATTTTGATGGGACCAACGAGATTAAGTTTGATTATCTGGGAAGTCCCTACAATGGCAATGACAATCCGTTGAATAGTGGGATTATTAACCTTCAGGCAGGTTCAACAGCCGCAACAATAACCGTTGAACCGGTTACCGGGTTTATATCAATTACGAATTAATAGAGGTAAAGTGTAAGTGATAAGCTGGAAATTGAAAACTCGAGGTCTGCGGCCGATAGGTTTGGACATAGGTCATAATTCTATAAAGATGCTCCAATTGGCAACGAATGATGGACAGATTAGCGTTATTGCGGCGGATAAAGTTCGCATAGACCACGGTATAAATGGTGATGGTCAACAAAGAAGAAGCTTTGTTGTTTCCGCGATAAAGCAAATACTGGAAAAAGGCAACTTTCAGGGAAGAGATGTTGTTTCGTGTCTGCCGAATGACGGGTTGAAGATAACAAGCTTGCGATTGGCAGAGGCTGACGGTGATGAAATAGAGCAATCTTTGAAGAAAGAGGCGGAGCAGCGTTTTGGTATGGACCCTGATAAGGACTTAATTAACTATATGTTAGCCGGCAATGTCAGGCAGGGTGATGAGGTTAAAAATGAGCTGATATTATTTGCTGCGGATAATGAAATAATAAAAAATCATATCGAGATGCTTGAGGCAGCTAAGCTTAAGCCGGTAGCGATAGATACCATTCCATGTGCGTTGTTTAGAAGCTTTGAGAGAACATTGAGACGTCAGGAGGATAAAGAGAACACGGTCGTTTTTATAGACGTGGGAAGCCAGTTTACTACTGTAGTATTTGGTCGTAAAGGGGAGATTAGTTTTGTTAAGCAGATTCCGATTGGCGGGGAAAGGTTTAATCGGGAGATTGCGGCAAAATTAGGGATTAGCATAGATGAAGCTGAAACACTGCGCAAGATGCTGTGGACTGAGAAAACCCTTCCGGCAGCACATTTGGATTCGATGGTGCAGGACGATGGCAGCGAACAACAGCTCGATGCAGCGACGCGACAGGTGATAGTTGATGTGATATGTGCAGTTGCAGAAGAGCTGGCAAGAGAAATATCACTCTGCTTTAGATATTACACAGTGACGTTTAGAGGCAAGCGTGTGGAGCGGGCGGTTTTTGCAGGTGGGGAAGCATATGAAAGTATTTTGATGAATGTCCTGAAGCGGCAGTTAACAGTTGAGATTGAGGTGGCTCAACCATTGAAGGGCTTTGACTTATCAAGCAAAAAGATAAATATAAATTTTGATAGCGACCGACGAGGTTTGCTTTGTGAGTGGGCAATAGCTGTAGGCCTTAGTCTTAAAGGTTGGGATGGGGCCAAAAGTATATAGAGTGAATATTGAAGTAAGGTATCAGATACGAGATAGTTATGAAGGAAATTGATTTTCTTCCACAATGGTATAAAAACGACAAGCGGCAGCAGTTTAGCTATCGCACGCAGTACGTCGCTTTGGCTGGTATATTTGTAGTGATGGTGGTATGGAATTTTACTGCGGCACATTCGATTTCAAGGGCCAAGGCGGAAATTGCCCGAATGGCAACGAAGCAGGTAGAAGCGGAAAGTACGTCAGCTAAGTTGGAAGGAATTAAAAGCGAAGTGACAAACTTGCAGAGGAAAGTGAAGTCCATAGAAGAAATCGATTCCAGAATCAATGTCGCAGGCGTTTTGGCTGAGATGAGCTTTTTGATTGATGAAAGGATAGTGCTTAGCAAAGTCCAGTTCTTCGCTGAAAAGTTTGAGGATAAACAGCAGGCCAAATCCAATATTGCCTCTGCTGTAAGAGTGGCTGGGATTAAGATTAATGATAGGGAAAAACTGCCGGTAGGTGACGTGCGTTTTAAGGTATTGATAAGTGGTGTGGCGGCAGACGCGAGTGATGTAGCAGCATTTGTTTGTAAATTAGAAGAATCGCCATATTTTTGTAACGTAATACCGTTGTTTTCAAGAAACAAACAGATGCAACGTGGAACTAATCCTGCGAGAGGAAACCTTACCTTAAATGAGAACGTTTCAAAATCCGAAGAAAATTTCCGAGTAAGTGAGTTTGAGATGAGCTGCTATCTGGCAAATTATCTCGAACAGTAAAAAGTGAAGAGCAGAAACAGAATGTTTTTTCAAAAAAGACAACAAATAATTATATGTGTTTTGGCTGTTGCAGTAGTAAGCGGATTTCTGCTGTTACGGTACCTGCCTTTGCGGAAAAAGATAAAGGCAGTCGAGCAGGCCAAAGCTGCACAGACATTTGCCATTGCTAAAGCATCGGCCGAGAGCAAGCAGCTGCCGATACTCGAAGAGCAATTATTAAAACTAAAGGTAAAAGTCGCGAATTATGAAGCAAACGTGCCTGTGCAAAGGGACCTCGGCGAATTTTTACGCCAAATTGCTGATTTGATGAACAGACATAATCTAAAAGAGCAGGTTGTAGCACCCGCCAAGGAGATAAAGGCCGATGAATTGAAGTGCATACCGATAGATTTGCGATGTAAAGGTAAATTGGCCCAGATTTTTGAATTCTATAAACAGTTGCAAAGATTGGGCAGATTGATTCGCATTGAGAGGATGGAGCTTGTAAACGACAGCGATTTCAGCGGCGAAGTGAGTATGCAAACAAAGGCAGTAATTTATTACAGGTCTGAAGCCGGGCAGGGATAAGAAGAATATGAAGCAGAATGTGAGAAATAACAATAACAGAGTTAATAAAATTATTCGTCAATTGGCGACGAAGAAGAAAAAGACCGTATTTGCGGTGTGTTTGATTACGTTGATGGTCTTTATGTGGGCCAGAGTGCTTGGCAGGAAAACACCAAAGACTGCCGAGGCGGTACCTGGACAAGAGGTAGTAAACTCCGACACAACGCAGTCAGGCCCACAGTTGAAAGTAACTTTTATAGAATTACCGAAAGTTGCAGGCCGCAATGATGAAATTACCAGAGACGTTTTTGCTTTAGATGACTGGCGCAATCTTATTATGGCTTCAGAAGGGGGAAAAATAGCTGATATTGAAGAAGTGAATGTTTCAAAAGGTGGTAGTGAAGAGATAGCCAGACGTGTTGCAGAGAAACTAAAGCTGGAAGCGATAGCGTTTGGTGAGAATCCCCGTGCTTTTATCAATAGTAAGCCGCTAAGCATCGGGGATAAATTGCCCGTAATTGATGGGGACAATAAGTATGAATGTGAAGTAGTTGGAATTGAAGAAGATAAAGTGTTCATAAGGTGTGAAGAGGCAAAAATAACATTAAAGCTTAAAGGTGTTGTTGAAGTAACTAATTGAGCTGTGAGGGTATGTACCTGACAGCATAAATTCTTGCGATGTGTTGCAAGAGGGTTTGTTGGAAATTAGGAGTTAAATTATGTATTACAATGAAAATGCAAGTGTCAGGAGCAAAATTGGAAAGGATTTATTCGTATGGAGCTTTATATTGACGGTGTTGGCTGCGTTTGCGCTCGCGGATGTTGTTTCAGAACCACCTGAGGTCGATGAGCCTGAAATTATCGTAGCAGCAAATGTTGGTGCAGGAGGTGGCCAGCCACAGTCTTCAGGTAGCACTGAGGCAGGTAAGCCGATTCAATCATTTAAATTCGACGCGAATTTTAGCATCCGGGACGCCCTGGCGATATTAGGCAGCATGTACCAAAAGAACATTGTACCTACGCCGAATGTTGATGGGGTACTGGCATTCAGGCAGCTTTCCAATGTGACTTTCGAAGAGGCTATGGATGCTATTCTGGGAGATAACTTCAAATATATCCAGGAGGGCAATCTAATCAAAGTGTACACCAGGGATGAATATAAAAAGCTCATGGAGGATAAGGAGCGAATGATAACAAGGGTCTTTACGCTTTATTACATAAGCGCAGCCGAAGCAATGAAGCTCATCGCCCCTGTACTCAGTGGCGCCGGTATAATTCAGGGCAGTTCCCCCCCTGAAACCGTTGCAACTACAGGCGAATCTATCAGTGCAGGTGCCGGCGGCGGTGATACGATGGCCTTAAATGACCGCATTGTCGTTCTTGACTATCCTGAGAATATCAAGGCCGCTACAAGGCTGCTTAAGGAACTGGACGCCCGGCCCAGGCAGGTACTGGTCGAGGCAACTATCCTAAGCTGCGCTTTAACCGAGGGTATGAAGCTTGGTGTTGACTTGAATTTTATGGCTGGTGTCCACCTGACCGGTGAGACAACAGTAGAGGAACATAAAAGTGGTAGTGGTGATGCTCTCGAATTGACCGAAAGCGCAACCACTCCTATGGGTCAATTAGGTATGGGTATCGCAACAGGCACGCCGATAGAGACTTCCGGTTTTGCAACCATTGGTGGCAGTGGCCTGAGAATTGGTGTTACTGGTGGTGATTTTACAGCGATCATTACTGCATTAGAGGAAGTTACGGATACTACAGTTCTTGCGAATCCCAAGATTTTGGCTATCAATAAACAGCTTGGCCAGGTCTATATCGGTACAAAGATTGGCTACGTCTCTCAAACTACCCAGACACAGACCTCGACTACTCAACAGGTTCAGTTCCTTGATACCGGTACCAAGCTGTCATTTAGGCCGTATATAGGCGATGACGGCTACATCCGAATGGATATCCATCCGAAGGATAGTTCCGGTACTTTGAAAGCCAATAATATACCGGACGAGACTTCAACGGAATTGGCAACCAACATTATGGTCAAAGACGGTCAGACCATCGTCATCGGTGGTTTGTTCAGGGATGTTGTTGTTACAAGTCGAAGCCAGATACCTTTGTTGGGAGATTTACCGTTCGTTGGCGCTGCGTTCAGGAATACTTCTGACGCATTCACACGGCAGGAAGTTATAGTTTTGCTTACCCCTCATATTATAAAGGAGCCGAGCGAGACTGAAGGACTGGCCAGAGCTGAGGATATCAGTCGTAAGAGATTTGGTGCAAAGGAAGAATTGCAGTGGGCCGGCAGGGCAAGACTCGCAGAAGACCGTTACGCCAAAGCTGCTAAATACTACGTCGATGGTGATACCGAGGCAGCGTTGAAGGAGCTTAAGTATGTACTTAGGCTTCGCCCGGCCTATCTTGAAGCGATACGGCTGAAGGAAAGAATTATTGGCGAAACAGACCCGGATGCTTTGAAGAGAATGGAAAGAAATATAAGGCGGAATGTCGAGGAAAAAGACTCAAAAAAGTGGTTCCGAAGATAAGCAGCATTGATTAAGAAGTAACAAATCAGAAGTAAAAAGAATTGAGGTTGTTGGTTTGAGATTTGGAAGAAACTTATATGCGATAGTCACAGGGATTGTGTTGTGTAGTTTGTTAGTAGCGGGCCTCGCTAAGTGGCAGTACTCTGGCACGGAAGAGGGTAGGCGATTTGCCTTTTATTTGCAACGTTGGGGCCCCGTTGCGTCGGTTTGCTACATTGTTGCGGCTGTGGGCGTGATATGGCTCGGCTGGTGCTGGCTAAGACAGGCTGGGGCAATCACGTCCATAGCCAAACGACTCAAGCAGGACAAATCGGTCCATATCAAAGCATGCAGGGATCCGGCCATAAAAGTCTTAAGCGAAGCTATTAACGAGCGGATTAACAGTAACTCTGATTATATTGCTAAGCTTGAAGAACAAATCAAGGATTTGAAGGTGCGGGTTCAGCTTTCACAAAAGCAGGGCAGGAACACCGAAGCGATTATATACAGTATTCGTGATGCGGTTATCGTTGTTGACGAGTTTGACAAGTTGTTAATGGCAAATGAGGCGGCCGGCAGACTTTTCAATTTTGATATTACCGGTTCCCAGCATAAGCCGGTCGGTGAGTTGATAGACCCTGAAAAAAGTGAATTTGTAGATATCTTAAGCCATAGCAGAAAAAGCAAAGCTCGGGCTACAAGGAAAGAAATTGAATTTCTGAAAAACGAAGAGCTAAAGACTTACGACTGTATTATTTCATGTGTTTACGACCAGAGCCAGCAGATCTGCGGGACCGTGGCAGTGCTGCATGATATTACGCGTGAGAAGCATATTCAGCAGATGAAAAATGATTTTGTAAGTCATGTCTCGCATGAATTAAAAACTCCTCTTGCTTCTATCACTGCCTATTCGGAAATGCTTGTTGACGGTGAAGCTAATGACGAGCAGACAATAAAAGAGTTTTGTTCGGTGATTCAAAACCAGGCAAATAGATTGAATCGACTGATTGAAGATATCTTGAATATTTCGCGCATTGAATCCGGCCTGATAAAGATAGAAAAGAAACCTGTCAGCTTAACAATTCTCATCGAAGAACAGTTACAAATGATAAAAAGTGCAGCTGGCGAAAAAAATATCAAAATTATAGGACAAAAACCGATTGTGTTTGACCAGGTATATGCAGACAAGGATATGATTTCGCAGGTTATTGTTAATCTGTTGAGTAATGCTGTTAAGTATACTCCTGCCGGAGGGAAGGTTATAATTGGAACCGAAGTTGACGAGACCGCAAATCTGGTACGAGTTAGTATAACTGATACGGGAGTCGGAATTCCCGAAGATGAAATTGAGCATGTCTTTGATAAGTTTTACAGGGTTGGTGCTAACAAAAAGCAGGCAAAGGGTACAGGTTTAGGACTTAACCTTGTTAAACAAATAGTTGAAAAAGTTCACGACGGCCGAGTTTTTGTTACAAGTAAGGTCGGCGTAGGAAGCACCTTTGGATTTGAATTGCCTTTGGCAACGAGAGAGGCAGTCCGGGTGTAAATCAGAATATAAAAATCATAAATTTTGAGGAGGTGAAATAATGGCTTCGAAGAAAGTTTTAGTTGTGGATGACGAAATCCACATCGTTCACGTAGTTGCGATAAAACTTCGTAACAACGGTTACGAGGTTATAATGGCAGGCAACGGTGCTGAGGCATTTGAAATAGCTTGTGAGCAGAAGCCGGACATTATCGTTACCGATTACCAAATGCCGGTTATGTCAGGATTGGAGTTTGTGGGGAAACTACGTGACAACGAAGCAACGAGAGATATTCCAGTGATTTTACTGACAGCCAGAAGCTTTGCTATTGAGGATGAGCAAAAAAGTGATTTGGGAATATCACACTGTCTTAGCAAGCCGTTCAGTCCTAAGGAGTTGTTGGAGAATATCGAAGACATTCTATACCAGAAGGAATTAGTAGTTGAAAATTGATAATTGGGGGATAACGAAATGAGCAATATAGAATAATCTCTGACCGATATGTGAAAAAAGGGAAGCTATGTTAGACACAGTTAAAAGAAATTTAAGTTCCTCACAACAGCGTGAATTGGACAGGTTCGGTGATAGGATAAATAAGTTTGGTGTTAATTTTGCAGTTTACAATGCCAATAGTGAACTTGTGTTGTTGTGCGAGGCCGGTCGATTTAAATCAGTGACAGAACAGCTAAAAGAGGTAGGCCAACAGGCTTTTAATCAAGAAATGGAAAAAATAAACTACATTAACAGAGAGACTCAGGTATACCGGTTTGGCAAATGCAAACAAGTTTTGGCTGCTGTTCTGAAATCGGGCCCTGCTGGAGTGGTTGCATTGATTGACTTGGGTGCCTGGTCAGTGGATGATAATAGTTCCTGTCCTGAGCAGGGAGGACCATATAAGCAGCTTGCAGAAGTGTTGAAGAAGCCGGCTAAAGCCGAAATTGGATATCTAATGGAGATGCTAAGACTTTTAGCAAAGAGTTTTCAGGCCGAGGCAAAGGCAGAGGAACACATTGAAAAGGTCGGTACAGAGTTGGCGCGCGTCTACGAAGAGATAGTTCTTCTTCACAAGCTCAGCACACATATGAAAATTACGGAGGCTGACTCCAACTTTCTACAAATGGCTTGCGATAGCTTAACCAATATTGTTAGTGTTGAGGGCATTGCGGTATTGCTGGAAAAAATTGTAGATGACGAAAAGCGATTGGTTGTAGCTGCTGGTTCGGGATTAATAGATTTAGATGAGCGAATGGCAGGTATTTTGTATAGCCGTCTGGCAGATGAAATAAACAGCGGAAAAGAAATGCTGTTGGATAGTGAAGTGGATTCGCCGTTTAAATATGAGTGGCAGGACAACGTTAAAAGTATTCTTGCGGTACCTTTATATACCACTGAAAAATCAGAATCTCCATTAGCGGAAAGAACTCATAATGGCAATTACATGATGGGGCTGATGGTGGCGATAAACAGGATTGACAAGCAGGATTTCGACAGCGCCGATGCAAAATTGTTTAATTCGGTGGCCAACGGATGTGCCGTATTTATCGAGAATGGCAGATTGTTCAAAGACCTTGAGGAATTATTTATAGGTTCATTAAAAGCGCTGACAAGGAGTATTGATGCCAAGGATAAGTACACACGCGGTCATTCTGAAAGAGTTGCATTTATTGCACGATGGATTGCGGAAAGACTCAAAGAAAAGCAAATGTTGGATGAAGAACAATTGCACGAGATTTATTTGGCTGGATTACTCCACGACATAGGAAAAATCGGGATAGATGAGGTTGTATTATGCAAGCAGGGAAAGCTGACTGAGCAGGAAATGGATTGTATAAAAAAGCATCCCTCGATAGGGGCAGGTATTTTACGTGAAATTAAGCAGATGCGCGAAATTGTACCGGGAGTATTGTGTCACCATGAGCGGGTAGATGGCAAGGGATATCCCAATGCTTTAGCCGGTGATGAAATACCGCTTATAGGTAAAATTATTGGACTTGCAGATAGCTTTGATGCAATGACATCAAAACGAACTTATAGAAGCGCAAGAACCGTAGAGCAGGCACTTGAAGAAATCGAAAAGGGGTTGGGAACACAGTTTGACGAAAAAATCGGTAGAGTTTTTATCAACAGCGATATCTACATGCTTTGGGATATCATTATGCAGAACAACACTGATTTAACCGGGATTTATAGCAGGAAGGATTTCGCGGAATATGGTACAGATGCTGTGGAAACGTTAATCAAATGAAAATTAAAGCCCAAGATTATAATGATGTTACAGTTGTTGAGTTACAGGGTGAATTAGATAGTGATGTTATCGAGCTGTTTCAAAACACAATCACCGATGTAATTGCCAAAA
>Ga0315549_1003065_pt1 | contig 15235 bp, 17 predicted proteins | sample SalMarSW160200MG_FD_203101 | JGI IMG/M metagenome (GOLD analysis project Ga0315549, IMG submission 203101) | Salt marsh sediment microbial communities from the Plum Island Ecosystem LTER, Massachusetts, United States - Salt Marsh Sediment SW1601-200 ... | reverse complement strand
TGTATTGTCCTTATACTTATAGGATGATTCTTATGCCTGCCTGGGAAAAACCATAGAGAGGGTCTGTACTGTTTATAATATTCTCTTAACCATTTCAAGTTTGCACATGAAAGAAGTGTATATCTGTCTTTTCTCCCTTTACCCTGGTTCACCCTGATTAACATTCTTTTACTGTCAATATCACTAAGGCTTAAGTGTGCTGTTTCACTTACACGCAATCCCCCCGAATAGGTTGTCAATAACATGGATTTGTGTTTTAGATTGGTAAGAGCATTAATGAGGTTCTTTATTTCTATCCTTGCCAATGCCTGTGGTAGTTTCTTTTTTCTTTTTATACGCGGCATATCTTCTATCATGGCTTTATTACCCATTATTTTCTTAAAATAAAATTGTAGTGCGCAATATGTTATGGTAATAGAAGATTGGGACAGTTGCTTTGTATGTATAAGATAAAAAAAAACTCTTTGATATCTTTTTTTGTAAGTAATTCCAGGGGTTTACAGTAATATCTTTGTAACCGTAAAAGACTATGTAAATATGCTTTCTGTGTTTTTTCACTCAGTCCATGAAGTATGAACTCTTTTCTGATTTTTGTTAGCTTACCTTCCATAATAAAACCTCCATAAAATAATAAAATTTAATATCATTATTTTATTCCAGTAGGTTTATTACAGGAATCAATTTAAAATATGATTTATGGTAAACTTAAGGTCTGTCACCGCTTATGCGGTTTAGTTCAACTCTTAAAATCACGCAATGCGTTCAATCTACATATCAAGGATATTATACGCATTACGTATAAATTCCCTTTCTTTGAAATATTATATTCCCACCCATTCATACTGTCAAGCTGATTTCTGACGTTGTACCGCGGACACGCACACATGTTTTCTGAAATTGGCTGGCAGGCCAAGTATGCTCTGCACCCAGAAGCTGTGTGTTGGTAGTTTTTCGCTTGAATTCCGGCCTTTTCAGTGCTATAAAGTAACAGATGACAAAGGAGTTATTCTTTTGGAAAAAAAGTATTTTATTTTTTTATTTTTAATTCTACTTTTCTTTATAAATTTTAATTGTAAAAATATTATAAATAAAGAATCAGAAACTATTGCAAATGAGAAATATGGTTATACAACACGGTCTAATAATGAAATCAGGTCATCAGATATATCTTTAATGCCGGAAGGGATGCCGCAGGATATAAAGGAATTCAAAGCACTGAATCCCGGTATTGTCGCCTGGGGAGGTGATCCGATTTTTTATATCAATAATATGGAAACATACAAAAAGGAGATACGGGGTTTCAAAGAGTTGGGCGTTAAAATGATCGCCTGTAATGTCTGGATGCTCACGGCCACTGAAGAATATCTCTATCATAATCCGGAGTACCGGGAGGCAGTATGTAGAGATATAACAGGCACACCCATTGTGCCTCCCTGGCTGGATGGTGATTATAAAGGAGTAAAGCCGTATTGGGGATGCACAAACAATCCCCTTTTTCAGGAGCTTTTAATCATGCGCGCCAAACTGGGTATAAAAAACGGGGCCACAATGCTGCACCTGGATGATCATCTATGCACATTTTCCTGTACTGAGTTTGCGGGCGGATGTTTTTGTGATTATTGCATGGAAGGCTTTAGAAAATGGCTGGCAAAAGAATATAATGCCAAAGAACTAAAGGAGAGAGGGATACATAATATTGAGCAGTTTAATTATGCGGAATTTATTAAAAGTTCGGGATATGCAACCAAGAAAGCGTATAAGGAAGCTTTCCTGCAATATAAAATACCGTTAAAACAGGAATTTCTAAGATTCCAAAAACAAGCGTCCCTGGATTTTATTAAAAGACTCAAGGCTGAAGCTGAAAAAATAACAGGGTCAAAGGTACTGGTAGGTGTAAATTCTTATACTCTTTTTCCCATGCATTTACCTGACTCCCATCTTGTCGATTATTTTGCTAATGAGGTTGAACATTATAATAAGGAAGATTTAATTCCGCCCATGGTATACAAATTGGCAACCAGTCTTAACAAACCGCTTTTTGCCACCGGAAACGGTGAAGATTGGGTGCATGTTAAACAAAAAAATGATGAAACAAGAGTGAGAAGATGGATTGCCACAGCTTATGCATTTGGCCATTATTTTATGTATGCTTATAAAAAATGGTGTTTTTCACAAGAAACAGGAACACTTTGGTATCAAACACCTATAAAAACATACAAACCAATCTGTGATTTCATAACAGAAAATAGAGAGCTTTTTGATGATTATGAGCCGGTTTCACAAATTGGAGTATTATACAGCAATGCGGCTTGTCTACACGATCATTGGCAGGTAAGAGAAGTCTGCCGCGATCTTCATTATGCAAACATCCCATTTAAACTTATACCCGCACATGATGAATATTTACAGGTACCGTTGTTAAATGAAGATAATATGAAAAATATTGAACTATTAATAATTCCTGAACCCACACTTTTAACCGGTAAACAGGATAGTTTAATTAAAAAATGGATAAAACAAGGAAAGGCTGTAAGTTGGAGTAATATTAAACAGGTAAAATCAATTATTGATTCTTATATAAAAATACAAAACTCATCTATGGTCTGGGCACTGCCAAGAGAAATCCCGGAAAAACCCAACAGTCCTTTAATTATTCATTTATTAAATCAAGATTATGATTCGCAAAAGGATAAAATGCGAATACAGAAAAATCTTAAAATAAGTCTTAGTATGTCATTTTTAAAAAATAAGAAAAGTTCAAAAGCAACATTATACGCTCCTGAAAAAAAGCCAATCACTTTGCCAGTAAAAATAATTAATGATAGATATGAAATTATTGTACCTGAATTAAATATCTGGGGAATATTAAAGATTGAATAAAATTAATAGTAATTTATCTATCAAGGGACTGAATGCCGAGCTTGAGCAGGAGATAGCCACTGGGCTTGAGCGGGGATATAGGCTTTACCAAAAGCGGGGCTGGATCTAACTTATCGGAGGAATCAAATGTGGCAGGGTGTTGATTGTATTCAACTATATGTTGACGACCTGGAAAAAGGAATCACTTATTACAGGGACAAAATGGGGCTCACTCTCAAATGGAAGAAACAAAATAAAGCGGGCTTCGCATTGGGAAAGGATTCCGAGCTGGTCATCCAGACGCAGGACAAAGAGCAGGAAACAGACATTCTGGTTGATGATGTAATGTCTGAGGTGGAAAACATAAAGGCTGCAGGCGGTAAAATCCTGTACGGCCCCTTCGATATTGATATCGGCAAGGCCGCTGTTATAGAGGACCCGTGGAAAAATGTCTATGTGATATTGGACCTTTCCAAGGGAACCTATACGACCGACGCGCATGGTAATCTGACGGGTCTGGAAAAAGCATAAATGCGCCGTTACTAAAATACAGCCGCCCCTTTTCATGTAGTCAGGAGCCCTTTTTAGCAGAGGTCGGTTTCAGCAGGGGCCGGCTTCTATGTATCTTCCAGTAAACCCTGTATTTTCTTTAACAACACCTGCGGCAGCACGGAATTTGTCGGAAAAGCATTCCATCTTGCCGATCTCATCCAGGATGATGACCGTGTCTGCCTGCGGACGAATGGCCGGAACCGCCAGTTCCTCGATATTCTCTATACTCACACCATAGCGCCTGATGTGGAATTCTGACCTGATATCCTGATGTGCCAGGTAGCCCTGTTTGCCGTCTATAGTGTTCATTAGAAAACCCACTCTGCGCTCGGCATCCCGTTCTTCTTCCGTGTAAAAACCTTTGGCAGGGCAGGGTAAAAGGCTAATTAATTTTTTTATAACCGTGGTCTTGCCGGATGAAGGCGCTCCGGTGAGGAAGATGTTTTTTTTGTTTTTGAATAGTGGGATTCATTTTCATCAAGCGGGCCAGATCTTGCGCCCGCCGCCACCGGGCACAAGCTTATCTATAAGCTTTAGCTCTGCTTGTGTTAACGGCGGAAGTAATGCCGCCTTAATATTTTCCTGAAGCTGTGATGCCCTTTTTGCGCCGGGAATAACCACGGAGATATCGGGATTGGCCAGCACAAATTGCAGGGCCAGTTGGGCCAGGGTTTTCCCGTTCGTAAGCTCCCTTAATTTCTCTACGTTTCCAAGATCGTTTAAGAATATCTCTTTTTCATCGGGATTTTCCAGCCAGCGCTTTCTGAAATCACCTTCCGCGAATTTGCTGTGCGCGCTGAACTTACCGGTAAGAATACCCATGGCCAGTGCGCCACGTACAATAATCCCGATGTTATGCTCTTTGCAGTAAGGTATAATCTCCGCCTCTGCTGTTCTGTTTAAAATACTGTAATCGATCTGCAAACTGGCGCAGTCATCCTCGAGATTAAAGGCTTTCAGGTACTCGAAGTCACTGGTGCTCAATCCGAAGGCCTTTATCTTTCCCTGTTCCTTCAACTTGCGGAATCCCTCCAGAAAAACTTCCATGGTCGGATCGCGAAAGGAGATATGACTCTGCAGAACATCAATATAATCCGTGTTGAGCCGTTTGAGATTTGTTTCTACGCCCTCGATAAATTTTGTAGCGGTATCGTACGCGGTTTGCTGTTTTTGATCGTTAAAATTACGCCAGCCGATCTTGGTGGCTAAAATAAATCTATCACGCTTGCCCTGCATGGCCCTGCCCAGGATTTCTTCGCTGTGGCCGTCTCCGTACACATCGGCGGTATCAAAAAAGGTAATTCCCGAATCCAGAGCCGCGTGGATGGTATTGACGGATTCGTTGTCCTCAACCGGACCCCACATGGCACCTCCGATGGCCCAGAGGCCGAGTCCCATCTCAGGAATTTCTATATTGCTCTTTCCGAGGTGCCTTATTTTTATTCCACTTTTATTCATAATGTTATGCTCCTTTTTTTATAATATATATATTATAAGCTAGGGCAAAGCACAAAAACAAAGTTTTTAATTGCTTGACCAAGATCATGCCTTTATTTAAGATTAACAGATATGCAAGAATGAAGAAATTAAAAGATTTTGTAATTAATTGTAATTATAAATACTTATTTCTATATTTTATAATATTCATATTCATTGGTATTGCGCTCTATGTATTAAGCTATTTCAATTATTTATTATTCCACACCACCGCCGAACTCTTTAGTATTATAATCGCCGCTGCCATCTTTATTTTGGCCTGGAATACCAAAGATTATTCGGAAAATAATGATCTGCTCTTTTTAGGACTCATCTATCTCTTTGTCGGTATTATCGATCTTTTTCATACTCTTACATATAAAGGCCTGAATCTGTTTGAGTCCCACGTTTTTTTTGCCACCGAATTTTGGATAGCGGCCAGATATATGGAGAGCGCCAGTCTTTTACTTTTTACCCTATTTTTAAATAAAGTCAAACGGAACAGCTGTATTTTCATCGCGATTATTTATTCCGTAATTACGATCTTTATAATTTTATCGATATTGGTCTGGAAGATATTTCCCGTAGCTTACATTGATATTGAAGGTCAGGGCTTAACAGCGTTTAAGATCATCAGTGAATATATTATAATGCTGCTATTAGCTCTTTCTATTTTTATTCTCATTCTCAAAAGAAAGCGTATAAATAGAAATCTGCTTTATTATTTTATCTTATTTATATCAATCACCATCATAAGTGAATACTTTTTTACGTTATACACAGATGTTTATGGGATTTGGAATTTTCTGGGACATTATCTGAAGATAATTTCATTCTACCTCGTATATAAAGCAATAATCCAGTATAGTTTAAAAAATCCTTATGAAATAATATTTAACGAGTTGAAGCAGCATGAAAAGCAGTTGGAAGAAGCGAATACCACCAAGGATAAATTCTTTTCTATAATAAGCCATGATCTCAAAGGAGTATTCAGCGGCATTTTAGGATTTTCAAAATATCTTAATCAAAAGTATGATGATATAACTAAGAATGATCGAAAACATTTTGTTCATCTGATTTATAATTCATCGGAGCAGGCCTATAATTTATTGGAAAATCTTTTACACTGGGCGGGGGTGCAGACGGGGAAGCTGAAGGTAAACAAGGAAAAGATTAATATAAAAATTATTATCGAAGAAGTATTGGACCTGTTTGCCCATAATGCGGAAAAGAAACAGATTCACCTGGAAGCAAAAATTACAGATGATCTGAATGTTAAAGCCGACAGATTTATGCTTTTTACCATTATAAGTAATTTAGTAAGCAATGCTTTGAAATTTACTCATTCGGGCGGTGAGGTTACAATTTCAGGGTATATGAAAAATAAAAATATCCAGGTCAGTGTAACTGATACGGGAGTTGGCATAAAAGACAAGGATATCGAGAAACTATTCAAGCTTGATTCGGATTATAAAAAGAAAGGCACGGACAAAGAAAGCGGAACGGGTTTGGGTCTCATCTTATGTAAAGAGTTTATCGCAATGCATTCCGGTAAAATATGGGTTAAAAGTGATTACGGAAAGGGAACCGTATTTACTTTCAGTATCCCTTGTTAAAAAAGAGGCGGAAGATTATTTTTATTTGGGAAGCTTTAACTGCTCGATGTTATTGGTTCTCTTTTCTAATGAATTACTCATAAGTTTTATTAAGAGCAAGGTCTCCTTATATAATGCTCTACCTAATTCCTTGCTTTCTTTAAAATGAAGCCGGGCGAAATCCTTTTTGCGTTTTTCCATTCTATTTTCAATAATGTCTTTAATGGAACCGGCCTTGCCCATAATGCCCCGGAGCATACCCATTAAGCCCAGTCTGTCCAAAGCATCCGCGTCAAATACGATTTTCTCTTCTGTGGTTTCGGGGGGAAGCATGGAGGTTTCGGTATGCCTTACCACAATTCGGCAGATTTTTTGCACGGTTTCAGCATCCACCCATGTGGTCTGAAGAAATTCTTCGGTTATTCCTCCGCCGATTAATCCGTGCAGTTGTCCTGAAGGGGCGTCGACCCGGCCGATATCGTGGAACAGGGCGCCCACAATAAGGACAAATGGGTTTACTTTATCGGGAAGACGCTCGGCTATCTCTATGGAGTATCTGGTAACCTCCAGCACATGAGAATAATCATGACCCTCACTTTCCGAGTGCTTTTGTTCTATAAATTCCTTGATTTTATAAATCAGATCGATTTCTTTTTGGGTAAGTTTCCTTGAAAACATGTTATTCTCCTTGCAACATCTGTATATAAAAGAGCAGCCGGCTTTACTTCTGAAAAAGCCACCACTTATTTCCCATTTATTTAACCACTACCATAGGTGATGGCTAATTTTTTATGCTTCGCTGTCTGAGCTTAGTCTCTCCCAAATCAATGATTCCGTGTATTTTATATTTGTCTCTCGCAGCCGGGAAGATACGATCAGGGCGATATTCTTCATTACCACAAAGCCGATATGCGCGTTTGTTCGGCACAGGCTTTCAAACTTTTCCGCTTCCAGGATAAAGGCTGCGGAATCGCCGGCTGCCTTTGTGGTCGCAGAACGGGGGGCTTTGTCCACCAGAGACAACTCCCCGAAAACTTCACCTTCTTGTACCACATGCACGGTAGCCAGCTCGGTTTCGATACCCATACTCATCTGAATATCGATCTGCCCTTTAACCAGAATGTACATACCGGTGCCGCTGCTCCCTTCTTCAAAAATTATTGAACCGTTACTAAACTCTTTTTCATAACAGGTTTTTGCGATTTCCTGCAGCTCCTCGTCATTTAAATCCTTGAAGATCCGGTTGTTTTTAAGAATTTTAATAAGATCCATAATAAAAACCCCTTTATATTTTTAATATATATTGCGGAATTAGTTTAGCGACTATCTTTATTATTCCGAGCTCCATAGCTCTTAACACAACCTTCCTTCCTCTGTATTCATAGGGCAGCTCCTTGACTTCGGAAATTATTTTTTTGCCCCTGTCGTTAAGCATTTCCACTTCAAAATAGCGTTTTCCTTCAATCTCTATTACCTTATTAACGGTAAGAATATCCGTTAATACGTAGCCGCCGCCATGCGGTACGATATTAGCCTGGGTGAGTTTTTCATAGATTCCCAGTTTCTGCGCTCTTTTTTCAAAACCCAAATACTCTATGATGTCCGGATTTAAATTGGGAACCGCCTTTACAAGATAAGCCGGCAGATCGCCTCGCAAAGTAAGGGGATAAATAGTATTTTTATTTTTCATATAATGACAGCCCAGCAGCATTTCATTCATATTTATTAAACCCTGATGATTCTCATTTGAAATCTCTGAAAACTCTCCGAAAAGTAATTGGGCCGCCAGCCTTCTTTTACGTTTAGAGAAGTTTTCCACATATTTAACGTGTTTATAATACGTTTTTGCTTTGTTACCGGTAAGGATGTGCATGGTTTGGAACGGTGTTTTTATATGTTCGGCCATATTAAATAAATTGCTGCTTTGATCATAATATAATCCGAAATCGGACCCGTTATCGTTTCTGAATTCCGGAGCCGAACCGTGAATTATAAATGCGTATTTTTTAAACTTTAAATGCACCCTGGCAGTGGGTTTCACGATGAATATATCTATAAAATGATTGCTTTTATAGAAGTCCCATTGAACCTTTGTGTTATCTATCTTTATGGTGGCTGCTTCCATATCATGTATTTTTTTTATCAGGGCTTTAATGTCCGGCAGTGTATCCACACTCCCGACCAGCATACCGCATGCATTGGGTTTTACATTAAGAACAATCAGTTCCTTATCACCTGGCCCCCAGCTTATTTTACCGCCGTAACCGAAACCGCTCGTCCAGCGGGCGGTGTTGCGGGTGATGGTCATATCGGGAGTTGAGATAAAGGTTGCATCCGAGGGTATTCCCAGTTGATCTTGCAGGTAATGAATACCGGCAATACCATAGACAGTATTCGCTTTACAGAGTTCAGCGCCGCTGTCGCTTACTCCCATAAAAAAGCAGTGGTTCTTTGCTTTTTGTAATAAATCCTGTTTTTTTACCTGCATAATCTAATAATAGTTTAACTGCCTTAAGTTGTAAAGATCTAGATTGATACGAGAAGTGCCCATCCCGTTACGCGTCTTGAGGGGAGATAAACGCTTTCTATTCTAACTTCCTGACATAAAATCCCTTTAATAGCCAGATTGTTTTTTCGCCGTGGGTGGTCGTGGTAGTGAGAACCTTTGCCACTATTAATACAGATGAGTTCGCATCGATTTTTTCTTTGAAGCCTTGATTACCCCTTTGTTTATTAAAATATTTTTGAAATTCAGGTCCGGAAAATCTTATAATCACCTTGTAACTTTTTACTTCCTCCACATCAATCCACTCCCCACCGGTTAGTTCAACCTCTACCAGATAAGCGCCCCCCGTTTCGTCAAGAATGGCAATATTGGAGATTGTTCCGGAAATAATGATGAATTTTTGGGTGGGTGCCGCATGAATTTGCCCTTTTTCTATTAATTCATTCAATTCCTTTAAGGTAATGGAGAAATCCACCTTGCCGTCAAAATCAGATTGATTAAGGGAGAATGTTTGCATATTACATACCGCAAAAATTATTAAAATAATGAATAGTTTTTTCATATTCTTTACTCCTTTAAAAAATACTAATTGCTTTGACTCTTCTGGTCAATATTTCGAGGCAGTTATTGGAATTTATTTTTAGTAGACAGAATGCCTTGCAGCTGCTCAATAATCGACTCCATCCGCTCTGCTTCGCTAAGTGAAAGCTGGGCTCGGGCAATAATATCTTGAAAGAAGACGCCGATATCATCATACGCTGCCATTTTATAGAGTCCGAGCTTGTGTAAACAGGAGGTTAATACCTTAGCGATCGAGTCAATCCGTATTTTGGGAATAGGTTTATAAAGCGTTTGGTTTTGTGATTGTGCTGAGCGGTAAAGTATATAAGCGATAATCTGAACCGCATGCGAGAGATTCAATGAGGGAAAGAGCGGAGATGAGGGAATACTCACCGCCACATGGCAGGCCTGTAGTTCGCGATCACTGAGGCCGTGTTTTTCATTGCCGAATACCAGAGCAACGGAACCTTCCGCAATGCGAGCTGTTCGTTCGGCAAGCTGTTCCGGAGAGATGGTAAAATATTTGCGGAATTTACCCTGTCTTCTGGTAATTCCTGCGATTAAACTTGAATCCTTGACTGCTGTTTCTAATTTTGGCAGGATGAGACATTTCTTTAGTATGTCTTTGGCATGAACAGCGGTAACAGCGGCTTGGTTCATATTTAGCTTTCTCTTACTCACGACGACAAGAGTATGGATTCCCATGGTTTTTATAGCCCTGGCAACAAAGCCGATGTTTTTATCATCACTGGGGTGTACAAGTATTATTTTAATATTTTTTAAGTCCTGCACAGGTTGCTCACTGTTGTTGTAAAAACTGTAGTCATAAAGCTTGTTTTAGTCAAACGGCTCATGAAAGAATATATAATTTTTTTTTATTATTGTTTGACAAATATGGGAATGGTTATATAATTAAAAGAGAAATCTCAACATATTTTCTCTCTATATAGCAGAGCGGGAATATACGCAAAAAGGACTGATATGAATAATGAGATAATTGCAGGGTTTGATGATGAAAAGGATGAAAGCCTTAAAATACGCTTGCAGAAAGTAGATAATGTCGAAAATTGTTTGGTATTATATCTCAGCGGATATATTGATACATATAATTCTAATTTATTTCAAAAGCGAGTATCAAAAGCTATTGATAAAGGCTTCATTCGACTTATATTCCACTGCGGTGGACTGAATTATGTCTCCAGTACCGGTATCGGGTCGTTTACGGCGTTTCTAAAAGCTGTCAAACCCCGGGGCGGAGATTTGGTGCTGCTTGAAATACAACCAAAAGTATATGAAGTATTTCAGCTGCTTGGGTTTTCTCAATTCTTTAATATTAAAGAAACATTAGAAGACGCGGTCGCCTTTTTTACTCAAGTGAGCGCAAGAATCACAAATGCAATTTTCCCCAAAATATTTAAATGCCCTATATGCTCAAAAAAATTAAAAGCCACTCGAGCAGGCAGATTTCGCTGTTCGGAGTGTAAGACAATCCTTGTAATTGATGACTCGGGCCAAGTATTTCTTGGATAAACGGTTTAAAATAGTGATTAAAAAGTTAAGGAGGCAAGGATGATTAGTAAAGAAAAGCTAGAAGGGTATATGCTTAAATTATCTCTCAATTATGAAGAAATCTCCGAAAATACCTGGTTAATAAATGATCTTAATAAGGGTTTGGAGAATGTAGTAGTATTGGTTAATGATCCCGTCGTTGTCGTAAGAGTTAAGGTGATGGATCTGCCCGGCTCAAATCGGGAAGCCCTTTTCGGGGAGCTCCTTAAACTCAATGCACAGGATATGGTTCATGGTGCATACGGATTAGAGGATAATAATGTTATCATTATTGATTCTCTGCTGGCTGAGACCCTTGATATAGAAGAGTTCCAAGCTTCCATAGATGCGATTGGATTTGCATTATCTCAGCACTATCCTGTGCTTGCAAAATATAGAAAAAAGGAATAAGGAGGCATTTGATATGGGAATATTTAAAAGATTAGGTGATGTTTTTAGAGCGAATATAAATGACATGATAAGTAAGTCTGAAAATCCCGAAAAGATGCTTAACCAAATGGTAATGGATATGCAGGGGCATCTCATTGAGTCGAAAAAAAGTGTGGCATCCGCTATTGCCGATGAAAAGCGCTTGGAAAGACAGATGACAGAACATCTTGCACAGGCTCAGGATTGGGAGAAAAAGGCCATGCTGGCGGTAAACGCGGGAAAAGATGATTTGGCTAAAGAAGCACTGCTTCGAAAACAGGAGTATGCGGGATTGGCTTCTCAGTATAAAGAGCATTGGCAGGCCCAACACGCCTCTGTACAAAAATTAAAAGAATCCCTGCGCATGCTGCAAAATAAAATCGAAGAAGCACAAAGAAAGAAGAATCTGCTTATTGCCAGGGCTAAGCGTGCGGAAGCCCAAAAACAGATACAAAAAACCATGGGCGGGCTTTCCGATACGTCTGCCTTTGAAGTATTCGACAGAATGGAAGCTAAGGTTGATAAAATTGAAGCGGAAGCAGATGCTATGGCGGAACTGGAAGATTTCAGCGCCGATTCCGATCTTGAAAAGCAGTTTAAACAGCTTGAATCGGGCGATGTTTCTGCAGACCTCATGTTAGATGAGCTGAAGCAAAAGATGGGACAGATCGAAGACAAAAGCGGAGAAAAAAGCGCAGAAGAATAATTATTTAATTAATTTTATATCTCACGATCAGTTTTTAAGCGAAAAACTCAAAGTTCATAATAAAAAAAAAAGACGCTTTAAATTTATTTTTTCCTGCGAACCTGTGTCTGAAAACAAGATCGATTGCTATGTTATACCGGTTGAAGTGTTAAACCTCGTGCTGGATAGAAAAGAGCTGCCTGATACCTGGCTCCCGGTAGTGGTATACGGAAAACCCTGCTTTTTAACAAAAGCATTCCTGGCCGGGTGCAGTGATTATTTAAAAGAACCTTGGGATATTCTCGAGCTGGATTTCAGGCTTAAGAGAATCTTCTCTGCTCCGAATAAAAATTATGTGTTGCATGAATATGAACTGATGGTATCTGATAGCCTGTGCGCTACTGCGCACGCCCAGGTAAGATTGTCCTTTCAGGAGAGTGTGTTATTAAAGCTGCTGCTCAAACAGAAAGGTACTCTGGTACCTCGTGATGTGCTTTATTATGCTTTGTGGGGTAAACTTCCCGTCCGTAAGAGCAGAGTTGTCGATGTGCATATATCGGCTCTGCGCAGAAAGCTCTCGCTGCTTTTTCCTCAGCTAAAAAGGGAACGCTTTATTTATAGTGCAAAGGGCAAGGGTTATATTTTGCTTTAAAACTCCCATCTGCATTTAGACTGTAATTTATTCATGAGTAAGTTGTTTAATATTATTATTGACAATTTTTGCGTTACATTAATAACTGGAGGGATTAATCTTGGGTGTGCATAAGAAAATGAAAAAAGGATCCGTTGTTTTAACAGCCCTATTGTGCTGTATCTATGTGCTGCTCGGCACAACTCTCTATGCGGAACAGACGATCGATAAATATGAAGCCGCGCGAAAAAAACTTGCTTATAATCACCTTCATGATAAAGGAATCGAAAATCAAAAAGTACTTGATGCTATTTTTGCCGTAAAGCGGCATCTTTTTCTTCCTGAAAAGCTCTGGCCCATGGCGTATCAGGACATTCCACTGCCGCTCAAAGAGGGTTATTACACAATCGAACCTTCCGTAGTGGCTTTAATCGCAGACAAACTTGCTTTAAAGGGAGAAGAAAGGGTTCTGGTAATCGGGACACGCGAGGGTTATCTCTGTGCCGTATTGGCTCAATTGGCAAAAGCGGTTTATACGGTAGAAACGGACTATTCATTTTACCGACAGGCTGAAATAGGTTTTTATGCTCATAAGCTTTTTAACATCTGGGTGAGGTTAAGTGCTCACTATTATGATTGGCAGGACGGTATTCTTTTCGACTGTATTGTGGTAAATGGTGCTCTAACAGAAATACCTCCCAAGCTGCTTGATCTTTTAAAGGAGGGGGGAATTCTCATTCTGCCGATTGGCGATCAAAATGGTTTTCAAGAGCTGATTCGAATTGTAAAGAAAAACGGCAATGCGGAGAAACAGATCCTGAAATATGTGATGTTCCCTCCGCTGAAATAAACTTTATGAATATAGAGCTGCCTGTAATTATCGGCTTGAGTATAGCTGTTTTTATCCTCCTTGTAATCCTCCTTATTATCTTATTAAAAAAATCAGCCGGTCCTGTAAACACGTCCTCACTTTTTTTAACTATCTCCCAGCGCTTGGATGAGTTGAGTAAAGTATCGGACAGACTGCAGGAACTCTCCCATATCCTGTTTGCACCCCAAACCAGAGGAGCAATTGGGGAGACCATGCTCGAGGAGCTTTTAAAGAATATGCTTCCCAACACCAGTTTACCAATGGAGCTCGGGTCGACGCATTGATAAAAGTCGGTAATAATTATATTCCTGTGGATGCCAAGTTTCCCCTTCAGGCGTTTAAAGAACGCTGGCGGTCTTCTCCCGATGAAAAGGGTCTGTCCGGCGAGCTGCGCAAAGTCTTCTTAAAATATATGGCGGAGATTGCTGAAAAGTATATTCACCCGCAGGAGCACACGTCGCATTTCGCACTTATGTATATACCGTCCGAGGCACTCTTTTATGAAGGTTTTGTGAAATACCAGAATAATAAAGAAAAGGATTTGTTTGCCGAAGCTATGGCGTTAAGGGTTATTCCGGTAAGCCCTTCGGGTCTTTTCCTCTATCTGCAGACAATCGCTTTTGGGGTAAAAAGCTTTGAGCTGGACAAACATTACGATGAGCTTTTGAGAATAATTACACAGTTAAAAAATGAATTCTCCGCTTTTGCCCGACTGTTTTCAACTGTAGGTACCCATCTGAAAAATATGAATAAAGCCTATGATGATGCTGTAAGCAAGTGTAATCGTCTTGAGGTAGCAATTGAAAGGTTAGAGAGTCCGGGGAAAAGGAAGAGATCATAATTTTAGAAACCACAGATTGCACCGATTATTATTATATTTATAGAGCTTCTTGCAAAAATAACATTTTTGCAAGAAGCTCCTAAAATGGAAATTGCTAACTTATTATGGTATAGAGAATAAGTATTTTACTAACTTAATATATTTTGAGTTTTGCAATTTCCTCTATAAATAATCCACTATTTCATACAGCACCTTTAAACTCCTGATACCCTCGGACAATGGTGAAATCAGGGGAGCTTTATCCATCAAAAAATCAACACAGTTTTGAACCATATTTGAGAAATAGCCCGTGACTCCGGGGCGGATCACATTTTTTTGGCGCTTTAACGAGTAAAATCCCGTGTAATAGGGTGAGGGAGCTTTTGAGTAGAGTTTAAGGTAGCCGTTACCGATAATCAGTTTTCCCTCTGTGCCGTTTAGGGTGATTTCGAAATCAAAAACCCGGCTGCTGCCGTTTAGTTCCAGATAGAGCAGGACGTTTTTCCGCAGTTTGTAATGCAGATTGAGCAGCCTTACTTCAGAATACTTATTTTTAACAATTCGGTCCACAACAGGTTTTTTTAAATGCCGTGCCAATAAAAAATGCAGTATATCTATAAGATGAGTACCGTCATGAATCAGAGAGCAGTCTCCCTTTTCCGCACAGGAGGGGGCCCAGACTGAAGAGCTGCTCCAAAGATG